>Ga0209678_1000016_pt1 | contig 100763 bp, 96 predicted proteins | sample WorMetilvaeELBA1_FD_187404 | JGI IMG/M metagenome (GOLD analysis project Ga0209678, IMG submission 187404) | Marine gutless worms symbiont microbial communities from Max Planck institute for Marine Microbiology, Germany - Olavius ilvae ELBA.1... ...
AGATAACTACCGTTTACGAGTTTTTAATGCAAGTAAAAAATGCATTAAACTGGAAAATCTTCGTTTTCCTTTTATGCGATATTAATCAGCAATATCAAAGAGTTCTGGATACCCGTTCGAACACTACATAAGCGTGTAAATTGCCTTAAATCTTTGGCTGATGGTTTCCGGATTCAGAAACGGCACCCTGGATTTTAAGGGTTCAAAATATAACAGGGCTGCCAGCAGAATCCCGCTCAGACCGACGGCAACCGAAATCCCCATCAGAAAAAACTCCAGGCTGCTGTGACCGGCGGGTGAAACTCCCGGCGCAGTTATCAGGCTGTGAGCGCCGCTTTCGAAAACAGGGCCTAAATAGCCGTGCAGCGGTGATCCACCTTCAAAAAACGGAATCCCGACCACGCCCCCGACCAGAGCAAGCACTGCCAGGATCACCAGGGGAATCGTCATGACTCTGGGAGACTCATGCAGATGCTGCCGGGTATGCTCATCGGATCTATTTTGGCCGGTAAAGACCATGAACACCTGCCTGAAAATATAAAAGGCCGTTAAAAACGCGGTAATCAGTCCCACCGCCCAGATGATGTAGTGTCCCCTTTGAAATGTTTCCCAGAGGATCTCATCTTTGGACCAGAAGCCGCTGAAGGGAGGCACCCCGGCGATGGCAACGGCACCGAGGATAAACGTAGCGGCCGTAATTTTCATGTGACGAAAAAGCCCGCCCATTTTTCGCATATCCTGGCCCCCGGCCATGGCATGAATTACACTTCCGGACCCCAGAAAGAGGAGCGCTTTAAAAAAGGCGTGGGTCATCAGATGAAAAATACCGGCACTATAGGCGCCGACGCCTACGGCGACGAACATGTAACCCAGTTGGCTGACCGTGGAATAGGCCAGGACCCGCTTGATATCGTTTTGAACCAGTCCGATGGTTGCGGCAAAAAAGGCCGTAAAGATCCCGACGGCGGCCACGACTTCACCGGTGATCGGTGCCAGGGAAAACAGGACGCTGTTGCGCGCCACCATATAAACTCCGGCTGTTACCATGGTAGCGGCGTGGATCAGGGCGCTGACCGGTGTGGGTCCCTCCATGGCATCCGGCAGCCAGACGTGCAGCGGGAACTGAGCTGATTTGCCGACCGCCCCCATGAAAAGCAGCATGGTAATCGTGGTAATTCTCGCCGGTTCCAGGGTTTGAGCATGGTTGAATACCGCGTCAAACTTCAAAGTAAGCGGGCCCTGATCAGCCAGACTCCAGATCAGAAGAAAAATACCGAGGATAAATCCGAAATCGCCGACCCTGTTGACGATGAAGGCTTTTTTGCCGGCATCACAGGCGGACTTTTTCTCGTACCAGAAACCAATCAGCAGGTAGGAACACAGTCCGACCCCTTCCCAGCCCAGGAACATGACCAGATAGTCGGCGCTCATCACCAGCACCAGCATAAAAAATACAAAAAGATTGAGGAAGCAGAAATAGCGCCAGTACGCTCGATCGCTGTTCATATAGCCTGCGGAATAGATATGAATAAGAAAACCCACCCCGGTGACGACCAAGGTCATTAAGACCGACAACGGGTCGATCAGAAAAGAAAAATCGATCTGAAGGGATCCGCTGCTGATCCAGGAAAACAGATCTACTGCAATGGAACGGTTGGCCGGCGGCAGGGAGATCAGGTTTGCAAAGACCCCCGCCGCGAAGAGAAAAGACAGTGCTATCGTCGAACAGCCGATAAGGCCGACGGCCTGCTTGCCGATCCGGTGGCCGACCAGACCGTTCAGGAGCGCTCCGAGCAGCGGCAGCGCCGGGATTAACCAGACCGAGTTCAACATGACGGTTAACTATCCTCTCATGGCATTGAGTTCGTCCACGTAGACTGTTTTTCGGCGCCGGTACACGGCGACAAGGATTGCCAGTCCCACCGCGACTTCGGCCGCGGCGATGGTGATGCTGAAAATCACAAAGACCGTCCCGTTTAACGATTGCAAATAGTACGAAAATGCAGCCAGGCTGATGTTGGCCGAGTTGAATACCAGTTCCAGGGACATGAGTACGATAATGATATTGCGCCGGGCAAGCACGCCGGTCACACCGATACAAAAAAGGATAACGCTCAGGATAAGAAAGTGTGTCAGGGTCAGCATAACCGTTCCTACATTAGTCACTCTTTTTGTTTAATAACCAGCACAATGGCCCCGATTAGCGCAACCAGCAAAAGGACAGAGACAACCTCAAAAGGGAAAATATATTTGGTGTACAATAACCTGCCCAAGATTTCCGTATTTTCGGCAAGTTCGGGTTGGGAGTACTTGCCAAGCGGAGCACTCAGCCGTCCCTTTATGATCAGATATCCGGCCAGGGCAAAAAAAAGCAGGACGGCCGCCACGGCATATTTTAATTGCCCGTGGATACGCTCACTGAAGCGCTCCTTTCCGATATCCAGCATCATCACCGCAAATAGAAAAAGGACCACAACCGCACCGACATAAATAAAAACCTGGGCGACTGCCAGAAAGGGTGATCTTAATAAAATAAAAATGGCGGCCACTTGCAGCAGACAGACAATCAGAAAAACCGCGCTGTGAATCGGATTTTTGGCAGTAATTACACCCAGTGCGGAAATTACGGCAATCACGGCAAATATGTAGAAGAAGATTTGTTCCACGGTAAAAATGCCCAACCCGGGCAAGCCGGAATTGAATATTGAATATTGAAGATTGAATATTTGTTGAATCGCTTCGCTCTATCTTTTTTATTTAAATCGATAGCAGTCCCAAAATTTTCAATCTGGCTATAGCATAAAACTTGCGCAAACATGATTTGATTTCAATAAATAGACACTAAATTGACCAAAACTGACTAAAATGCCCAAAATTAAGGACGCTGCTTCCTTGAAAAAAGAATTCCATCAGCAATTCGCCAGCATCAGCATCGAGTATCCAGTATCGAGTATCCAGTATCGAGCATCCAGCATCGAGTATCCAGCATCGAGCATCCAGCATCGAGCATCCAGCATCGAGCATCCAGCATCCAGTATCGAGTATCCAGCATCGAGCATCCAGCATCCGCGAAGCGTCTATACCTTCCTCTTCCTGGTATTAGCCAGATCAGCCTCAACTTTAATCCCGTCCTTATCCCTGATAAATCGGGCCTTGGCATGCACGCCGCCTTTAAAGGACTCCGGGACCGGTTGGGGCAGAAGCAGTTCATCCACGTGCAGTACCGCAGACTCCAGATCAAAGGCTGCAAACTCGTATTCCCGGCCAAGTCTGATGGCGGTTGTCGGACATGCGTCCTCACAATAACCGCAGAAAAGACACCTTGCCAGATCAACATCCCAGACCTTGGGCACCCTGTCGGCAATGCCTCTACCCGTGTCGTCTTCCATCGGGATAACGGTAATGCAGTCGGTCGGGCAGATCTTGGAGCATAGCTCACACGCCACACACAATTCGCGGCCCTCTTCATCGCGCCAGAGGTTGTGCACCCCTCGGAACCGCCGGTAGGGCACCCACTTTTCTTCATCCGGATACCGTTCGGTAATGGTCGGGGTGACGCTATAACCGAAGGTCACGCGCAGCCCTTTGATAAAATCTATAAAAAAAATCTTTTTGATGAGTTCAAGCGTCTTGCTTGAAGAATTATTGGTAGTCATAAATTTACCCGATTAAATAAGATATTTTTTTAATAGAACTAATATTAAAAATTCGATGGAGCGCAGCGACGCCATAATTATTCATTATTCAATCTTCAATATTCAATTATTAAAAGCCCCGTCACCAGAATATTGGCCATCGACAGCGGGATCAGTATTTTCCAGCCGATTTGCATCAATTGGTCATAGCGGTACCGCGGAAGTGTGAACCGAATCCATATAAAAAAATAAATGAATACGGCGACCTTACCGAAAAACCAGATGAACGGCGGTATGCGCACCGGCAGCTCGAACGGCGCAGTCCAGCCCCCTAAGAACAGGATCACACCAAGAATCGATACGGTGAACATGGCGACATATTCAGCCAGCATGAAAAAGGCAAAGCGCAATCCGCTGTATTCCGTGTGATAGCCGGCGGCCAGGGTGCCTTCATCCTCCGGCAGGTCAAAGGGTATGCGATTGACTTCGGCCATGCCGGCAATCAGAAATATCGCAAACCAGACAGGGCCCACGGGCATAAAAGCGATGTTCCAATTGTGAAAGCCGCCGTCCTGGCTGCCCACCACTTCCACCAGGCTCAAGGAGTTGCTCATCATGACCACACCGACAACCGCAAAACTCAAAGCAATTTCGTAGCTGATCATCTGAGCCGAGGAGCGCAATCCGCCGAGCAGTGCATATTTGCTGTTGGCCGACCATCCTCCCAGGATCATCCCATAGATGCCGAGACTGGCGATGGAAAGCACATAGAGCAGCCCCACGTTCATGTCGGAGATATACAGGGTCACTTCTTTATTGATCACCGGAAGGGTGATCTTATCGCCCAAAGGAATTGCCACAAATACGGCAAAAGCCGGAATAAGGGAAAACAGGGGGCCTAATTTAAATATGAGCTTATCGGCTTTATCCGGCACTATGTCTTCTTTGAAGTGCAGCTTGATCAAATCCGCCAGCGGCTGAAATAACCCGTGTGGACCGACCCTGTAAGGACCGAGTCTGGACTGAATATGTCCGGCCACTTTTCTTTCAATCCAGGTCAGCGGCAGCGGCAGCAAAAACAAAAGCAACGTCATCACCGCGACCTTCGCCAGGATCAGGGCAACTTCAATTATGACGGCGGCATCCGGCATCATGTAAACCGTTTTCTCCCCCACATATAGTTGATCATTTCCAGATAGCGGGCATTCATCCCGTGTACGATCGAATGGACGTTTAATACGATTTTTCCCATGATTTTATGAATCAGACGCGGGTTATCGTCAATTATCGCTTCGAAATCAGACTTCTCCATGACGATTGTATCAACTTCCGAGACGGCCATAATGGTAGCGGAGCGGGGCCTTGCGTCAATAAAGCTCATCTGCCCGAAGATGTCCCCGTCTTTCAGCAGGGTCAAAGTAAAGCTCTCGCCATTGGGCGCGCTGACACTGGCTTTGACTTCCCCGCTTCTGATCACATATAAGGATTGACCTTCTTCGGATTCTTTAAAAATGGTTTCGCCGAGCTTGAAGTTCTGTTGGTTGGCAATTTGGGCTATGACTTCTAGTTCGGTATCGGTCAAATCGGCGAAAAACGGCTCTACTCGCAATAGTTTTGAATCGACCATGGGATCACCCCTCCCAAATTTACAAATTCCATGCTTTTTCCGGGACTGCGCACGCCAACGGACAGCAATAGCGCAGATTGTAGGTTTCAGGTGTCAGGTTTCGGGTGTCAGGGGACTGAGGTGCTAAGTCCTGACACCTGAACACTGACACCTGAAACCTTCAGTTTCTTACAACATGTTGTTAGTAAAAGCCCAATAAGGGCCTAGACTGGAAGACCCGAGATCATTTAAACTTCTCAATGCTGACCTTGGCCTGGAAAACACCTCTTGCAAAAAAACGATTAACGGCAATACTTTCAAAATTCTCAGCGATAAAGGCCACCTTGGCTATAGAACCTTTTTTAGTTTTTAACCGCAGTACAGCTTCATGGCTGTTGCCGATGACCCGAACTCTATCACCGTCGGCAAGGTCCAAGGCAACTGCATCTTCCCGGCTGATTTCAACGGTCGGTTCTTGTAGGAGACTATTGAGCAACTGGGATTTTCGTGAAAGCCGGCCGGAGTGAAATAGATGGTTGCCGGTAATCAGTGTGAAGCGGGACTCTTTATCCGCAGCGGCCGGGGATTGCGATATTGAAAAATCAGCCGTCACCTCAACGCCGGCGGTCTTGATCAGCGCCTCCTGCTGGTCCAGTTTGTTATCCTCATTGCGCTTGTTGACAAAGTCCAGGTTGACCTCACGGTACATTCCGAGCGCTTGTCGGATCTCTTCGAAAACGGGCGCTGAGCTTTTGGTTCTGGGCGTAAAGTCCGGATCGTAAAGCCGGCCGATCGCACCGATAATTTCCCGGTCGCTGAAGGCCTGGCCCGGCGGTTTCATCAGGCGCTTGATGGCTTGAACCCGGCCTTCCTGATTGGTGAATGTGCCTTCCTTTTCAGCAAAACAAACACCCGGCAGCACGCAGTCGGCCATCTGGGCCGTGGCCGTCATATAAACATCCTGGACGAGCAGAAAATTGACTCCGGACAATGCTTTCTTCACAAAGTCCTCTTACGGGTAGTTTGCCAGCGGATCTTCGCCGATGATGTAAAGGGATTCAAGTTCGCCTTTTTCAGCTGCCGCGAACATGGCCGCGTGACCGAGACCCGGGTGGTCGGCCTGGCGATAGCCTGGCATAAATTCGGGATGAACTCCCATCTCCCAGGCGCCCCGCTGGTTGGCACGATCGAGTATGGGAACAACAACAGCCGGCTTCTCCAGGGTCTTTAAAAGTTGGGTAAGCAGAACAAGACCTGCGCTGCCTTGCGGGAATCTCAAAAATTCGGTGCCGACCATGATGCCCACGGAACCGGCATTTCGCAACTGCTCAGCCACTTTATCGATTTGGTCTTGCTCGACACCGGCGGCCTGCAAGCACTCTTCGGGTCGCACCTCTTTTAATCCGCCGAGGTTGCCCCGGGTCGCGGCCTGCGCCGGTATATCGTCTGCCAAGGATAGTGCGATTGCGGCCAGTAAGGCTTGTTCCGTGTCCGGCCGATGCCTTAGGGACAGGCGCGCCGACGAATCCAGTTTCATGGCTCTGGGTGAGGCGATCAAAACCGCTGTGTTGTTTTCCCGGGCCATGCGCCGCACCATATAATCGGTTACCGGATTCTCATCGGATAAATGGGTTCCAATGATCAGAACACAATCTGTCGCCATACAGTCAAACACGGAGACTCCACCGAAATTTAGTCCGGCAGCGGCCACGAAGGCTTTAACGGCCGCTGAGTCCCAGCGAATGCTGGAATCAATGTTGGGGCTGTTGAAAGTACTTCTGAAAAGTTTCTGGAACAGGTAGAGTTCTTCATTGGTCAAGCGGGCTGACGCTATGCCTCCGATTTTCAGCGGGTCGACCGGCTTTAAACCTTCTTTGACGACGGCCAGGGCTTCGTCCCAGGTGGCGGGTTCGAGTCGGCCGTTTCTTTTTAACAGCGGTGTGGTCAGTCGTTCAGGGTGATGGATAATATCGTAGCCGAATCTTCCCCGGGCGCACAATGTCTCGCTGTTAATCCCCACCCCAAGCTGGGCCCTGGACCGGATCACCGTACCATCCCTTTCTTCGATGACCATCCGGCAGCCGGTCGCACAGTAAGGACAGATAGTGTCAGCCGTGTTGAGGTCCCAGGGCCGGGTTTTATACCTGAACGGCAGGCGCATGAAACAGCCGACCGGACAGACCTCGATGCAATTGCCATCCTGATCGCAATCCAGCATTCCTCTGAAAAATGTGGTCTCCTCCTGTCGTTCACCCCGGTACAGCCCGGCGAGCACATTCTGTCCGACAACTTCATTGCAGACCCGCACGCATTTCATGCATTGAACGCAGCGGTTGGAGTTTTTGATGATAACCGGGCTGATGACATAATCTTTTTCATGCCAGCGATATTTGGTCTCGGCGAACCGGCCCTGGTGCGGACCGTATGTATAGACCATATCCTGCAGCTCGCATTCACCGCCCTTGTCGCAAACCGGACAATCCAATCCATGGTTGGCCAGCAAAAATTCGAGCATCGCAGCCCGGGCTTCATTCACCGTATCCGTTTCGGTAAATACATTCATGCCGTCCATCACCGGCGTGACACATGAGGCCACAAGTTTCTGCTGTCCTTCGATCGCCACGACGCACATTCGACACGCACCGATTCCGATCAGATCCACCTGGTAGCAGAACGTGGGGATATGAAACCCAGCCATCCTGGCGGCATCAAGGATCAGCGTTCCTTCGTCGACCGTAAGTTCTATGCCGTTTATTTTAACCGTGGGCATACTTATTGAAACCTTTATTTAATATCGGGCACCATGCATTTTCCATGATCGATATGGTATTCAAATTCTTCCCTGAAACTATTGAGCGCTCCTCTTAACGCCAATGCGGCAGAGTCGCCCAGGGCACAAAAACAGCGGCCGAAAATACCGGTGCATAAACTTTCCAGCAGTTCGATATCACCGGTGCGGCCCTCACCGGACTCCAGCCTTTGCAATATCTGGGTCATCCAGGGCGTCCCGTCTCTGCAGGGGGTGCATTTCCCGCAGGATTCATGGCTGAAAAACCGATTGATGACATGGGCAATCTTGACCATGCAGGTGCCGGCATCCATGACGACCACCCCGGCCGAGCCGAGCATTGTCCCGCGCTGCGCAAGGGATTCATAATCCATAGGCGTATCCAGATCCGCTTCAGTGAGCATGGGTGCGCTGGCGCCTCCGGGGATGACGGCCTTAAAAGGCCGATCGCCGAGCATCCCGCCGCAGTGTTTGAATATGAGGTCCCTGATGGTCAACCCCATTGGCAGCTCATACACGCCGGGTTTTTTTACATGGCCGCTGACGGCGAACAACTTTGGTCCCGGACTCTTGGGTGGCCCAATCGAGGCGAACCATTCAGCCCCCCTTTCAAGGATGGCAGGTATGCAGGACAGCGTTTCGACGTTATTAATCACCGTGGGATTTTGGTAAAGTCCGGCCAGGGCCGGAAACGGCGGCCTGATTCTGGGCTGGGATCGGAATCCTTCGATGGAATCCAGCAAGGCGGTTTCCTCACCGCAGATATAGGCCCCGGCTCCCCGATGGAGGTAAAGTTCTAGTGAATGGTCCGAGCCGAATATGCTGCGGCCAAGATAGCCTCTGGCATAGGCTTCCCCGAGCGCCAGTTCCAGGCGTTGGGCGCCGAATTCGTACTCGCCCCGGATATAGATATAGCTGACGGCTGCACCGATGGCATAGCAGGCAATCATGATGCCCTCTAACAGGAGATGAGGATCGCTCTCTATGATGAGCCGATCTTTGAACGTGCCGGGTTCGCTTTCATCCGCGTTGCAGACGAGATACTTGGGCAGTGTCGGATCTTTGGGGATAAAACTCCACTTAAGGCCTGTTGAAAACCCGGCCCCGCCCCGCCCCCTTAAACCTGAATCCTTCATTATTTGAATGATACTGTCGGGCTTAAGCTGCAGTGCGGTTTTGATACCCTGATAGCCTCCGTTTTTGATATAACTGTCCAGGCGGTGAGAATCAGGTTGGTCGACATTTTTCAGCAGTATTTTGTCCATCTTTACCGGGTTTTAATAATTTTTGAGAATTTCATCGACCTTTTGAGGGGTCAGGCTTTCGTAATAATCATCATTGATTTGCATCATGGGCGCGGTGCCGCAGGAGCCGAGGCACTCGACCGTGGTGATCGAAAATTTTTTATCGGCGGTCGTTTCACCCGGTTTAATGCCCAGAACCTTTTCCAGGTGCGCGATTAAATTTTCAGCCCCCAGCAGCGTGCAGGAGATGTTCTGGCAAACCTGAATGTGATAGCGCCCCATCGGTTCGATTACATTGTACATCGTGTAGAAAGTCGCTGCCGCCTGGACCTCGACCGGGCTGATATCCAAAAGAGCGGCAATATCTTCCAGGTCCGTTTTGGTCAATTTCCAGGCGCGGGCTCTTTGTACAACCCACAAGGCGCCCATAACCTGGGATCTTGTATCCGGGTACAAGTTGTCCAGCGCCTTGATTTCTTCTATCATTGTTTCAGTCAGCATAGTTGAATTTATTTATCACATTCGCCAAACACCGGATCCAGACTCGATAGACAGGCGACGACATCCGCCAGATAACCGCCCCGGCACATTTGATCTAATGACTGCAGGTTCATAAACGTAGGCATTCTAAGCTTTAGCCGAAATGGCTTCTCGGTACCGTCGCTGACGATGTACACCCCCAGCTCTCCCTTGGGTGATTCGATGAAGGCATACGTCTCGCCCGCCGGCACGGTAAACCCGTGAGAAACATACTTAAAATGGTGAATCAGATTCTCCATATTATCGTAAGTTTGTTCGTGAGGCGGCGGCACCAGCTGGGCGTCGTCCACGGTAAAAGGGCCTTCCGGCATCGCATTTACGGCCTGTTCTATGATGCGTAGCGACTGTCTCATTTCTTCTATCCGCACCAGGTAGCGGTCTAGACAGTCCCCCGTTTGGCCGGTGGGCACAATAAAATCCATGCTGTCGTAAACCAGGTAGGGCTCGTGTTTTCTGATATCCCACTTTACCCCGCTGCCCCGCAAGGCGGGACCGCTCAACCCGATGGTAATGGCCTCTTCAGCGGAAATAATGCCTACTTCTTTGTTACGTTTGAGCCAGACCCGGTTTCCGGTTAGAATTTTTTCATATTCATCAATTCTATCCGGCATTATTTTTACCAGATTGAGGCAAGCCTCCCGGCAGTCATCGGTAAAATCGTATCTCACGCCGCCAACCCGCATGTAGCTGAGGGTCAATCTGGCACCACAGAGCATTTCGAATATATCCAGGATCAGCTCGCGCTCGCGCATCGCATACAATAGGATCGTCATCGCCCCCAGGTCCATACCCCAGGCGCCGACGCACAAAAGATGGCCGGCAATCCGCGACAGCTCCGCTGCCACTACCCGGATGTATTTGGTCCTCTCCGGAATTTCGATATCGAGCAGTTTTTCCACAGCCATGACATAGGCCAGGTTATTGCTCATGGCGCACAGGTAATCCAGCCGATCCGTATAGGGCACAAACTGATGGTAGAGAAGATTTTCAGCGATTTTTTCGGTACCGCGGTGGAGATAACCGATATCAGGATCGACATCGATTATCTTTTCACCCTGTAATTTAACGATCAGGTGCAGCAGCCCGTGGGCCGATGGGTGCTGGGGACCGAAGTGCAGCGTGATTTCTTTAGTCGCCAAGATTTCTTCTTTTTCAACCATTACAAAAGCTCTTCTTTTTCCTCGCCGAAAGGATTGTACTCATCTTTGTAGCCCTTGAGCGGATAGTCTTTCCGGAGCGGGAAGCCATCCCAGTCGTGGGGCATATAAATGCGTTTCAGATTGGGGTGGCCGTCAAAAATGATGCCGTACATATCGTAGGCTTCGCGTTCCGGAAAATCCGCCGCCGGCCAGATCCCGGTCACGGAGGGAAGGCTTTGTCCTTCTTCGACCTTGACCTTCAAACGAATTCTATGTCTTTGCGAAATGGAGTAAAGGTGATAAACGACTTCAAAACGGGGCAAAGCCGGCTGGTAATCGACACCAATCACGTCCACCAGGTAGTTCATCTGGCAGGCTGAGTCGGCTTTTAGAAATTCACATATTCTTACCAGGGCTGTTGTTGTCACAAGATGGGACACTTCATCTTTAAACAGCGAAGTTGCAATTATCCCATCTTTAAATCGCTTTTTAAGGTTATCGATCAGGATCGGTTTTTGGTGATCTGCCGCCATTATTTAAACCCTATTTTTTTTTCTTCGAGGACAAAGGGATTTTCCCTTTTGATCTTTTCCATGAGCTGCAAAAAACCGAACAGCAACGCTTCCGGCCGCGGCGGGCATCCGGGTATGTAAACATCTACCGGGATAACGTGGTGGGTTCCCTGTACCACGGCATACGTGTTGTAAGGACCGCCGCATGAGGCGCAGCCGCCGTGGGCGATCACCCAGCGGAGTTCCGGCATCTGGTGGTAAAGTCTTTTGACCAGCGGTGCCATTTTTTTGGTCATGGTACCGGCGATAACCATGACATCGGACTGGCGGGGTGAAGCCCGGAAGACGATTCCCAGCCGGTCGGTATCATAGCGTGAACAGGCAGTGGCGATCATTTCAAGAGCACAGCATGCCAGCCCAAAGGCCATCGGCCAGAGGGACGATGCACGTCCCCAATTGAACAAGTCCTTAACTACCCGATTCTGCCGGGCCTTATCCAGCACCGGGTTGTCACGCAGTAAATCCCAGATTTTTTCAAGGTTGGTGAAAAGCAGCGCGTCCCCTAAAGGATTGTCCCGCGCGGCATGGATAGAGCCCATATTCGAATATATTTGGTTGTTCATAGCTAATAAATTGTAATTTGTTCAAATGTTACCGATCAATCCACCCATTCAAGGGCCCCTTTTACCCAGGCATAAATTAGTCCGATTGCCAAAACGGCAATAAATAATATCATTTCGATAAACACGAACATGGAAAGGCTTTTATCCGCTAGAATAACGGCCCAGGGAAATAAGAAAAGGGTTTCCACATCAAAAATAATGAAAAGAATGGCAATGATGAAAAAATGAATTCTAAAATGCCCCTTGCTGGCCTCTCCGATCGGTTCGAATCCACACTCCCAGGGCTTGAGCTTTTCCCGGTATGGATTTGTGGGACGCAGCAGGGAGCTGACAAAAAGTACGGCAAGCGCCAGCGCCGAGACTAATCCCATCATGATGAGAATCGGCAGGTAGGAAAGTAGCATGTTTATACCCCGGATTGGAAAATGAATAATCGAGGCTCAGCTTGCACCATCGATGCTGGTTGAAACTATGACTTAAGTCAAAAAAATAGGAAAAAATATTCTATGGATACCCTACTCAAGTCACGGGTTAAATAGGGTAAAAAATGTATTTTGGCTGGATAAACATAGTATTTTGTAATTGCTCCATTCTGAAAAATAGCAAGGCCTGCTTTGGATGGAAGTGATATCCCACAAAATTTTTCTGATTATTCGTGAAATATCACACTAGATTGTCATAGTTGAAAACCGAACTTATATTAAAAGCATCGGCCCGGAATGGTCACAGGTCCTTGTGGTTAAGATTGCGCGGCCCCGCTCAATGTCCATATTCAGTTGTTCGCAGATAGATCCAAATATATAATTCCCAATAGGCTAGCCACAACGGACGCTATTGAGTTCCGTTAAATTGATGTGCAACATCAATATTCCCCGTGTTTAAGGAAAATTAAACCCTTCAGGTGAAGGAGGAGACTATGAATAGTGCCGAAGATATTCTCAAGGACAAAAAAAGAGAAACTGTTTTCATATCACATAATGAGACGATACTTAAGGCCTGTCAAGTTATGGTAGAAAGTAAAATCGGAGCCCTTTTGGTGAAAGAAAAGGTTGAATTCGTCGGAATATGGACAGAAAGAGATCTTTTGCGCAACATCATCACGGCCGGATTCGACCCGAGCTCGGCTCGCGTTGGTGATTATATGACAACTCCGCTGCATAAAGTTGCGCATACGACTCGACTTCACAAGCTCGAAGAACTTTTCCTGGGATTGTTTGTGCGCCATTTATTCGTCGAGAAGGAGGGCGAATTCATCGGTCTGATCTCCATCGGAGATGTACTCAGAGCCAACTTGCTGGAAAAAGATGAACGCTTCACCAAGTGCAATGCGTTCGTTACCTGGGAGCACTATGAAAAATGGCGTTGGGGGCGCTCCAAGGAGATCGAGTAACGCCGATTTCAGGGCTCCGCGTTAATTTAGCAATTGGGCTGCGGCTTTAGTCAGCTCAATGAGGTGGTGCGGATAAATACCGGCCACCACCATCACCAGCACCAGCGCACCGGTCAGCATTTTCATGGGGTTCGACAGTTGAATACCGTCCAGGGCTTCAGCGGGTTCCAGCAGGTAGGCCGCTTTGAGGATCAGCAGGTAGTAGTAAAGCGAGATTACTACATTGATCATGGCAATCAGGACCAAAGTAAAGTAGCCTTTTTCCAAGGCGGCGATGAAAACCAGAAATTTGCCTGTAAAACCGATAGTCGGAGGGATACCCGCCAGGCTGAAAATTGCCACCATCAGGGCCATGGCCAGCAGAGGGGCGCGCCGGTACAATCCCGCCAGATGCGATATTTCCAGGTTCCCACCGTCGTCGGCCACTTTCACAACCACCAGAAATACGGTAAATTTCATGAACAACAGGGCGCAGACATAAAAAATAGCACTCATGTACCCCGCCGAATTCATACTCAGGATACCGATCAGGACATATCCGGCATGAGCCACGGTGGAGTAGGCCAACAGCCTCTTGAAATCCTTCTGTACGAGGGCGGCCAGGTTTCCTACCGTCATCGAAACAATGGCGAGGACGACCAGCACATGGACCAGGTAGACGCTGCCGTCGCCGCTGACGGCCACCATGCGTGTTAAAATGGCAACCGCCGCCACCTTCGAGGCGGTGGCAATATAGGCCGTTACCTGGTTGGCTGCACCCTGGTAGACATCCGGCGCCCAGAAATGAAACGGAAAGACCGCCAGTTTGAAAAAAAACCCACAAAGCGTCAGCAATAACCCGCCCACCACCAGGGGCGTGTCCATTACACCGGGCAATACCCGGATCATTTCCGTTACATAAGTTGCCTGGGTGGCGCTGTAAAGCAGCGCGACTCCGAAAAGCATCACCGCTGACGCAAAAATACCCACCAGGAAATATTTTAACCCGGCCTCGAGCCCAATCTGCTCATCTTTTCGCAAGGCAACCAGGATATACAGCGAGTAGCTGCTGAGCTCCAAGGCCACATAAATACTCAGCAGGTGAACACTGCTGACCAGCAGCATCATTGCCAGAGTGCACACAAAAAGCAGCAAATAAAATTCCGCATGGTAGCGTTCGGCAACACCATTGAGATTCGAACAAATGGAAATGATCAAAAAAAGCCCGATGGACAGCATTACCTTGAAAACCTGGGAGAAAAGATCCACCCGGTAGGCCTCGAAAAAAAGAAGCCCTTGCTGCCGGATCGATACCAGGCAGATCACCACCCCGACGCCCGCCAATAATAAAGCCGCCAGGTAATCCCGTTTGGGATTGCTTTGTTTCGCCATGGACATAAAAAGAAAAGCAATGCCGACGGCAAAGTAGTAAAGCTCAGGGTAAAAAAGAAACCATTTCATCGGGGCAATCCATTCATAAACGGTATTGAGGCGGTTTCGATCATGTCAAACATCAATGACGGAAAAAGTCCAAATAGTACCAGAACGGCCAGCAGAATCATGCGCGGCAGCCCCTGGCTGAAAGTGATATCCGGTATATGCTCATATTTTTCATTTTTGGGTCCATAAAAGGTGCGCTGCACCACTCGCAGCATAAACAGCGCACTGACGACCAGGGCACATACGGCCAGTGTCCCCCAGAGCGGATAGGTTTTGAATGCCGCAATAAAAACCATCAGCTCTCCCCAGAAGCTGGCCAGGCAGGGCACACCGATGCCGGCCAGGGCCGCCACAATAAAATAGGTTGAGGCCACGGGCATGATCCGGCTCAACCCGCCCAGCTCATCGATTAATTTTGTATGGGTTCGGTCGTAGATATATCCGATCGCCGAAAAGAATAAGGCCGTCATGATCCCGTGGGCAAACATTTGAAACACCGCACCGTTTAAGCCATCCACGGAAACGGTGGCCAGCCCGAGACCGACGATCCCCATGTGGGAAACGCTCGAATAGCCGATACAATATTTGAGATCGGTCTGACTCAATCCCACAAAGGCCCCGTAGACGATGCCGATGGCAGCCAGCACCGCCATCAGCGGCGCCCAATACTGCCAACCTTCCGGACACAGGAATATGCCCACGCGCAGGACCCCGAACGCACCGATTTTCATGAGCACCCCGGCATGCACCATGCTCACGGGCGTGGGGGCGGCCACGTGTCCCACGGGGGACCAGGTGTGAAAAGGCCAGACTGCGGCCAGGATGCCGAAGCCGATAAATAAAAAGATGAAGGCAAATTTCTGGTCAAACGGCGAAAATGTTCCGGGCTGCATCAGACGGGTCAGATCAAATGTATTCAATCCGGCTTGAACATAGAGGTAGAGGATCGCCGGCAGAATCAGGGCACTGCCCGCCAGCAGATAGAGGGTGAGCTTCATGGCCCCATATTCTTTGCGGGTCGAACCCCAGATGGCGATGAGCAGGTACATTGGAAAAAGCGAGACGTCATACCAGACAAAGATGAAAAACAAGTCCATGCTCATGAAGAGTCCGAAAACGCCGGTGACGAGCAGAAAATACAGTGCAAAAAATTCCTTGACCCGGAAATCCAGCTCCCACATGGTCAGCACGCCCGTAAAAAACACGATGCCGGTCAAAAGCAGCATGGGCAGATTAAATCCATCGGCCGCGTTCAGGTAGGTAATGCCGATTGACTCCACCCAGATATATTTTTCAACGAATTGGAGTCCCCCCTGCCCCTTGTCGTAGGCAATGAAAAGATAAAGGGATAGGATCAACGTAATGCCAGAAAAAACCGCACTCACCCATTTGATCTGGGACTTGCGCTCCTCGGGTAAAACGAGGATCGCAAAAAGTCCCGCCACACAGGACAACAAAATCGCAGTCAGAAAAGGAAAGCCGGTGAATTCCATAGTAAAAAATGCCTTAAATACCCTGGCTTTTCCCAAGGCCGTGCCCGGGAAAAGAGGCTCCAGCGGGGTAACAATGCCGCAGTCTTCAGGTTTCAGGTGTCAGGTTTCGGGTGTCAGGAAGTTGATGTGTTAGATCCTGACACCTGACGCCTGACACTTCTCATCCAATCTTCGGTAACACGTGCGCCTGCATAAAAAAACCGGCTGTCTATAGAAAGAAATAGAGTCCCAAAAATACCAGGACCACAAAAATAGTCAGCAACCGGTACTGCACCATCCCCAGGTGCAGCAATGAAACCAACCGTCCGGTTTCCACGGTGGCCTTGCCCATTCCGTCAATGCCCCCGTCGATTACCTTTTGGTCATTGCTGGTAAACAATTTGGAGACCATGCCGTAAATGAAAATATCCAAAAAGCGCCGGTAAAATCGATCGATGTACCAGCGTTCGGCAAACAGATTATTGAGTGGGGCAATTTTTTCGACAAATCCCACTTGATCGGCTCCCGCACGGCCAAATTCCAGCCATGCCAGCCCAACCCCGCCCAGTGCCGAACCGATTGCCGCAAAGGGCAGCCAGCCATGGTGACCGGCCTGGGCCGCCGGGATACCCGCCTGCCCGCTGAAAAACGATTCCAGCGCTCCCTGGCAAAAACCCAGCACCACGGTAACGGCAGCCAGAATTATCAGGGGCCACCCCATAATCCAATAGCCGCCATGCTCGTGATCGTGGTCGGAATGCGGTTCGGTCCCGGCTGCCTTTGGTAAAAGAAGGATGAAAATCAGTCTGAAGGTGTAGTAGGCCGTTAAAAACGCTCCCAGCAGTCCGGCCGCCAGCCAGACGGGATTGTTTAATTCGGCCAGGGCCCCGAGGATGATCTCCTTGCTGAAAAAGCCGGACAACGGCGGTAAGCCCGCCAGAGCGGCCGCGCCGATAATGGTGCAGATTGTGGGGATTTTCAGGCGCCGTCCACCATGGCGGCTGATATCGAACATGTCGTTGCTTTCGAAGCTGTGGATAAAAACCCCGGCGCACAGAAATAAGAGGGCTTTGAACCCCGCGTGGGTGGTCAGGTGGAACATGCCGGCAAAATAGCTGCCGGCCGCCAATCCCATAATCATGAATCCAAGCTGACTGATGGTGGAATAGGCCCAGACTTGCTTGATATCCCGGGTTACCATGGCCATGGTGGATGCCAGCAGCATGCTGATGGTGCCGATAGCTAGAAATATCGCCATGGCGCTGCTCGAAAGGCTGAAAAACGGGAACAGACGACCGAATAGATATACGCCGGCCGCCACCATGGTGGCCGAATGCAGCAGGGCACTGACCGGGGTCGGCCCTTCCATGGCATCCGGCAGCCAGGTCAGCAACGGAAACTGGGCGCTCTTGCCGATGATGCCCCCGAAAATCAGCAGGGCTGAAAGCGTGATGTACGCGGCCGGCATACGGGTTGTCACCTGGGGGCCGTTTATTTCCATAATATTGAGATTTCCCAGATGAACCAGAACCAGCAGCAGTCCCAGGAAAAACGCCACATCCCCGAACCGGGTCATGACGAAGGCTTTTTTGCCGGCCTCCGTGGCGCTGAATTTCTCGTACCAGAAACCGATCAGAAGATAAGATGCCAGCCCGACCAGTTCCCAGAATATATACAATTGAAGCATGGTGGGGGATAAGGTCATATTCATCATGGCCCAGGCAAAAAGAGACATGCAGGCATAGTATCTGGGAAACCCGGGATCCCCGGCCATATAGCCCAGCGAGTAAACCTGGACCAGAAAACTGATGGCCGCCACCACGCTGAGCATAAGCAGGCTGGTTTGATCCAGCAGATAGCCGAAAGGAACGGTAATGTCACCGGACAAGAGCCAACGCCCGGTAAATTCGAGGGGCGCTTCAAGCTGCCAGTGGCGGACAAGCAGGAAAAAGGCGCAGACAAGCGATATGCTGACCGCTGCGATCGACAACCCGGCCGACAGCTTCGGATACCTTCTGGTAAAGACCATAATTAAAAGAAAAGCGATAAAGGGCAGCAGGGTCGCCAGTATCGCAGCAGTTAATGATGGTTCCGATAACCAGTTGGTTGTCATCGCAAGTTCTACCTTAAAAGGTTGTAATTTTCCGGATCCACCGAGCCGGATCTCCGGTAGGCCCAGACAATAAGCGCCAGCCCCACGGATACTTCCGCGGCGGCGATGGCAAAAACAAACAGCACGATCGCCTGGCCATCGAGATTTTGCCAGAGCAGTGAAGCACCGACCAATATAATGGCGGCCGCATTCAGCATGATTTCAACCCCCAGCAAAATCATGATCAAACTGCGGCGCGCGACCACGCAAAAAATTCCCATCAAAAAAAGCAGGCCGGCCAGAATCAGCACATGATTGAACGGGACGATCATAACTCACCTTCGATGGTTTCGCGGGCCGGCGTTTTTTTCGCCCGCCTTGCCAGCAACAGGGCACCGATAACGGCAACCAGCAACAGCAGGGAGATAATTTCGATGGAAAGCCAGTGCTTCTGAAATATGTAATGCCCAAAGTCGGCGGGTTCGACCCGGGCAGTTTTCAAGACCCTGTGCCCGCTGGGATCAGCGGCAATCAGACCAACTCCCAGGGCCAGGTACAAAACCCCGCAGACAGCTGCCGGCAGCCATTGGCTCAGCGGGAAAAGGCGCTCGCCGACAGTTTCAACCTTGAGCATGATGACGATAAACAAAAACAGGACCATGATGGCTCCGGCATAGATAATCACTTCCAGGACCGCCAGAAAAGGTGCTCCGAACAGGTAAAAAAGCATGGCACTGCCGAAAAACGAAAATATCAGATAAACCACCGCATGCACCAGATCGCGCCGGCTGATGGCCAAGGCGGTGGTGACCAGGATCAATATCGCCAACAGGTAGAATATGATTGAATAGATGGTCATAACAGATAACGCTTGGATGCCAGGAGGCTTGAAAGCTTGAAGGCTTAGCAATGTTAGAAAGTTTCTCGGCTACCCAACTTCGTAGCTTTCCAGCTTCCCAGCCTGCCGGCTTTCCGGCTTTCCGGCTTTCCAGCCTGCCAGCTTTCCAGCCTCCCAGCCGTTAAGGCATATTACTCTTAATATTTACCGGTTTGTCTTCCTTGATGTGCTCCCCCTTGTTGCCGACATCCGTGACGATGCCGGCATACTTGTAGAAGCAATATTCCTTATCTTTGCCTCCGTGGTCAACCAAAAGATCTTCTTTTTCATAAACCAGTTTCAATATATCTTTTTCACAGGTTTCGAAATACGGAGTCAATTGGATCGCCGAGGTCGGGCAGGCCTCTTCGCATAGACCACAGTAGATGCAACGTGCAAAATTGATTCGAAACCAGGTGGCATAGCGCCGACCGCCTTCTTTTTCGTTCGACTGCATGGATATGCAGCTCACCGGGCAAGCCGCGGAACAAAGGTAGCAGGCCACACAACGCTCTTTGCCGTCCGGATCCCGGGTTAAGATTATTCTGGCCCGGGTGCGTTCCGGCAAGCTGCGCTTGAATTCCGGGTACTGTTCGGTAATGGGTTTGCGAAATAGGTGCTTAAAGGTTGTCGCAAAACCGGCTGCTAATGCTTTGACTGCTTCAAGTGCGGAGGACATAATTTTATCTTCAATGATTCGAATTATTATAAAAGCAAAATGGCGCCCGTAGCCATTATGTTAATCAAGGCCGCCGGGATCAGGACTTTCCAGCCCAATGCCATTAATTGGTCATACCTTAACCGCGGCAATGTGCCGCGGATCCATATCATAATCAATGCCACAAGGACAATTTTTACAAAAAACCATACCGTAGGGGGTAAAAACGGACCCCGCCAGCCCCCGAGGAAGAAAACCGCGGTGAGGGCGCCCAGCACCTGCATGTGGACATATTCACCTAAAAAGAAAAGTCCGAAGCGCATGCCGCTGTATTCGGTGTGGTAGCCGGCCCCCAATTCGTTTTCAGCTTCGGGCAGATCGAAAGGAATACGTTTGCTTTCGGCCATGGCGCTGAGGACGAATATCACGAACGAAACGGGCTGAACCAGGACAAAGGGATAGCCCGCTTGCGCATTGACAATATCCACCAGGCTGAAGGATCCCGCCAGCATGACAATCGGCACCAGCGACAGGCCCAGCGAAAGTTCGTAGCTGATCATCTGGGCGGCACCACGGATACCGCCCAGCAGGCTGTATTTTGAATTGGAGGCCCAGCCGCCGAGAGCCACGCCGTAGACACCCAGGGCAGACATGGCAAAAACAAAAAGCAGCCCTACATTGAGGTCTGAAATCACCATGGGAATTTTTTTGCCCCAGATCACCAGGTCATCGCCGAACGGAACGACGGCAAACATCAACAGTGCCGTGAATGCCACCACCGCCGGTGCCAGCAAAAAAATCACGCGGTCGGCGGCTTCCGGGACGATGTCTTCTTTGATCATCATCTTAACGGTGTCGGCCAGAGGCTGAAGCAGGCCGAATTTCCCGGCCCGGTTAGGACCATAACGAATCTGCAGCCGCGCCAGAAATTTGCGTTCCAGAAGTACCAAATAGGCGGCCACCAACAGCAACGCGATCAGAACCACGCCCAGTTTAACAATCAATAATATGAAGCCGATCAGCCAATCCATAATACCCTGTCAGTTTTATGGGGTTTGTTGCTCGTTGAAAAACGAAATATTCGCAACTTGTTTAGAGCGATAACTTTGATAAAACCGTAAAAAGTCATTATAGCGGCTGGATACCCGCCTTCGCGGGTATGACGTGAACTACGCCTGTCTGATATCAATTCACTAATTGTCATTCCCGCGAAGGCGGGTATCCAGTTAATTGGTCAAATCCGGCTTTTTACGATACCGTCAACTTCTCTGTTTATATCAGCAGAGTTAGGACAATTTATAATGTCTGATAAATTCAGTTCCACTCAATCCGCGGTCACTTTTGTGATTTGCTCCCGACCGATGGTTGACGTGCCGGGTTTAAAAATTTGCCACTTAAGTTTGCGGTGCCGGGCAACGATCAGGACACCGGTAGCCATGTTTTCAACAGCCCTGAGCTTGGCTTTAAAATCGCCGCTTTCCGTTTGGATGGCGATCAGATCGCCGTCAATCAATTCCATGCTCCTGGCATCGCTGGAGTGCATGACAACAGCCGGTTCAGACTCCAGTTCCGCCAAACATGCGGAGTGTGCGGAAAGCTCTTCCGTGCCGAAGGTCAAGTCCGTAATAATCAGGTTGAAATTTTCAGGAATTTCCTGTGGTACTTCGCTCCGGCCGCCTATTTTCGTGCTAAAACGCAGTCCCGGTTTCATTGCCGAATGGAGCCGCAGACCTTCAGCCGGGATCTCGCCGGCCAAAGCAGCTTCGGCCAACTCCGGCAAAATTTCTGCCAAATTTTTATAAATACCGGCCGGCAACCCTTCCTCCGCCGAAGTTGGCTTCTCGTCGGCCAGGTACGACAAGCTCAGCCAGGCCGGCCGGGACTCTGTGCCGGGAATCCCGGTGCCGTAAAATCTGGGCGGATGGTCGCCGCCGCCGCTTTGGACGATCGGGGTACCGCCGCTGGAGGCCTGTTGTACCATCTGCACCCGGCCTTCCTGGTTGACATAGATTCCATCCGCCTCGTAAAGCGTGGTTGAAGGGATAAAAATATGCGCCATTTGGGCAGACTCGGAATTGAGATAGTCTAATACAATCAACAAATCAAGCTTATCGAGGGCTCGCGCCAATCGGTTGCGGTCCGCAAAATGGAAAAAGGGATCGGATTCTACCAGGATGAGAGCCTTGACATCGCCGTTTTCAATGGCTTCGATGATGGTCGCCAACGATGCGTCGCCCTCGGAAAAAAGTCCGGCACCAAAGGCATTGGCGCCCGGCAACAGGTAGAACAGGCCGGCCTTTTTTCCGGTCGCCCGCAGCAGCAGAGTCAAATCCGCTGCAAAACCCGGCATCTGCGACGGAACAGTGTCGGAACCACAGACCATTACAGGTCGTTGACTGTCTTTAAGCGCATCGGCTGCCGCTGCAATCGATTCCGGCGGGTGTCCGGCAATCTGGTTTTGATCCACCAGGGTGTCTAATAATGTCGCGGCCTCTTGCCCGCAGGATGCGGCCGTCTCGCAGTCCACCACCGATTTTATCAACGATCCGGCGATTGCGCTCATGTCGTCCGGGGTCGCTGCCAGATGCTCATAATCCATCGGTAAAAATACGGGCCTGGGATCCAGCACGACAATTTTAGCACCGTTTCTTTGGGCCTGGCGCATCGCCACCGCCAGCATGGGCGCTTCGTTAATCGGATCGGCACCCAGGCAAAGGATATAATCCGCGCCTTCCACTTCCCGCATCGAGACTGCCAAATCGGGTTCCAATCTGGCTATGGCGGTTTTGGCCTTCGACGTGGCGGCCGGATCCATAAAATAGACGGGGTTGCGCCAGCCCCTTGCCTGGCACAGCAGCTTGAGCATGACCTGGGTTTCCAGACTGCTGCGGACAGATCCCACGGCAGCAACCGCTGCAGATCCGGAATTACGGCCGGCTTCACCAACCTTGGTTGAGGCAGCTTGCAGCGCCTGATCGCGGGAAACCGTTTCACCGTCGATCCGGGCCTGCCTGGGCCTGGATTCGAGGCTGGCATAGAAAAACCCGTAGCGCCCGCGGTCGCAAATAAAGTGGCCGTTGACCGCCTCGCTGAAGCGGGCTTCCTGACGCTTGACTTCGCGATAGCGAACACTTGCCGTTGTATGACATCCCAGGCTGCAGTTGATGCATACAGACGGGTTGCGCTGGTAATCCCAGCGCCGGCCGAAAAACCGCGAGGGTTTATCCGTATAAACCCCGGTGGGACAGATATCGCTTAAATTACCCGTAAACGGGCTTTCCAGGGTTCCGTCCTGAAAACGCCCGAAGTAGGTGCGATTTGCGTTGCGCATGACGCCCAGATCGCGATAGCCGGTAAACTCCTGGTAATAACGGGCGCAGCGATAGCAGTGAATGCAGCGATTCATCTCATGTTGCACCAGGGGTCCCAGGTTCTGATCGATATAGGTACGCTTGTGCCCGGCAAACCTTCTGATTCCGTGGCCGCCGGAAACGGTCATATCCTGGAGCAGGCAATGCCCCCCCTCGTCGCAGACCGGGCAGTCATGGGGATGGTTGAGCATCAGCCATTCAATGACGTGTTTGCGAAAATCCACGGCTTCTGCGTCCGTGGTGGAAACCACCATGCCGTCCTGGGCCTCGACCATGCAGCTCATCTGGATGCCCTTTAACGGCCCATCCAGAAATTTTACGGCACACACCCGGCAGGCTCCCACCGGGCCCAGAGCCGGATGATAGCAAAACCGGGGGATCATAATACCCAGCTGCGCTGCCGCCTCGATCACCATGGTTTTGGGCGCAATTTCTATTTCTCTATCATCGATAATCAGTTTGGGCATGGGAACTTCCGCAGAATCACAATTTATTATGGATACTTCATCCTTTGACCAGTAAGTTTTTTCTTTAAAAACAACCTGGAGTACTGGAGTGATGGAGTGCTGACAATTTCGGATTGCGGATTTTAGATCTCGGATTTAAACCTTGTATTGTAGAGAGCGATTTAAAAGTCCTTAATTAAAATCCGCATTCTGCAATCCAAAATCCGCAATCATTTTTACTCCAAAACTTCAACATTCCAATATGCTGCCAGCGGTCAGAAATATCGTTTGAATCATCGATCTATCCAAAAGGGCAACGCTTAAGTCTGATATGCTCCTGAATCTCATCTGCAAAGTGTTTGAGCAGACTTTCCACCGGTGCCACGGCCCCGGGGGCAAATGCGCAGTAGGCATTCCAAAGATATTTGCACATGCGATCGAGCATGGGGACAAACTCCGATTTGCCGTTCCCTTGTTCAATTCGTTTCAGCAAATCCAGAATGTAGGGCAGCCCTTCACGGCAGGGGGTGCACCAACCGCAGGACTCCCGTGCAAAGAACTCAATCAGATTGACGGTGGCTCCCACCAGGCAGGTCTTGTGGTCAAAAATCATAATAGCGCCGGTACCGAGCCGGTTGCCGACATTGCGCAACGGATCGAAATCCATTTCGATGTCATAATGCTCCCGGGGCAAAAACCCGGTGGAGGCGCCGCCCGGCAGGCACGCTTTGTACTCGGAACCCGCCAGCATGCCGCCGGCATGCACTTCAATAATTTCACTCAGACGCACGCCCATCGGCAGTTCGTAGCACCCCGGTTTATTGACTTTGCCGCTGATACCGAAAAGCTTGGTGCCGGCACCGTTTTCAGTTTGGGCCAGATCCTTAAACCATTGCCCGCCGTTTCTGATGATATGGGGCAGGCAGGCGAAAGTTTCAACGTTGGACAGCACGGTCGGCCGATTCCAGAGCCCCTTTTCGGTCGGGTAAGGCGGCGGTTTCATGGGATTCGGCCGTTTGCCCATCAGGGCATTCAACTGGGCCGTTACCTCGCCGCAGATGTAGCGGCCGGCACTGCGATGAACGACAAGTTCAAGCGAATAGTCGCTGCCCAGAATATTTTTTCCCAGGTAGCCTTCCTCTTGGGCAATCTTGATTTCCCTTTCAAGAATTCTGGCCGCATTTTCATATTCCGGCCGGATAAAAATAATGCCCTTTTCAGCCAGCGAGGCATAGCCGGCAATAATAATGCCTTCGATCAGCATGTGCGGGTCGGCATGGATCAGCACCCGATCTTTAAACGTCCCCGGCTCCATTTCATCGGCGTTGCAAACGATATAGCGGGGAAAACTCGCGTCATCGGCCACCGACATCAGCTTCATCCCGGTGGGAAAGGCCGCCCCGCCCCGGCCCAGCAAATTGGCATTCATGACCGCCTGTTGGACATCCCTGTGGGAAAAATCCCTGAGAACGTTGCTCAACGCCTGGTAGCCACCGCTTTCGCGGTATTCATCCAGCGTGGCGACCCGGTCCGGTTTGCGATTTTGCAGAAGAACCTGTTCGTATTTCGAAGACATAGGCCTTGTTTGGATGGTACTCGATTAAGTTCGCGTTCAAATGCCGGTCTCAGCAGTTGGATTCAAAAACCGAAATTTGTATTATTGAATTTTAAGTTTCAGTTTTCAATTTCTCGATAATCCGGTCGATCTTTTCCGTCGTCAGATTGCCATAGGCTTTGCGGTTGATCAGCATGGCCGGAGAGCGGTCGCAATAGCCGATACAGCACACCGCTAAAAGCGTAAACAACCCGCCCGCCGTGGTTTCACCGGGTTGAATGTCCAGTTTTTGAATGAGATAGTCCCGTACGGATTCGTAGCCGTCCATCCAGCAAACCACACTGTCGCAGACATGAATAACGTATTTTCCGACCGGTTCCCGATAAACAAAGGTGTAGAAAGTGGCCAGCTGCTCGACCTCCAGGTCCGACATGCCAAGCAGTTCGGCGGTTTCCTGCACCCCCTCGTCGGTCAGATACCCGTAGTGTTCCTGAATCGCGAACATAACATCCACCACCAGCTCCTGCGGATGCTCGACGTGATCAAGATCTTTCAACAATGATTTTCTGAGTTCATCGGGTATCATAAAAAAATACCAATTTGCCGTTATCAATAATCCAAAATCCACATCCCGCAATTCCAAACGATAGGAGACCGCCCGGTGTTTATTTCAATCCGCAATCCGCATTCCGCAATCCGAAATCCCACTAACGGTCTATATCCGGCAATATGTAGTCAAAGGAACCGATAATCGTAATTAAATCGGCAACCGTCTCACCCACCGATATCAACGGCATCACCTGCACATTGGCAAAGCCGGGGCCCCGGATGCGGGTCCGGTAGGAGTAGCCAAGGCCGTCGCTGACCACGTAATAGCCCTGTTCTCCGCGCGGGATTTCACACGATGCATACGCCTCCCCCACCGGCATCTTGGGGCCGCGCGTGACATTGATAAAGTGATGTATCAGACTTTCAATGTCGGTCAGCATATCCTTGCGCTGGGGGATTACGTAGCGGTAGTCATCGGTGACATGGCGACCGGCCGGCATGTTGTCGGCGGCCTGCTTGATTATACTCAGGCTCTGGCGCATTTCTTCCACCCGCACCAGATAGCGGGCATAACAATCACCCCCGGTGGCCGTGGGTACCTCAAAATCAAAATTTTCATAGCCCGAATAGGGAAATGCCTTGCGTAAATCCCACTGCAAACCGCAGGAACGCAGGTTCGGACCGGTCACCCCCCAGCCCATGGCATCGTCGAGGGTCAAGCGGCCGATTCCCTGGGTCCGCGCTTTAAATATGGGATTATGGCGAATCAGGCTTTCATACTCGGCCAGGGCCCGGGGGAATACCTTGACGAAATTATCAACGGCCTGTTTCCAGCCCTCAGGCAAATCGGCGGCCACACCGCCCAATCTGAACCAGGATGGGTGCAGTCGTCCGCCGGTAATCAGCTCCACGATGTCCATGATCATTTCCCGTTCGCGGAAAACGTAGAAATTGGGCGCCATCGCGCCCACGTCATGGGCATAGGTTCCCAGCCACACCAGATGGTTGCTCAAGCGGAAGAGTTCGCTCAGCATCACCCGGATGACCTGGGCCCGCTCGGGAACTTTGATGCCGGCCAGGGTTTCCACCGCCATGACATAGGGCAGATTATTGGCGGCACCGGCCAGGTAGTCGATGCGGTCGGTGTACGGGATGAACTGATGCCAGGTTTGTCGTTCAGCAATTTTTTCGGCCGCCCGGTGGTGATAGCCGATGTCCATATCCATCGAGGTGATTTCTTCACCATCAAGGGTTACGATATAGCGTATCAAGCCATGGGTGCTGACATGGTGCGGGCCGATATTTAAGACGAGCTGATGCTGCCCCTCGGCATCGTTGACAAAGACGCCGCCGTCCAGGGGTTGATTTTTTTGAGCATCAGCCAGGGTATAGGGCGGCATCTCGGTTGCCCGCCCCGGATGATCTTTGCGCAGCGGGTGCCCTTCCCATTCCGGAGGCATAATCAGCCGCTGCAGATTCGGGTGTCCTTCAAAGCGCACGCCTAACAGATCAAACGCCTCGCGTTCATACCAGTTGGCCGAAGGCCAAATATCCGTCACCGTCTCCGCCGCCGGATTGGGGCCGGCGAGGGGGACCTTCAACCGCAGGCGGGCGGGCGGGTCAAAAGACAGTAAATTATATACGAGGGTGTAGTCCGGGTAAGATTCCCGCTGACGGCGGGCGGACTCGTCGATGGCGGTCAAATCTTCCAGGCGCCGATAGCGGGTGTCAGCTTCTGAATTCAGGAAACGCAGCACGTCTTTTACATGGCCTTGGTCCACAAAGAACGACGGCATGTCGCAGGATTGCGGTTCCTGTTGGACGGCTTCTCCGAAGCGTTCCTGCATTTGGCGGGCAAGCTGCCGGGTATTGGGGGCCATCTCGATTTGTGGAGACGACGGGGTCCACATCAAATCGGTACGGCTGTCTTCGAAGCGGGTCGGCATCACCGAGGTGCCCCGGATAACCGTACCCTCCATGCCCGGTCCGCGCGGATCCCTGGATTTGGTCTGTCCGTCCACCAGAATCGGCTTTTGGGTGCCCTGACTGCCGCCTTTCAGGTGCAGGATCGAACGGGTGGGTTTTTCTTCGGCGGTAATTTTATCCTGCAGCATGACAAGGCCCTGCAGCACAGCTTCGGGTCTGGGCGGACATCCCGGGATATAAACATCCACCGGCAGGATCTGGTCAACTCCCTGGACCACACTATAGGCGTCGTACATACCGCCGCAATTGGAGCATGATCCCATGGAGATCACCCAGCGCGGTTCCGCCATTTGCTCATAGAGCCTCAATACGACCGGTGCAATCTTTTTAAACACCGTCCCTGCAATAATCAACAGGTCGGCCTGCCGCGGTGAAGCCCGCAAGACTTCGGCCCCGAATCGGGCCATATCGTAGCGGGGCGTAAAGGCGGTCGCCTCTTCGACAAAACAGCAGGACAATCCGAAAAACATGGGCCAGAGACTGTACTTGCGGGACCAATTGATTACAAGATCTGCATTGTTCAGGAGTCGCTCGTTTAATTTTTGGCGCGCGTCGGCCCCCACTCAAGTCCTCCCTTTTTCCATATATAAGCAAGTCCCAGGATCAATATCACGATAAAAAACGAAATCTGCAGCCAACCCGCCCAACCCAGCTTTTCCCAGGCAATGGCCCATGCAAAAATATAGGCCCCCTCCACATCGAAAAGCAGAAAAAAAATGGCGACCAGATAAAAAGGCACCGGATACCGCAAACGCGCGCTGCCGGTGGGAATGACACCGCTCTCATAGGGTCTCAATTTTTCGCGATTGGGCTTTTTTTCCCCGAGCCAGGAAGCAATGAAAAGAAGCAAGGCGATTAATACCGTGATCAAAAGGCCGAATACGACCAGGCTAAAAACGCCGGGCTCCCAGGGAGATAAAGATCCGCTGTTCACAACAGGTTGCATGGTTCGCTCCGCAAGTACCTACCCGTTCAACAAATGTTCGCATAAATGATGATGTCAGCTAAAAATTTATGCAGGATAATCACGATTTATGCAAGGACAAATTTGGCTAAACGATCAAATTCAGAAAGGATTAATTAGCTAAACCCTTTTTTCACCGACCAGCCTGGCAAAATGCTCAAAAGACCGATCCCAGGTTTTTTCGGCATCGGCCGGGAAACAACACCCGGGGAGCTGACGGCTTTTTAGGTGGTAGCTGAGGCACTCACAGCAAATTCCCTTACGCGCACAGGGCTCGTAGCTGCAGTTGCAGGATTCGAGGTTTTTTTCTTTGTGACACTCCATGGATAGTTCCTTTCAAAACTAAAATTCAAAAATGAGGGCTTTTTATTTTTCAAACAGATGGCCTTGGTCTTTATCATGAAATTATGCGTTGATCAAAAAAGTTTTATCGAATAAAATTGACAGCGGCGACTTTGAAATGCATTATATGCTCGAGTATGTTGTGCCGCCATATCGCCATTTTATGGGTAGTTTGAAGGGATGCGGCCAAAATTTTTTCCATAATTTTTCCGGAATAAGTCCGATATTAGCCGGATCAACAACCGGGCAGACAATTTCCGGAATAAGTCATATCAGGCGATGCAAACCGGAAAAATTTTCGACATAAAAAAATATGCCATTCACGATGGACCGGGCATCCGAACAACGATATTTTTTAAAGGATGCCCGCTGTCATGCACGTGGTGCCACAACCCCGAGAGTATTGCCGGCGCAAGCCATCGCCTCTACCGCCGGGAGCGTTGTATCGGCTGCCTGGAATGTGCCGCAGCCTGTCCTGAAAAGGCCATTGAGGCTGGCACACGAGGTCCGGGCTGGAATGCGTCCGATTGTGTTTATTGCGGGACCTGCGCCGGCGTATGTCCGGCGGAATCTGTGGAGCTTATCGGCAAAACGATGTCGGTCGACGAGGTTTTGGCTGAAATTGCCAAAGACACCGTGTTCTATGACGCATCCAGTGGCGGCGTGACCCTATCCGGCGGCGAGCCCCTGATGCAACCGGCTTTTTTAACGGCTCTGCTGGAGGCCTGCGAAAAAAAGGGTTTTCATCGCACCGTGGATACCTCCGGCTACGCGGACAGGCAGATTTTGCATGAGGTTGCATCCCACACGGATCTTTTTCTTTATGATTTAAAACACATGGATCCAGAAAAACACGCCGACTTTACGGGTGTGTCCAATGAAAAAATTTTGGCTAACCTGGAATATCTCAGCCGGCAAAGAGTTGAAATCATCATACGCTTTCCGGTGATCCCCGGGCTCAACAGTGATCGGGAGAATATCGATCAGACCGGCGCTTTCGTCTCCTCACTGCCGGGGGTCACCCGCATAAATATTTTGCCCTATCACGCTGCGGCAACGGCCAAGTATAAAAACCTCGGTCTGAAATATGATACGGCAGGCGTCGAACCGTCTTCTCCGGAATTTTTCGAATCTGTTGCCAAACGGTTGGAGTCCCACAACTTGACAATTAAAATAGGAGGCTGAACCATTGACCCCCAGAGTCGCAAAACTACGTCGGGAAAGTTTTGAAGCCCAACCCAGCATATCCGTGGAAAGGGCGGTGCTGGTGACTCGTTTTTACAAGAATAACAATGGCAAATATTCCACCCCGCTACTTCGCGCCCTGAATTTTAAGAATTTATGCCAAAAAAAAACGATCTATATCGGCGACGATGAGCTGATTGTGGGAGAACGCGGTCCATACCCGAAAGCGGTTTCCACCTTCCCGGAGCTGACCTGCCACTCGACGGACGATCTCAAGATATTAAATTCTCGCGCCATGACCCGTTATCTGGTCTCCGATGAAGACATCGCTACCTACCAAAACGAAGTTATCCCCTACTGGCAGGGCCGTACCATGCGCGAACGGGTGTTCGGCCGCGTCCCCCAGGCGTGGCAGGCAGCCTATGAGGCCGGCTTGTTTACCGAATTCATGGAGCAGCGTGCTCCCGGTCACACCGCGCTGGATGGAATCATTTACCGCAAGGGCATGCTCGATTTCAAAAAACAAATTGCAGAAGGTCTGGCCGCCCTCGACTATCTGAATGATCCTGAAGCAGCAGATAAAGCCGAGCAGCTGCGGGCCATGGATATCGCCTGCGATGCCGCTGTTATTTTTGCCGAACGGCATGCAGCGTTGGCGGAAAAAATGGCGGCTGATACACCGGATTCCCTTCGCAAGGCTGAACTTAAAAAAATTGCCGCAACCTGTCGACAGGTACCGGCCCGGGCACCCCGGGATTTGTGGGAAGCCCTGCAAATGTACTGGTTTGTGCACCTGGGAACCATCACCGAACTAAACGGCTGGGACGCCATGAGCCCCGGGCATCTGGATCAGCATCTGGCTCCCTTTTATCAAAAAGGTTTGGCTTTCGGCACCCTGGATCGGGAATCCGCCAAGGAACTCATCGAGTGTTTCTGGATCAAGGTCAACAATCAGACGGCTCCTCCCAAGGTAGGCGTTACCGCCCTGGAAAGCGGCACGTACAACGACTTTACCAATATCAACCTTGGCGGCTTAACCCGCAACGGCACCGATGCTGTCAATGAAGTTTCCTATATTATGCTGGAAGCGATCGATGAGATCCATCTGCTCCAGCCGCAGGCCAATGTTCAGATCAGTCACCGGACCCCCGATCGTTTTTTGAAGGAAGCCTGCCGCGTGATTCGCAAGGGGTACGGCTACCCTTCGGTGTTTAATGCCGACGAAGTCATTATGCAACAAATGCGCACCGGTAAAACCATTGAGGACGCCCGGCAGGGCGGCTGCAGCGGCTGCATTGAGACCGGCAGCTTTGGCAAGGAAGCCTATATTTTAACCGGCTATCTCAATGTTCCCAAAATCTTGGAACTGGCTCTCAACAACGGGGTCGATCCGTTGACCGGCTATCGGATCGGCCCGCAAACCGGTGACCCAGCCGGGTTTAAAGACTTCGATGAGCTTTACGAGGCCTTCGAGCGGCAGCTGCACTATATTGTAGAATTAAAAATCAAGGTCAATAATTACATCGAACGCATGTATGCGACCTATGCCCCGGCCCCCTTCCTTTCCGTAGTGATCAGGGACTGCATTGCCAAAGGGCGCGATTACTATAATGCCGGGCCGCGCTACAACACGAATTATATCCAGTGCTGCGGCATCGGCACCATCACCGACAGCTTGAGCGCCGTCAAAAAGCACGTGTTCGAAGAAAATCGGATCAGCATGCAGCAGTTGATGGCGGCTTTGCAGGACAATTTCAAGAAGCAGGAAGCACTGCGCCTGCGCTTGTTCAACAAAACCACCTTCTACGGCAATGATGAGGATTCGGCCGATGCAATTATGCAGCGGGTGTATGACTCCCTGTTCAATGCCATCGAGGGTAAGCCCAATACGAAGGGCTCATTTTATCACCTGAACATGCTGTCCACCACGTGCCACATCTATTTCGGGAAAAAACTGGGTGCATCAGCCAACGGCCGCCTGGCTGCAACACCCATATCCGACGGGACGTCCCCCTCCCACGGGGCCGACCGCAAGGGTCCCACGGCCGTCATTAAATCCTTAAGTAAAATGGATCAGATTCGATCCGGCGGCACCCTTCTCAACCAGAGATTTTTGCCCAGTGTGCTTGACGGAAAAGAGGGAATCGAAAATCTGGCCCACCTCATTCGGGCCTACTTTAGACTCAATGGACATCACATACAATTTAATGTCGTTGATTCTCAAACGCTGCGCAAAGCCCAGGCAGCACCGGATGATTATCGAGACCTGCTGGTTCGGGTCGCCGGATATAGTGATTATTTCGTTGACCTTGATCGACATCACCAGGAAGAAATAATTGCCCGAACCCAGCAGGAAGCATTTTGATGCTAAAGTTTTTGCCGGGATAGACGATAACAATCTCAACGGCGCGATTGTTCGCGCAGTTATCCCAATGCTCGAGGGTGATTCTTCGCGAATCACCCTCAACATTGGCTTTGAGCCTGCCATCCAATCAGATCACCCCGCAACCCACCGCAATATATGATCAGGCCGTAGACATTCCAAGACGATGTTTTTAATGCGATTGAGTTGTATACAGAGAAATTGTGAAAAAATTTTCACAATTATTGTGGCCCCCATTTCACAAATTGACAAGGTAAACCAAAGTGAAAATCAGTTGACCAATCCCATTACTTTATGAAATTATTATATTTTATAGTCGAATTAAAAATAGGCATACTTTGTGCTATGAGCTTTTGGGATTATAATGCCGAATTATCAGTCGGAATCCGTCAAATCCAGTATCCCAAATTTTCCTTAATCCGGTAGCTGACGACAATGGACTAGGAAATCACCGCCGCTAGCGGAGCTGTCTGGTAGTTATTTTCGACAACCAACGATGGATTCCGTACCCTGAGGAAGGTCTTATCACAATGCAATCCGGCCCTGAGCAGCGAGCTGACACGCGCCACCGACACGAAACCGCAATTATGTACGAGCACTATCGCTCCGGCAGGTATTATGAAGGCAAGATGCTTAATTTCAGCCGTGGAGGGATGTATTTCGAATCCAATTTTGCGCCGGAAGTCGGTTCTGAAATCTTTATCGGAGTTGAAAACTCTCCTTTTATCTCCGGTCATGATGTTTATCGTGCCAAGGTCATCTGGCACGCAAACTTGGAGGGCGCCGAGTCGTTGTTTTTCTATGGAATCGGCGCAAAGTTTTTCTAAAAATAAGGTGAGTCGGACCGTTAGCTTTTTATGGATTGGGCCAAATCATTGATCCGTTCCCTGATGGAAATCAGATATCTTGCCACCTTGCCGCGATGATCGGCCATGATGGAATCATGATCCCCCCTTAAAACGATCAGCGGATCAAAAGTACAGATTTGATCCATATCTTTGAACGCAATGCTTATATTTTCTTTTCCCCCTTTTTCCTGGACCTCGGGATAAAGATGGACAAAGGTGCGCAGCGCATCCCTGAGCACCAGGATTATTCCCTGGGTGTAATAAATATGGTCGTCCAGTTCGGTGTAGGGTACTTGGTCATTGGACTGCACCAACAGCCCCAGCGGTTCGTCTAAAAACTGTTTGCCGATTATAAATTCAAGCATATTATACATATCATCGGTGCGCAGATTATAGACTGCGCCGGAATCGCTTTTGAGAAGATCGGCCTCGTATTGTTTAAGCTCGGCAATACCTTTTTCGTATTGACTTTCGCTGGAGGGAAACCACCAACTGTCGGAAGTAAAGGCAAAATATTTTTCCCGGGCTTCTTTTAAATTTTCATTTTCCTTGTCCACCTTGCCGTATTTGGCCAGATTGGTGGAAAAAAAAGTTGTCATCATGCGCGTGGCGAAAATGGTGCCGCGTTGCCGATTGGCCCGGTTGTCCAGCCAGCGGGTGGGTGATATGACCAAATCATTGATGGACCAGCCAAAGGTGGAGTCCATCTCCTGCTCCAGCCTGTTTCTGATGGACGCCAAAAGGGCGGCGCCCTTCTGGGGTGCCTCGGATTCCGGTGTCGTTGATTTCAGAAGCGCTTCGACATTGGCATCCAAATCGCGAAATCGGGTTGGATCCACCAGCGTGTAGGCCCTGTAAACCGTCCAGTACAATCCTGCGGAAAGGGGCCAGATTAAAATAAATGCCAGCAGGATTAAAACGAGCCACTTGCCGAAATTTGTCATTTTGGGTATCAACGATTTTTTCTCAGTTTTATTATCCATTGATCGGGTTGACCTCGTTTCAGGGTTTACGATATTGCAGCTGAATTAACGCCAAGTTTCCGCAGGAATTTTGTGAGAGATTAAGCACTACCGTGTCCGGTGTCAACAAAATGCACTCCGAGCTATTTTCTTGACACCTGTGTTGACCATGCTACTAATACGGTAGATAGGTTGAAAGTCTGAGGGTTCACGGCTGGCGCTTCGTTTTGCCACGGCCGGTCTGTCTACCATGGCATCAACCGTCCACCAGTTGCAATCCACCCATCCACGTTTGGAGAGTGATTATGCGGACAATAAAAAAAGTTGAATCCAAGGCAAGAACTCAATTTTGGGTCTATGGTCTGTTACTGGCAACTGCCGCCCTTACATTTGCGGGATGCGCAGTCCCTGCCGCAGGCCGCCTTCAAAGCAGCCCGGAGGTGACGGAGGTGTTCAAAAGCAGCCGGATCTTAGCCAACCATCAATATTATGTCAGCGGCTTTCAAAGAATCCCCTATGCCATCATCGCTGTCGATAACAATTATCAGATCCGCGCTGGCCACTGGAAGCCGATTGATATGGATTCGACTTCACTGAATCAGTTGATCTATCGGATGGAATACGTATACAGTTTAAATCCAAGGGGGGCCTGGATCCTCGATTCGGAAGGCAACCGGTTGGGCGCCTGGTATTCATCCCAGTACCAGACCACGGTAAAACGGGATAAAAATGACCGAATTACGATAGTAAATCCCGACCCTCCTGATTTAAGGGGGATCCCTTAATCCTACTTTGTCACATTCTCAAAATAAGGTATTTATATGAATATCAGGTTTTTAACATTATCTGTGAAAAATGAGCTAAAATTTGAAATGTGCTAAATTGAGCTAAAATTTTGGAGTTCTGTCGGTATCAAAAATCGGCGGGGAGAAACATGACGGATCGACAATTGATTAAATCTATTCTTTTATTGGTCGGCATCTGCTGGTTGACCGGATGTGCCGCCGTGATCATTGGCGCCGGAGCCGGTGTGGGCACCTATACGTACATCAAAGGAGAGCTAAAACGATCTTATCCGGCTAAATTTGATAAAACGCTGCAAATCTGCATCGATATATTGGCAGATCTCGACCAGCCGATTGTTGCTAAAACCACGGACGGTGAGAAAACGACCATCCGCAGTAAAAGAAAAGACGGAACCGACCAGACCATCCAGGTCTCAATTGTCAGCATTGATTCAACCGAGGTGTCCGTCAGAACCGGTGTTATCGGGTATCGGAAAAAAGAAATCTCCCGGCAGTTTCATGAGTTTATCGCCGAAAGGATTGCAAGGTAAGGTTCAATTCTTCAACCTCCGGGCAAACGGCAGTTCGTGATTGAGATTGTCGATCTGCTCCTGTTCCAATTGATTGATTTCGTCAATATGGGTCTGCATAACCCGGGCCAGGCGTGGGTCATAGAACCGATGCAGGCTATAGCTGGGTACCGCTTCAAAACCCCGCCGAATTTTATGACCTCCGCCGGCACCCGGGTCAAAACGACGGATATGATTGGTGATGGCCCACTCAATCGGCACATAATAGCATGCATTAAAATGCAAGGCGTTCACCGGTCTCGAGCAGCCCCAGTATCGACCATACAATTGCGTCCCTTTTGTGACCAGCATAGACATTCCCAGCGGGATCGACGGCTCTTTTTCGTCAAAGGCCGCCACAATCAGCAGGCGATGACGAAAATGGTGATACAATCCGTCAAAAAACGGTTTGGTAAGGTACCGGCAACCCCAGGGACCGAATTTATCATTGGTGCTTTCATAATACCGGTACATCAGCGGGAAGAGGGAGCGGGGTATGTCATCGCCGGTGAATGTTCTGATCGTGACGTCCTGTTTTTCGATCGCTTGGCGCTCGCGTTTGATATTGCGCCGCTGATTTGAATTAAAAACCGCCAGGTACTCATCGAAATTTTCGTAGTTTTGATTGTGCCAGGCATAGCTTTGATGCCGCCAACCCAAATAGCCATGCTTTAGCATCTCATGCCGCCACTGGGGATCGGCAAACAGAAAACTGCTGCCTGACAATTGATAGCTGCGGCACAGACGATCAATCTCTGCCACCATCAAGGCCGTCAATTCCGATTCATTCTCGCCGGCTGCAATTAAAAAACGATATCCGGTCATCGGTGTAAACGGGCTCATCCCGACCAGTTTCGGGTAATATTCAACTCCCAGGCGCCCGGCTACATCTGCCCATACATGATCGAATACAAATTCACCGGCACTGTGTCCTTTGATGTACATGGGCGCAAGCGCAACCAATCGTCGGGAAGACCAAACGGACAGATGATGCGGCAACCAGCCCGTTTTAGCAGTGGTGCTTCCCGAAATTTCCATCAACCGCAACCAGTCCCACTCCAGAAAAGGAATCGCCAGCGGTTTAGCCAATGAATCCCAGGTCGCGCGATCAATTGAGGAAATATCGTTTGTCCAGGATGTGGTAAATGAAGAAGGTTTCTGTTTGTGCATAATGTTATTCTGAGAGCAATGATATACCCGAAGCTCACATTATCGTTGGTGCTTATAGGTTCAGGGTTCAAGGTTCAATGTCGCCGCTGGCTGCCAGGGTTCGGTCCCATCATCGAGAAACCGCACCAATTTTGGTGTAGTTTCATAAAAGAGGTTAGGATTTCAAATACAATTCGAAAGTGATAACTGAACACCGAATTGCCCGACGCCTTCATTTGTGGCCGAAAACTCTGCCGGGGCAGGCCGCTTTTCAAGTTTTATTCAAGCATGGGGTTGTCTGGGAGAAAAACGATGCAAAGAGATCTAACCCTGAACGGTGAACCCAGAACCTTGAACCGTTATTAAAATCTAAGTCTGATCTTGGACTCTGTCACCTTTTTTAAAGCGCCAGCGGCCAAAATACCAATTCCTTGACAATTACAGCCGGATAAATATAATGAGTACCTGATTTTAATAGCAGCAAGCATCGCGCCTAATGTAAATTCCGTAAATTGAATTCGGACTTTGCTGAGGTATCTTTGCGTGCAAAATTCAGATATTATGTTAAACTAATACGAACAGGGTAAAGGAAAACAATATGCCGCTATATGAATTCAGATGTTTGAAATGTAACGAATGCTTTGAAATTTTGGTGATGAAAAAAGAAGAGCAAGTGGAACTCAGATGCCCCAAGTGCAAGTCCGAGGATTTTGAACGGGTGTTAAGCGTATCAGGCCATTGCATGGGAAGCAGCAGCGCAAAAGGCGAAAACGCCCAGTCCCAGACCCGCAACTGCCCCGGAGGTTCCTGCACTACCTACGACATTCCCGGTCCCAGCCGGTAGCAATGGACGGTACTAACTTGAAAATTGAATACTGGTTATCCGCCCCAGGCGGATCCGGATCAGGGAGAATCGTTGTCAGATGAAGCAAACCCATGTTCAGGAAAAGCAGCAATTCAAAAAGCTGTTCAAACAGGAACATATTGACGACTTTGAAGATCGATTTAAGGTTCTGGAAGCCTTTTTACAAACCGAGAAGCATGTATCGGTCGATGATCTCGTTGAGCGGCTTGTCAAGAACGGCTGGCGGTTGAAACCGGAATTTGTAAGAGAGACCCTCAAGTTGATGTGCCGCTTCGGATTTGCCCACAAAAGCCGGTTTGATAATGGTGTGGTTCTCTACGAACACCGACACCTGGGTCAGCATCATGACCACATGATCTGCACGAAATGCAGAAAGATCCTCGAATTCGAGGAAGAACAAATAGAACAGCTGCAGATAAAAATTGCCGCCACCCATGGATTTCACATGTTGCAGCATAAACTGGAGATCTATGGAATATGTAATAACTGCATCCGGGAGCGAATTCAACTGATGCCTCTGACAGTGGCCAAACCGGGCGAGCGTCTTTTGATCAAAGAAATCAGCGGCGGCACCGGTGCTAAAATGAGGCTGCTGTCAATGGGATTGAGAATAGACGATAGCATTGAGGTAATAACCAATAATAGTCAGGGGCAACTGGCGATTGCAGCCGATTTAAAGCGCTTCGTGCTGGGTCGCGGTCTGGCGGAAAAAATTATGGTTGAGCAGGACAAGCGGTAATATGTCAGCATTGGAACCGTCATATTTGAGCACTTTTAAAAAGGGCTTGTTAAAAGATAAAATCGAAACGGCGTACAATCTGCTGCATGCCTGTGTCCTGTGTCCCCGAAAATGCGGTGTTGATCGTTTATCCGGTGAAACGGGCCTCTGCAACACCGGCAAACTAGCCTGGGTCTCCAGCTACAATCCCCATTTCGGGGAGGAAGACCCGCTGGTTGGCACCCGCGGTTCCGGCACCATTTTCTTCACCCATTGCAACTTGCTGTGTTTATTTTGTCAGAACTTCGACATCAGCCACCTGGGTTCCGGTCAAGAGGTCTCGGATGATCAACTTGCTGGTATGATGCTTGCATTACAAAATCAGGGATGTCACAATATTAATTTTGTCAGTCCGTCGCATGTCGTACCCCAAATCTTATCTGCGGTTGCGATCGCTGCCTCCAAGGGGCTTTCAGTACCGCTGGTGTTCAACACCGGCGGATACGATCGGGTTGAAACGTTAAAACTTCTCGAAGGTGTTTTTGACATCTACATGCCGGATTTTAAATTCTGGGATCCACAGATTGCCGAGAGTGCCTGCCAGGCCGGCGACTATCCGGAGGTTGTGCGCCGGGCATTGTTGGAAATGCACCGCCAGGTGGGTGATCTGCAGTTTGACGGACTTGGCATTGCCCGGCGCGGACTGCTGATAAGGCATTTGGTTCTGCCGAACGGCCTTGCCGGTACCCGGGAAGTCATGCGATTCATCGCTCAAAAATTATCACCTGACAGCTATGTCAATATTATGTCACAGTACCGGCCCTGTGGCAGGTCGGCCGAGGTCAGCGGTTTGAATTCTTATCTGACCCGAGACGAATACCGTCTGGCCGTGCAAGTGGCAAAAGAGGAAGGCATTAACCAATAAATCTTCAATCAATTGCATTTACATTCGTTGAGGAAAAATAAGACGGTTGCTTCTATGGGTAAAATATTTGCTATTGGCGACATACACGGCTCCTTTGATCAGTTACAGAACCTGATGCAGAAAATTCCGATTGATTTTGCAACCGACACCCTGGTGTTCATCGGAGACTACATTGACCGCGGTCCAGGTTCAGTTGAAGTTGTTGATTATTTGTTGAAATTGCAGAAACAGGCACCGGAAACGATCTTTTTAAAGGGCAACCATGAAGACATGCTCGAAAAATACCTGGACGGTACCGATCGTTTTACCTATCTACTGAATGGCGGGCAAAAGACCCTTGACTGCTATTTGAGTAAAACCGATCGACAGGGCGACTTCCCTATTCCAGCTGCACATATGGATTTCTTTAGATCCTTGCGGCTCTGTTACGAAACCGAATCCTACATTTTTGTCCATGCCGGCTTGCGGCCGAAAGTTCCCCTGGCATCCCAGGAACCCCAGGATATGTTGTGGATTCGGGACAAGTTCATTTACAGCAAATATTATTTTGGCAAACCGGTGATATTCGGCCACACACCACTGGAGAAGCCTCTGGTGGAACGCAACAAAATCGGTATCGACACCGGAGCTGTATACGGCAATGCCCTGACTTGTGTCCAGTTGCCGGACAAGGTATTTATCTCGGTCTGATCGCAATACTGTTTGGCTTGACAAACACCTCGGAATTGAAATACCAGTCTCATGATCCGGCGTAGACATAATTGCCCTGAAAGCGTATAATGGGTATCAACACAAACCGAAATGCTAACGGATAACTAAATCATCATGAAACGCTATGCCTTCCTGCTCATTTTTCTTATTTTCTGCAATGCCGGTGCAGCGATAGCTGAACGGTTAACCATCTTTAAACCAGTGGCCAATATTCGCTCCGGCCCCGGCTCCAAGTATGACATTCTATGGAAAGTAGAAAAATACTACCCCATTTTCGTGCTTGAAAAAAAAGATCAGTGGTACCATTTCAAGGACTTTGAAGATGACAAGGGGTGGGTTCATAAGTCCCTGGTGAAAAAAATGGATGCGGTCATCACCAAAAAGGATCTTTGTAATATTCGTTCGGGTCCGGGTACGGATAATAAAATCCTGTTTACCGTTGAAAAAGGGATTCCATTTAAAGTCATCAAACGCAAGGGCCGCTGGCTGCATATTGAGCATGCCGATAAGGACAAAGGCTGGATACACAACTCTCTGGTCTGGTGACACCGCCGATGGATTCAAACAATTCCCTCTTTTATGCCAATTCATCGTTGCACCATCTGTAATTCACGCAATCAATCCGTCCTACATATGAGTTGATTCGGCAACCAAATGAATTTGGGCAGCTGGAAAAATCGGATGAACAATATTAATTACATAACAGGCAATCGGCAATTGATTGCAGGCATCGGGTCGGCATTGGTCGATATCCTGATACACGAAGACGATGAATTTTTAGCCAAAATAGACGCGGCCAAAGGCGGTATGACGCTGGTGGGGGAAAATGATATCGAGCGCATCCGGGCCATGTCTTCGGCCAAATCCAGCTTGGTTCCGGGCGGATCTGCCTGCAATACGATCATCGGTGTCGGGAGCCTGGGCGGCAAGGCTCGATTTGTCGGCAAATGCGGCCGCGGAAAAATGGGCAAACTGATCGAAGATGATTTAAAGCGGCAAAATGTTGAGCCTGTCCTGCTAAAGGCTGATTCACCGACCGGTTGCTCGCTGTCGATAATCACACCGGATGCCCAAAGAACCATGTTTACTTACCTGGGCGCATCAGCGGAGACACGTCCGGAAGAGATTTCCGCCGATCGCTTTAAAGATGCGGCTGTCGTCCTGGTCGAAGGGTACCTGTTATACAATCCGGATTTAATTCAAGCTGCCTTGTCGGCGGCCCGCGAGGCCGGTGCTAAAATCGCACTGGATTTAGCCAGCTATAACGTTGTGGCGGACGCCAAAACGTTGCTTGAGCATCTGGTAGATACTTATGTTGACATCCTGATTGCCAATGAAGATGAAGCCGAAGCCTTTACCGGATACGGCGATGAACACCAGGCCCTCGAAGCACTGGCAGCTAAAACGGACATCGCCGTGCTCAAAGTCGGTCCCCGCGGTAGCTATGTGGCGCATGCCGGCCACAGGGCTGCCATCAAGCCCATGGGTGACGGCACGGCCCTGGATACCACCGGTGCCGGTGATCTGTGGGCCGCCGGTTTCCTCTTTGGGCTTGTCAACGGCTATTCTTTAGATCACTGTGGTCGCCTGGGCTCGGCCTGTGGCTATGAAGTATGCCAGGTGATGGGGGCCAATATTCCCGTGGACGGGTGGCGCCGGATCAAGCGGTTATTAGAATAGGAAGCGAATTTGGTTGCGGAAAACCCAACCCGGAAGGATTATCAACGCTCCAGCGGTAGTTATTTGTTAATCCGCCGCGGCGGATTGATTGATAGTTGAGGATAAAAATTATTGCTCTTGCAATTCTATAAACAAATAACTATTAACTGATAACACAAATTTTCCGGGAGGTAATAAAGAGCACCAATGGCAAAAAAAATCAAAAAGACCCGCAAAGAACTGCTGAAGGAACCCGATGAGTTTATGAACCTGACCGGGAAACTGATCAGGTTCGCCACCGAGCATAAAAATCAAATCACCTATGCAGTTGGAATCATCGTGGCCCTGGCCCTGATTTTTTCCGGCTATCGCTTTTTTTCGATCCGATCCGAACGTAAGGCGTCGGCGCTGCTGGACCAGGGTCTGGCCAAATATGAAAAATTTAGAAATGATAATAAACCGGTGGAAGCCTACGATCAGGTGTCAGCCGATTTTCAGTTGATTTTAGATAAATACGGCAGTAAAGAAAACGGGAAGATTGCCAGGCTGACGTATGCCAATATATGCTATAATGCCGGTAAATATGAACAGGCCATCGAACTTTACCAAAAATCGCTGAAGGACTTTGAAAAACATCAGGCCATTCGCAGTCAGGTGGTCGCCAGTCTTGGGTATGCCTACGAACAGCAGTCGGATTATGCCAGTGCTGTCACCTATTTTGAGCAATTATCCTCGGCCCCGGACGCAATTACACGCGGTGAAGCCCTGTATCGTCTGGGTTGGCTGTATGACAAGTTGGGAAATACTGAAAAAAGCAAAGCTGCCTATGAAAAAATCATCAGCGATCATCAGGATTTTATTTACATCGATCTTGTCAAGGAACGCATGGCGACTTAATTTTTAGACCCGATATCCAAATTGTATTTTTTGATTTTCTGATTCAATCCGCTTTTGCCGATTCCGAGCATGGCCGCGGCATGGGCCTGGACATTGTCTGCCATTTTTAGGGCGCGTTCAATCATCGCCCGCTCGATCATCGCCAGGGTTTCGTAAAGTTTGGCCTCCTTGGGAATGCCTTCCAGATGCAGGGCATCATGCACATTATCTTTAAAACCCTGGGGCAGATCCGCCACCCGGATAACATCATTGGGGCACAGAATCATGACCCTTTCGATTAGATTTTCAAGTTCACGGACATTGCCGGGCCAGCTGTATTCAAAAATTAAGCGATCGACTTCCTGATCAACGCCTTTAACCGGCAGTGCGGATCTGCGCTCGGATTCGTATTTGCTGATAAAATGATCAACCAGCAGGCGAATATCTTCCCGCCGCTCTCTGAGCGGAGGCAGAACCATGTGAACCACATTTAAGCGGTAAAAGAGGTCCTCGCGAAAACGTCCGTTTATCATTTCTTCTTTTAGGTTTTTGTTGGTGGCTGCAATTACCCGAATGTCAACTTCAATGCTCCGAATTCCGCCGACCCGTTCAATTATTTTCTCCTGGAGCACACGCAGCAATTTCACCTGTAGATTGGCCGACAATTCTCCAATTTCATCCAAAAACAAGGTGCCGCCGTCGGCCAACTCAAACCGTCCTTTTTTCATGGCGGCCGCGCCGGTAAATGCTCCTTTTTCATGGCCGAAAAGTTCACTTTCCAATAAATTCTCGGCCAGGGCCGAACAATTCACGGCAATAAAAGGCTGTTCTCGCCGTGAGCTGTTAAAATGAATCGACTTGGCCACCAGTTCCTTGCCCGTTCCACTCTCGCCTTCTACCAGGACGGTCGCATTGGACGGGGCCACTTTCTGAATCGTCTTGAAGACATCCCGCATGTTTTTGCTCTTGGCGATGATATTGCCAAAGCGGTATTGAGATTCAACTGCATCACGCAGACGGCGGTTTTCTTTGACCACCTGATACATGGCAACGGCTTTTTTGACATATATGATCAACCGGTCATTGTCGAAGGGCTTCAGAATATAGCTGTATGCACCTTTTTGCATGGCCTCCACGGCTTTATCTACCGTACCGTGGGCCGTCATCATGATCACCGGTAAATCCGGATCAATCGACTTGATGCTTTCCAGCAGCTCAATACCATTCATGCCCGGCATTTTCATATCGGTCAATATCAGATCAAGGTCAGACCGTTTATGAATTGCAAGCGCCTCCGGTCCATTGAGCGCGGTTAGAACTTCATAATCCTCATCTTCCAGGACCGCACTGAGTACACGCAGATAATTTTTCTCATCATCAACGATTAAAATAGTTTCCATGATAGCCGCATTTCTCCATTTTCAATCCAAATTCCGTGACCCAAATTCCCCAATCGAATAACCCCAACTTCGGAATGACGAATGATGAATTTAAAATGAATAATTATTGAATTCTATCGTATTTTATAATGTGTTTTTCCCCGTCAAGCACTCTACTTAAAAAATCTCAATCAACCAGCCAATTCGATCCATTGAATCCTTTCCGCTTTCAGCTATGCTTTCCCGCACCTCGCATCCCCGCAACCCATATCCCGCAACCCGTACCTATGTCTGCTCAACCGGCAATTCCACAGTGACACTGGCGCCTCCCTGGGGTCTGTTAAGAATCTGAATACTGCCCCCATGGGACTCAATAAGATTTTTCACGACTCCCAAGCCCAGACCCGTTCCCATTTCCTTGGTCGTAAAAAAGGGATCCCAGATCTTGCCGATGACTTCATCCGATATTCCGCAGCCTTCATCTTCGAAATTGATTGTCAGTATTTTTTCAGTGGCACTGATGTCAATTCCGATGGTACCGCCATCGGGCATGGCCTGTATGGCATTGATCAGGATGTTTAAAAAAGACTGATACAGCATGGCGGCGTCGGCCTGAATCTCGGGCAAAAAATTCTGATAATTCTGTTTGATGGCAAATCCGTTTTCTTCGATTTGCATGGACAGAAAAGTAATATTTCTATCGAGAACCTCTTCGATGCGGCAGGGGACTAAATTCGGACTTCTAGGCTTGGCAAAGTTTATAAAATCGGTAATGATCTGATTGAGACGATTTGCCTCCTCGACAATTATATCCGGAATTGTATTGGAAGGGTCAATTTTAGTCACTTTTTTCTTTAGCAGTTCGGCCGAGCTTCGGATGATCCCTAGAGGATTTCGGATTTCATGGGAAATTCCGGCTGCCATCTCTCCGAGAGAGGAAAGCCGCTCGGCCCGACCCAGGCGTTCTTTCAGGCGTAAGCGTTCCATAGCACGTTTTTGAATGATTCCTTCGCCGCGTTTGACTACAAATATTAGTACGACAAATAGGGCGCCCATAATTAAGGTGCAGGTAATGACCACCAGTATCTGGGTTCTGAATATAGCCTGATAGTCACCGGATATGTCCTGTACGATCTCAATCACTCCCAGGTAGGGGCCGGAAAGTCTGGCAAATTGCGGTTCCCAGCGCAAAGGCGCATAAGTGATTAGCCGAACGACTTTGGGAAAACCAAGCGAGATCTCGAAAAAGTTGCCGCGCTGAACCAGTTTGGAGCTAATTTTTCCTTCCAACGCCTGTTGGAATCCGGTACCGCCAAAATTTTTTCGTCCAATCAGATCCGAATCAAAACTATATAATATCGTATTATCCATGCCGTAGAAATTGAGGGTTTCGACTTCGAAACTGTGCAGGGTGTTGCGGACGACCTTATCCATGAGTTCAAACGTTTTCTTGTTGCTGAACTGGATATTGCCTTTGAACATAACCCCGATGGGAACGATCACCTGCACGAAAATCTGATTGTTCAAATTCTCGATCAGGCTGCGCGCGTAATCTTCGCTATTCTGTCGCTGCATAGATTTGACCCACAGGGTATTGAGCAACGACAGTATAATCGTTACCAGAAAAATCACGATCAAACCGGTAAAAGTAAAGTACTTGACCAGTCGAAACGGCTTTATCCGCTCTTCGGGTGGGGTATTGTTCATACTGTCATCATTTTGCGGTTTGAATTTTCGGCAACCGACACCCGCTGTGGTTGGCCGGTGCTGTATTTGTGCGGGCTGAGCGTCTCCATCATATTAGAGTATACGCTTTTAATGTCAATTTAAAGCTTTTTCTCTGAAGTCTGCCAGGGTCGATTCGATACATACATTTAGGTTCGCATGATTTTTCAAAATTTTGACGGTTTTATCAAAAAATACCAGATCCGCCCTGACAGGTATACCCAGAGCTTCGTTTTTTAGCACCGGAGGATCAAAATTAATCATTTTTAACTACCTGTAAACAAAACACTATTTCAATAAGCTATAAATAAAAGATCGGATTTCGACATTATAGCTGAAATTTGGCGCGACATTTGCAGAAACTATCTGCGTCGAAAGATCGCCCCCCTCACGGGGCATTTTATGCGATGTCCGAACAGATCAACACCAAATGTTAGAGGCATATAACTCTGCTCAGTATTTGGCGCAATCGACCCAGAGCCATTCACTACCGGATAACCGGCAAAAAAAACAATCACTGGAGTTACTATATATAGGCGTACAAAAAGAAGATAACACAATATAGCGTAATTACACCTAATTATATGTAATTATATTGACTTACATATAATAAAATGCAATCATTATATAAGTTATATTCATCAAATATTTAAAAATCAGTTTCAGCTTTGGGGAACCCAATCAATACATTTTATAGTGCTCGGCATGCGGGACGTCAAATTTATGAGTAAGAACAAATTAAAGGAAATCAGAGAATCGATGTTATTGAGCAAGGCCGAACTAGCCAGACAGGCAAATGTCTCTCCTATCACTATCAATCGAATTGAAAAAAACATGCCGTGTCGAATGGAAACTCAACGCAAGATTCTTTTGGCTCTGGGCTTAAAACCAGCAGACAAACAAAAAATTTTTAAGGATTAAAAGCTCTTATGGTTTTTGGAAAGAAAAAAGATAATATCGTCGGTTTGGATATCGGTTCTAGATCCATAAAAGCGGCTGAGATCGTAGACACCAAGCATGGAAACACGCTACAAAATTTCGGCATTGTGGACATCGCACATGGGGCCATCGAGGAAGGCACGATTAACGACCCTGAGTCGGTTGCGCAATCGATCCAGCAGCTCTTTAAATCTTATAATATCAGACAAAGCAACGTCGCCGTATCCATCGGGGGCTATTCCGTGATCGTTAAAAAGATCAATGTTCAGACCATGGGTGAAGAGCAGCTTCAAGAAACCATTCATTTTGAAGCTGAACAATATATCCCGTTTGACATTAGTGATGTAAACCTCGATTTTCAAATACTCGGCGAAAATGAATCCAATCCCAGCCAGATGAACGTATTTCTAGTGGCCGCCAAAAAAGAGATGGTTAATGACTATATCAATCTGGTGAATCTGGCCGGACTCAATCCCTGCATTGTCGATGTTGAAGCTTTTGCCCTGCAAAACACGTTTGAACACAATTACGACTTTCAAGATGATAATATTGCCCTCATTGATATTGGTGCCAGCAAGACATCATTGAATATCCTCAAAGGCAATTCATCCGTGTTCATGCGCGATGTATCTTTAGGATGCGGACAAATAAATCAGAAAATAATGTCCCTGGCAGGGTGTACTTTTGAAGAAGCCGAGCAGCTGAAGTACGGCGACGACCCGGCCAAACTCACCCCGGAAGATTTGAGGGGGATTGTGTCATCGGTGGTTGCCGATTGGTGCACCGAGATTCGGCGTGCCCTCGACTTTTTTTATTCGACATACCCCGAAGATCAAATTAATCGGATCGTCCTGAGCGGCGGCGGCGCCAACATCGGAGAATTCCGTCAACTACTGGCGACCGAGGCGTCCGCAGAGGTAGAATCCTTTAATCCGTTCCAGAAGTTTCACCTTGATGCAAAGAATTTCGACGACGCCTATATTGAACAAATCGGACCTCAGGCAGCCATCAGCATGGGCCTGGCAATGCGAAAAGTGGACGACAAATGATAAGAATAAACCTGCTGCCTTTCCGCGCAGCCCGCAAAAAAGAAAACATCCGCCGCCAGGTGTCCGTCTTTCTGCTCTCTCTGGCATTTTTGCTGATCATTTTGGTTTACTATAATTGGAGCCTGGGCGGCAAGGTTGACGGATTGAACCAGGAGATTAAACAGACCCAGGCCGAACTGGATAAATACGAAAAAATCAATAAAGAAATCGAAGATATCAAGCAAAAACTCAGCAATCTGAAGAAAAAAATGGCTGTGATGGAAACCCTTGAATCCAATCGCTTCGCGCCCACCCGGCTGATGGATTCAATGACCCAGGCAATTGTGCCCAAACGCATGTGGTTTACTAAATTCGAGTCCAAGGACAATAATGTCAAAATAGCCGGCATCGCCTTGGACAATAAGACAGTAGCTGATTTTATGGTCAGGCTGGAACAAACGGGTTTGTTCAGTGACGTGGATTTAAAAACACTCAAACAGAAAAAAGTGAGCAAGTCAAATTTAAAAAGCTTCCAGGTCAGTTGTACCAAGAAACAGCCGGCCATAACCAAAACAAATTAGTACCCAGCAAAATTTAAGGCAAAGACAAAATGGCAAACGATCTTGCAGCGTCAGTTGAACCATTTTTAGAAAAAGTTGAGAGTCTATCCAAGATTCAGAGGATAGTAATTTCGGCGGCTATATTTGGCCTGATTACCGGAAGCTTCATTTACTTTTTATACTGGCCAAAGTTGGAGCAACTCAATCGGCTAAATACTAGATTGGAGAAAATAGAAAAAAAGCTGGCTTCTGCCAAGAACAACGCCAAAGATATGAAAAAATTTCAGTCTAAAATGAAAGAAGCCGAAGCACAATTTCGCATGGCGATGAAAAAACTGCCTGAAAAAGAAGAGATTCCCTCGCTGCTGTCCAGCATTTCCAATTCCGGCCAGCTAGTCGGGCTTGATTTTTTGCTCTTCGAACCCAAGGCTGAAAAGAAAAAAGAATTCTATGCTGAAATCCCTGTTGCCATGAACATCAAGGGAGATTATCACAACCTGGCATTATTTTTTGACGAAGTCGCCCGTCTTTCGCGTATCGTCAATATCCAAAACATTCAGATTGCCAAAACTAAGGACAAGAGCAGCCAGGAACTCAACACCAAATGTGTGGCCGTTACCTATAAGTTCATCGAATCATCAAGCAAGAAAAAAGGTAAGAAAAATAAAAAGAAGAACAAAAATAAGAAAAAGAAACATTGATTAAGACTACCAAAATAAACCAGCAAATAATAGGGAAGATAGCTTGAGATCATGCGATATTTGATCAGCACCATTTGTATTGTTCTGCTTTTGTGGGGATGCGACAATGCCGCTGCTGTTCCGGAAAAACCCATTGTGGTTCGGAAAAAAAAAGCTGCAAAAAAAGCTCGTACCGCCAAGGTCCGTAAGCAAAAAGCGGTTCGAACTGCCAAAACGAAACCGGATGCCAAACAGCAGACCAGGACGATCGTTGCAAAATCCGACAATACCCGGCCGACTTCAAACAATCAGCCGCCGGTTAAACAGGATACCTCCTCTCAGCCCCGGATCGCAAAGAAGGCAAAAACTGCGCCGGTACAAAGCAGCCCGCCCAGCCGGCTTAAGCAAAAAAAGCCGGCGATCAGTCCCAAATCGGACATAACGGAAATAAAGCCGGTTCGGAAAAAGGGTGGCAAGGCGGTAGCAGGAAACAAATCGAAATCCTCTAACCTGCTGACAGCTTCAATTGACCTGCCCGGCGGCCTACCAGCGAGGTATGATCCCAAAGGTAAGGTTGATCCCTTCGATCCTCTCATCAAAGATAGGGAGGCTGTCGCCAAAAAAGGGAAAAAAATTAAGCGGACTCCGCGAACTCCACTAGAACGTGTTGATCTGGGCCAGTTGAAGTTAGTCGGCATTATATTGGCTGCCAGCGGCAATCGGGCTCTGGTGGAAGAATCTTCCGGCAAAGGCTATGTCGTTAAAAACGGTACCTACATCGGCACCAATGGCGGTAAAATTATTAATATTCAAAAAGAAAAAGTTTATATTGAGGAAAAATTTGAAGATATTTACGGTAAAATACAAACCCGTAAGAGAGAGCTCAAGCTTCCCAAACCCCCTGGAGAGTTTTAAGATGCTTCATTTAATTACTAAATCCACAAAATCCATTTTTATCGGAATCCTTTTATTAAGCACAGTCGCCCTGTTTGCCGGGTGCGCCTCTCAAAACGCGGCTAAAGGCACCGCTGCCGGCGGGAACGCGCTGATCACCGACATCCTTACCAGCGAGGACAACGCGTCCACCACCGTCACGATAAAAGGCAACCAGGCGTTGACCTACACGGCAATTAAACAGGTATTTCCCCTGGGGGTGCTTTTCGACTTTCCTGAAACTTTCCTAGATGATATCAAAACCGTCTATTATCCACCGGAAAATGAATTCATCAGCTCAATCCGGTCGACTCGGATCGAGGAAAACGGAAAAGCACCCCGCATATTTATTGCATTAAAAAAAGATCTTCCGTACAACATTCAACCTGACGCGAACGAGCTCAATATAATATTTCCGAAATCCGGCAAGTTGTCTGCGCAAACGCGACCCAAGCCCAAAGCGATCCCGGTAGTCAAAGCAGCCCCCAAACCGGTCTCTCCGGCAACTCGCATTATGTCGGTTTCCGCCACTCCCCGCAAGCAAAATGTAGTCGTTGCCGTCAAGGCAGATGGGACCATCACCGATTTCAAGTCATTTACCATCAGTGCAACTCCCCCCCCGCATTGTATACGACATATATAAACTTAAAAGCCCGTTCAAAGGCGAGCAGCGCATTGCCGTCAAGGCTGATCAGGTAAAAAAGATTCGCCACTTCGGACACCCGGATAAGATCCGAATTGTCCTTGAAACGGATAAAGCCTATCTATCCAAATATACCGCGCGACCGGTCGAAAACGGAGTCCTGATCTATGTGGGCCAAGCGCCCAAAGAAAAGCCCAAAAAGGCCAAATCTCGCGCCGCAAAACCCACGCAATCCCCGGCCACCGTGAAACCGGCCTGGTTGAATCGCATCGACTTTAACAGTGAAGACCTCGGCAAGTCGATCCTCATTGTCGGCACCACCCGTCCGGTGAAATACGATATGATCAAAGTCGACAATAAAAGGCTGAATCTCAAGCTGATGGACACCAATCTGCCCGAATACCGCAAGCAGGCGCTGATCACCACCCGTTTTCAAAGCGCCGTCGATCGCATTACGCCAACCTTTAGGCCCGCATCCAAAGACACGGTTATCGACATCGAACTGCGTGAAGGTGTGCCGTATACTGTCAAACAGACCGATGATGTGATCCGGGTGAACTTTGCCGCTTCCAAGATCCCGCCCAAGCCGTATGAAGATGCCAAACTGCCGGCCTGGAAACAAACCCAGGGCCGGGCGGCAGCCGATGACAGTAAAGCGTCGATGGCAGACGCAACACCTGCGACTGCGGCAAGCGCCGTCAAACCCACGCTCGTGGCCGCCCACGGCAAACCGGCGACCACGACCGCAGTGACTGCGGCTGCGGCGACTACGGCCGCACCGGCAAAAACAGCAGATAAGGCCGAAAAGCCACAAGAAGCCCAAAAAGCGACTCCCAGCCCCGGCCCCTCCAAGACGCCCGGTGAGGTTATATACACGGAGACCGACCCCGATCGTTTTGATTATGAGAGCCAGAAAAGGGTGGATTTTTATACCGGAGAAGAACAGTCGCTGGACATCTACGGTGAAAAGATCGTCAAAAAATACACCGGCGAGCCGATTGCACTGGATTTTTACGAAACCGACATTAAAAACGTCTTTCGCATCCTAAAAGAAATCAGCGGCCAAAATTTCGCGGTCGACAAAGGCGTTACCGGCCGCGTGACCCTGGCCCTCGAACAGCCCGTGCCCTGGGACCAGGTATTGGATCTGGTCCTGAAAATGAATCAGCTCGGCCGGAAAACGGAAGGCGGCATTATTCGGATCGCCACGTTGTCCACCCTGGCGGCGGAGGAAGTGCAGCGCCGCAAAAAACTGCTCGAGGCCCAGAAGGCCAAAAATCAGGAGGAATTCATAACGGCCTTTATCCGGGTCAATTATGCCAGCGGTGAGACGGTCTTGAACCAAGTGGCCGATTTATTGACGCCCAAGCAAGCCCGCGATGACGAGGTGGCGGGCGTCGCCAGCGTCGATAAGCGGTTGAACATGATTGTCGTCACCGATACGCCCTCGGTCATCAAACGCGTCAAGGAAATCGTTCAGCGACTCGACCAGGTCACACCCCAGGTCCTCATCGAAGCCCGCATTGTCGAAGTCAATTCCAGCTTTACCAAAGACCTCGGTTTTGATTGGGGAGCGGTCAGTGCCGGGCCCTTCGATATCGGCAGTTCGACGCTGAATTTGCGCGGATCGGCCAACAATATACCATCCCAGATTAGTCCCAGTGGAACCATCGGTTTCGATTTTCAGAAGCTGACCGGAACCCCCTTTGAGATCATCGCTGCCTCCCTGCAGGTCAGCGAGACCGAAGGCAAATCCAATATCATTTCAGCGCCCAAAGTCGTTACCCTGAACAACAGGAAGGCCAAGATAAAACAGGGGCTGGAGGTACCTTATCTGGAGCGGGATTCATCCGGCAATGCCACCGTCAAATTTAAAAATGTCGACCTGCTGCTGGAGGTCACCCCCATCGTTACCCCGGACGACCGCATCGTGATGAAAATATTTGTCACCAAAAACGATGTCGCCGAACAAACAGCGGATGGTCCGGCCCTGTTCACCAACGAGGCCGAGACCGAACTGCTGATCGACAACGGGGATACGGTTATCATCGGCGGTATCGTTAAATCATCCATGGCCTATGGCGAACAGGGCATTCCGGGCCTGCGGCAACTTGGGGTATTGGGCTGGCTGTTTAAGGGACAGTCCAAAGAGGATACCAAAAATGAACTGCTGATATTCATCACACCGCGCGTTATTCGGCTCCAACAAAAAGAAAACTTGAATATTTAGGCTCCGGCTCCGCGGCTCTGCCACGGTGCAAGTCGAGCCCGAGCGTGGATCAGGCTTCCGCGCTGCACGCAGGACAACTAACCTTAGCTAAACTAAATTAATTATAATAAAGGCCGAATCCGTTCAGCCGCTTTCAGGGCCTTTTCAGCCAGCAGGCTGCCCGGATCCATTTGGATAACGCGGAGATAAGATCCATAAGCCCGGCGATATTCACGATTGCTTTTGTAAGCTTCGGCCAGTTCGAAATGCAGGCTGGCATTGTCCGGATGTTTATTGACGGCAAATTCCAACTGTTTAATGGCTTTGGAAATTCTGCCGGTCGTAAGGTAGGTTCTGGCCAACCCATACAGGGCCCGGTCAAAATCCGGTGTAATATCTAAAGCTTCCTTGAAATATTTCTCCGCAAGCCCGTATTCTTGTTTGTTGTAGTAGGCAAATCCGAGATTGGAATAGGGAAATTGCGGTGTGACGTACAACAAATTCGAGAGTGTCAATTTATATTGTTCGATCGCCTTGTCCCATTGCCTTTTTTCGAGATAGGCGTTTCCCAGACTATTGCGGGCCGGACCGTAATCCTCTTTGATTGCCAACGATTTTTTGAAATGAACAATGGCCCGATCCGTTTCCCCTTTGTAAAGGTAAGCCAACCCCAGGTCAAAATGCACAAAGTAGTCATCCGGTGCGAGGGCTTCGGCCTTTGACAACTCCCTTAAGGCGGCCGAGTACTTGCCCTCCCGCAGATAAGCTTCGCCAAGATTCCGGGATGCTTCCGCCTGTTTTTTTTTCTGCTGAAGATTTTCTTTGGTGGTACAGGCCTGAAAGATACTTAAAAGCAGAATACAGCTCGCTACTGCAAGCCAGATCGTTTTCATTTTGCTATCCTCGCAGCTTATTGATTTATCGAATGATTATGACACAGTATATAAAAATCACCTGTCATTGTCCACCCATTCACGGCGCTTGGCACAATTAATTCTGCGATTTGGTGTCAGCCGCAACGCCGCATGGGCCAATTACCCTTTAAATTACGGATCTATCATCTAAAAGAAGGTAATCCATTGTGGGGCTATTATTTTTTTTCAATTTCGGTGAATTGGAGTACTGGAGTGTTGGAGTATTGGCTGAAGGTTTGGTGTCTTCTTTTAATACCCCAGTACTCCAGCACTCCAATACTCCACTACCGAGACTTTTTAATAACCTCTTGCAATCTTAACATTGCCTTTTTATCGGTTATAGAACCATTATATTATAAGGCTCTGTATTATTTAAGATTCAGCCTGGCAGCAATCTCCTGGGCCGTTCGGGTCACGAAACGTTCAAACTCGGCACCCGTTAAAGGCTTGCCGGGAGCCGGCACGTGCTCGAGGTCCGTCGGATGAACGTAAGACGGCGCATTGATCAAGTCCTGTCTGGGGGAGATATTGTAGTCCGCAGGGATATTCCGCGCAAAATACATTTCCTGAAATCCGGCGAATTTAAGGGCATGGGCAGTGGAATCGAGCACGACAACATCCTGATCGTCAATCACCCCCCGGGTCCTGGCAGCCACCAGACCGGCCAGCGACTCACCCCCGTGGGTGCAGGCGATATGGCCGTTGCGATTGGCGACGATTTCCCAATCCATGATATCCTGCTCGCAGACCTCGACAAAATGGGTTTTCCGGCAGCCGGCCACCTCGTTGTATTGCTGGACCAGGTGAATCACCCGCGGCATCGATACCGGGTTGCCGATCATGGCTGCCTGGGCCACGCTGGATTTGACCGTAACGGGAACAAATTTGCGCTTGGCGGCATCCGCTTCGAGGTAGTAGCGATACACGGGGTTGGCATGTTGGGACTGAACCCCGATAATCTTGGGCAGGCAGTCGATAATGCCGGCATCATAAAACTTCAAAAACCCGCTCATGACGGCAGTAATATTGCCGGCATTTCCAATGGGAACGATCAGCGCCGTATGTGACAGATCGTAGGATAGGTCCTGGGCAATTTCATATGAGTAAGATTCCTGGCCCAGAATGCGCCAGGCATTTTTTGAGTTAAGTAGCGCAACATTGTAGTTTTCCGAAAGCGCTTCAACAACTTTCATACAGTCATCAAAAACGCCGGGGATCTCAAACACCGCGGCACCGCTGCCCAGGGGCTGGGAAAGCTGCTGGGGCGTCACCTTTTTATGCGGCAGCAGCACGGCTGACTTGACCCGCGGCTTTAAATAGGACGCATAAAGCGCCGCCGCCGCGGACGTATCACCCGTCGAGGCGCAGATTGCCAGAACATCTGCAAGATGTCCCTTTTGAACCATAAAATTGATATAGCTCAAGGCGCTGGCCATCCCCCGGTCTTTAAAAGAGGCACTGGGGTTTTGTCCATCGTTTTTAAAGTAAAACCGTACACCAATCTTTTCCTGCAAGGCCTGGTTGGCGGCAATCAACGGGGTATGCCCCTCCCCCAGGTAAATAACGGCGTCCAGCGGCACAACCGGTCCGATGAATTCGTGGTAGCGATAGATGCCTTTGAGCGCATCAAGATTCAACATCTTGCGATAGTCGAATATCTGCTGCCAGAGCGCGCCTGAAATATTTTTTAGGCGGGCAAAGTTTTGATCATATATCAGCAAAACCTGCCGGCACTCAGGACAAACGTAGAGAAGTTTTTCGATTCCGTATTCACTGCCACAACCCAGACAACGGTAGATCAGCCGCCCTTCATGCGAAGGCATCAGGTAATCACGGATATCACTGGGGAATTGATCTAGTTTCACGGTGCTATTTTCTCCAATCCGCCCATGTACGGCCGCAGCCTCTCGGGTATGGTCACCGACCCGTCAGCCTGTTGAAAATTTTCGAGGATCGCGGCCACCGTGCGTCCAACCGCCAACCCGGAGCCGTTTAGCGTATGAACCAGCCGGGTGCCTTTTTGACCTTTGCGTTTGAAACGGATATTGGCCCGGCGGGCCTGGAAATCCTCGAAATTGCTGCAGGATGAAATTTCTCGATAACGGCCCTGGGCCGGCATCCAGACCTCGATATCATAGGTTTTGGCGGCCGAAAATCCCAGATCTCCCGTACAAAGCTCAATCACCTGATAGGGGATTTCCAGCTTTTTGAGAATCGTCTCCGCATCGCTTAATAAGCTTTCAAGCTCATCGTAAGAGGTTTCAGGCAGACAGAATTTGACCAGTTCGACCTTGTTGAATTGGTGCTGACGGATCAACCCCCGGGTGTCCTTGCCATAGGAACCGGCCTCCGAGCGAAAGCACGGCGTATGGGCCGTATAGTAAACCGGCAGTATTTCCTGCTCCAGGATCTCGTCCTGGTGAATATTGGTTACCGGAACCTCGGCGGTCGGTATCAAATAGTAATCCCAGCCCGACAGCCGAAACAGATCTTCTTCAAATTTCGGCAGCTGTCCGGTGTGGGTCATGGCTTGCCGGTTAACAATAAACGGCGGCAGCACCTCTTTATAACCATGCTCGCCGGTGTGGGTATCAAGCATAAAATTGATCAGGGCTCGTTCCAATCGGGCTCCGGCACCGAAATAGAGCGGAAACCGCGCCCCCGTGATTTTCGATGCCCGATCGAAGTCAAGTATATTCAGCTGCATCCCGATATCCCAGTGCGGTTGGGGGTCAAACGGGAAATTGGGGACTTCACCGACTTTTCTGACAACCGGGTTGTCGGACTCATCCTGGCCTACCGGAACCGACGCGTGCGGGATATTGGGCATTCCCAGCAACAAATCGGCCAGGGTTGCCTGGCTTTCAGCCAGTTTTTTATCCAGTTCCTTGACCTTGGTTGAGACGGCCCGCATTTCGACCACCAGCGTTTCGGCATTTTCACCGGCTTTTTTCATCTCGGCAATCCGGTCGGATACCACGTTACGCTGATGGCGCAGGGATTCAATCTCCTGCAAGACGGCCCGCCGTTCATCATCGCAGGTTTTAAAAGTTTCAAGATCGATTTGATGGCCCCGTGCATCCAGGGCATCCTTTATCGCTGATAAATTTTGACTGACATACTTGATTTCTAACATAAAAAACCTTATATTAATAAGTTTAAATGTGTCATAGTATAAAATGAAGCTCCGGACCATGCCGCAAGTAACACGGCCATAGTATTTAGTCAATGGTAAACGTATGTTAGCGGCTGTCGCAATCCAAGTATAAACGACCAACCAAAATGCATGGGGGAGATATCGTATGGAGGAAATTGGTGCCGCAAAAATTCAGATTCGAGAAGACGTTTCCCAATTGATTTCCGCTCTGTCTGAAAGTCAAATCGCTGAAAAAACCCGGGCCATTGAAGCCAGACTTTTTGAATTTGCGAATTTTCTGGAATCAAAAATTGCTCTGCTGTACGTCAACGGCGACTATGAAGTTCAAACAGACAAGATAATCAAAAGATCATACGACTATAATAAGATTGTGGTTCTCCCGGCCTTTGAGCCTGAAAAGTTTTCAATGAACCTGATGAAAGTCGATCATTATGCGCAGGACCTGGTGCCCGGTCCGCGCAACGTATTGGAGCCGGATACGAACCGCTGTAAACCAGTGCCCATGGAGCGGATTGATATCGCTATCATTCCGGGAATTGCTTTTGATGAAAAAGGCGGACGAATTGGCTCCGGCAAAGGTTACTACGATCGGTTGATCCCCAAACTTGCAATCACCACCCGTAAAGTCGCCCTGACTTTCGAAGAGCAAATTGTCCCGCAGATTCCTATGGAATCCCATGACAAACATGTCGATATTATCATAACCGACAAACGGATCATCTACAAGATATAACGAAAGGTTTCAGGTGTCAGGTTTCGGGTGTCAGGATTGCGGGCACAAGTACATAGGCATTTACGAAACTTCATCGGAATTAGGGTCGGCCACCATTCCGACAACTTCATGGTAGCCATAGTGTGGGCTGCTCCTTCTACGATAGAATATACCGTTTCGGTGACACTGACACCTGACACCTGAAACCATCCGCTGGTAGCCAACATAAAATTGGATAAACGGCCCTGTTATTTTTTTACCCTGCCACAGTTCAGCTACGATTTTAAGGGTTGAGTATTAATTCCAGGTGCTGCAAGTTCTCCAATTCACCCACCGCAATAACGGTATCATTGGGCATAATTGCAGTCTCGAATGAGGGATTGAACAGCATATCGCCGTCCGGTTTTTTAATCGCAATAATAATCAGATTATAATTTTGCCTGATACCGGAATCTTTGAGCTGAACATGGACCAGATCCGATGACTCGCCGACGGGAATTTCTTCCATCTGTATGTCTTTGCGTTGGTAGGCAAAGGCCAGATCGAGGAAGTTGGTAACTGTTGGACGGATGATATGGTGCGCCATACTGACGGCGCCCATCTCGTAGGGTGACTCGACGGAGTCGGCACCGGCCGCCTGCAATTTGCTTTTGACGGCTTCCTTGCTGGCCCGTGCAATAATGGTCAGCTCCGGCGCAAGCTGCCGCGCCGTCAACACCAAAAAGACGTTGTCCGTGTCGGTAGCCAGGGCGGCAATCAGCCCTTTGGCCCGTTTGATGCCGGCCTTAATCAGGGTAGCTTCATCCGAGGCCTCGCCGGCTACATACAAAATACTATCCTCATCCATAAGCGGGATCAAGTCGGGGCTTTTATCAACGGCCACCACATCGAGTGGTTTCCTTCTCAAATTGCGGCAGATAACCCGTCCGATACGCCCGTAGCCACAGACAATATAGTGGTTTTTTAATCGATTAATTTTCTTGTCCAACCTTCTTCTCCCCAATATGATTCTCATTCGACCTTCAACCATAAACTGCACGACGGCGGCTGCGACATACAGGGTAAAGCCGACACCAATGGCCACTAGAAGAATCGTAAATACACGGCCGGCATCGCCGACCTGGTTGATTTCCCGATAGCCGACCGTGGAAATAGTAATAACGGTCATGTATAAAGCATCCAAAAATCGCCAGTCTTCAATGATCATGTAGCCGGCCGTACCTACGATAAGAATAACCAGCGACAATATAATCGAAACAATAAGATGTCTGTTTTTGTTCATGGCACCAATATAATTAATCGGCCAAGGCTTCCATTGGAAGAAAAATCGTTTCAGCTGTCAATACGCTATCCTTAGTCTGGATTGTGCTGTAATCGAAGGCGGATTAATTATAAATTATGTTAATATTTTATAAAAAAATCAAGTGGTTTTTAAAATACCCCCCTATTTGCAATGCTATCATCTTGACCTATATCAAGTATCTTGATAAAAACTGGAACCAACTAGAGACGACAACAATGGAAAATGAATCCTTGAAATATGAGCGCCAACGCGAGGAGATGGTGCGCAGTCAAATCGAGGCCCGGGGTATCAAGGACCCGCGTGTTCTGGCCGCGTTTCGCAAAGTCCCGCGGCATCAATTTGTCAGTGAAGCTTTGAGGGATCAGGCCTACGGAGACTACCCGCTGCCGATTGGCGAGCAGCAGACCATCTCCCAGCCGTATATCGTGGCGGAAATGACTCAGGCCCTGGAACTCAATCAGGACGATCGGGTTCTTGAAATCGGGACCGGCTCCGGCTACCAGGCGGCTATCCTGGCCTGCATTGTGTATCGCGTGTATACCATCGAACGCATTCGTTCTTTGCACATTCAAGCCCGCAACCTTTTTGACAAACTTCATTATCACAATATTGTCACCCGCTATGCCGATGGAACTAAAGGTTGGCAGAATGAAAGCCCCTTTAATGCAGTTATTGTGACAGCAGGAGCTCCTGCAATCCCCGAATTGCTGGTCAATCAATTGGCTGAAGGAGGACGGTTGGTAGTACCGGTCGGCAACCAGCATACCCAGGAACTCATCAAGATCGATCGCGGCAATGATAACATTCAACAATCCAACCTCGGCGGCTGCCGATTTGTTAAACTGGTCGGAGAACATGGTTGGCGGGAAAGGTGACATGAGGCATTGAAAATTGTAGATTGAAGATTGAAGATTTGTGGATGTCGCTTCGCTCCGTCATTTTGAAATCGAAAAGAATAGCTTAATTATTCCGATACATCTTTTTCCACAAAATGAACGAAATCAAGACCAAAGGGCCTAAACCGTGGCATTTCTTAGCTTTCCGGATCCCCATCACATGAATTTTTCAATTTCAAATTCCGCAGAAACCAATTAACCCACAAGCTTAAAATAAAAATCAGTCGAGATAAACTATGGTTGAAAAATTCATTGGTACATGGAGAGAAGCGTTCTTCGCGAGCCCCGGACCGACAACTGTCAGAAAGGCCATGAATCTGGCTTTAAAGGGTTTTTGCATGGGATCGGCAGATGTCATTCCGGGGGTATCCGGCGGAACGATAGCCCTGATAACCGGCATTTATGAAGATCTGATCGGGGCTTTGCGCTCAATCGATACAAAGGTCGTTAAACAGCTGCTGGCCTTTGATATCAAGGGCGTTTTGGCAAACGTTCATGTTCGATTCCTGCTGGCTCTGTTTTCTGGAATCGTTGTCGCAATATTGAGCCTGGCGCGGTTAATGAATTATCTACTGCACCACCACCCGGTTCCGACTTGGAGCCTGTTTTTCGGTCTGATCGCGGCATCAACCATCATGGTCGGCAAACATGTCCGCAACTGGTTCGGCAAAGCCGGCATTAGCTTCGGGGCCGGAATCATTGCCGCCACAGTGATTGTGAATCTGATTCCCATGCACACGCCGGAAGATCTTTGGTTCATTTTTATTTGCGGCATTGTCGCCATTTGTGCCATGATTCTGCCGGGGATCAGCGGCGCCTTTATTTTGCTGATATTGGGAAAGTATGAATATGTCACCGGTGCGCTGAAAAACCCGTTTCTGCCGCAAAACCTAATTGTTATTCTGGTATTTTGCCTAGGCTGTGCGATCGGACTGTTAGGATTCTCCCGAGTGCTCAACTACCTGCTCCAAAAGTACCATAACTTGACCCTGGCTTTTCTGACCGGCTTGATCGCCGGATCGATGCAAAAAATTTGGCCATGGAAGGAAGTCATCGAGACCCAGGTTATCCGGGGCAAGGCGCATGTGATTTGGGGCGGCCCGATATTGCCGCCGGCAATGGATCAGGAGTTTTTAATTGCCGCAGGGCTGGCTGTAGCGGGGTTTGTGGCGGTGTTGATGATTGAAAGATTGTCGAGAAATTGAGCTAAAAGTTAAAATGACTAAAATGTGGAATCTTGTCCTTTAATCCCCCAATCCCTCAATTCCTAATTCCCTTAATTTGGCGCAAATTTCTCTTTGATTTTCTTCTCCACTATCGGTGGAACCATGCCGTTAATATCGCCGCCAAACTGGGCGGCTTCCTTGATGATCGAAGAACTCGTATAGATCCATCTCAAACCGGTCATGAGAAAGACCGTCTGAACCTCCCGGTTCAGCCGACGATTCATCAGGGCCAGTTGAAATTCATATTCAAAATCAGACAGGGCGCGCAAGCCGCGCAAAATTCCCTGAGCATTGCATTGGGCCGCAAAATCGACTGTGAGGCCATCAAAAGTATCAATTACCACATTGTCAAATTCCTTGACACTTTCCTCCAGCATTTCAATGCGCTGTTCCAGGGTGAAGAGAAAATTTTTCTTAGGGTTGGTTAAAATGGCAAGAATTATTTTATCGAACAGTTTCAATCCTCTTTCAAGAATGTCCAGATGTCCATTGGTCACGGGATCAAAAGAACCGGGATAAATAGCTACTCTTTGCATGGTTTCATTCCCTTTCAAATTTTCAATCCAAAATCCAAATTCGGCAATCAGCAATCGAGATCCTCATACCATATAATCTAAAAATGTAACAAGCGTTTTTCCGTATCGGCGTTGATCTGCAATTTCAAAGGGCTGCGGCCCGGTTAGTATCGGTTCCCGGAGGGAATGCTCTACGATGACCCGCGTATTGCCTGCCAGGCACTGACTGAGGTGGAGATTTTGCAAGGTGGGTTCAATCATATTCGTCCGGTAGGGCGGATCCATAAATACCAGATCAAAGGGTTCATTTAAAGAATTCAGGCAATTTAAATTCTTGATCAAATCCCAACGAATGATATTGGTCCTCTGCCCGAGGCCAAGACTTTTCACGTTCGCCCGCAGCGCTGCAATGGAATCACTTTCAATATCGATAAAGACCGCTGCTGCGGCTTTGCGGCTGAGGGCCTCGATGCCGAAAGCGCCGGTTCCGGCAAAAAGATCCAGCACCCGTGAACCGGGAATTTGAGAAGCAATAATATTGAAAATCGCCTCCCGCGTGCGATTGGCGGTCGGTCTTGTTTTCGTACCTCGCACTGAACGAAGTTTTCGACCCTTAAGGTCGCCCGCGATAATCCGTAAAGCCATGTTTCACATGATTCCTGAAATTAATTGCTTTGCCGGGTTGGGTTATAACGCGTCCCGGGTACCGGTTACTGCCTGAATTTTAATAAGCCCTGGTACAGAGCCGCATTGGCTTCGATATGGTCATCAAACAACCGGGCCAGCTTTTCATAAGTCTGCTTATGTGCCGGATTGGGCCGGAATTTTTTTGCCACCTTAATCCAGTCATCGGCAATGTCCTCCAACGATTGGGCCTTATCCAGTCCGGCCTTACAGAACATGGCCGTTCCCAGGCACGTGGCCTCGGTGACCGCCAGCTTATGGATTTCCAGGCCGCTAATATCCGATCGAATCTGGTTCCATATGTCCAGGTTGGCGCCGCCACCCACAACGTTAACCGTCCGGGGAAGCAGGCGATCTTGAGACAGGATCTTCAGCAAATTCAGAATGCGCAGGGCACATCCTTCCATGACGGCCCGCAGCAGGTGCTCGCTCCGGTGGGTGGGCCTCAATCCGGCAATCGTGCCGGTCAGGTATTCCTTCCAATACGGGGATCTTTCACCTGTCAATCCCGGAAAAATCAGAAGACCATCTGAACCGGGAGACAAAGCGGCAATTTTTTTTTCAAGTTTGACTGCTGAGGCCTGCAGCAGCACCTCGAAATAGTGCAGGCTGCCGCCCGACAGGCCCAAGGGCCCGCCAACCAGATGGGTGCCCCGCAGCATGCCGGAGTTGACGCTCAGGGCGGCATTGGGACTGCCGGGCGCCGGCCGGCAGCAACGCATTAAAACATCGGTCGTGCCGGATACCAGGACGCCTTTGCCATCATCCAAAACACCCGCCCCATACATGGCCGTGGTGCCATCCGAACTTCCGCTGATGACGGGCGTGCCTTCGGTCAAACCCAGTTGACCGGCCGCCGCCGCGGTCAGGGTGCCGGCAATAGACGTGGCCGGCGTCGGGGCTGAAAAGAGTTCCTGCTTTATCTCGAGAGCCCTCAGAATATCGGATTCAAGTTTTCCCGTATAGACGTTGTACAATCCCGAATAATCAAGGTGGGCAACGTCCGTCTGAATTTTGTCGCTTAACCGCCGAACGATCTCATCTTTGAGACCAATAATGTGTGCCAGTTTATTCGCGATATCCGATCGGTGTTTAGCAAGCCACCGAATTTTAGGTGCCAGCAGCAGCGGGCTGGGCCGGCGGCCGGTTATTGCCAGCAATTTTTCGTCCCCGAAAAGTTGTCGGATTTCTTCGGTTTCAGCGAATGCCCGGTTGTCCGCATAGGTGATGGCCGGCATCAGCGGCTGTTGCGCCCTATCCAGAAACACATACCCCAGCATCGCGCTGACGCCTAAGGCGTCAAACTTGAGGGCGGGATGCCGCTCGACTTCGGACCTGACAACTTGTATCACCGTGCGCCAGAGCCGGTCCGTATCCAATTCAGCAAAAAATGCCCGGGGTTGATTCACCGTGATCGAACGCCGGCTTTGGGACAATGCTTTTCCTTTTCCCGAAACAACCGCGGCCCGGCAGCCCGAGGTGCCGATGTCAATGACCAGGAAATTCATAGGCTTTTTGACTCGATGCTCGATTCTGGATACCGGATACTCGATTCTGGATACTGGATACTGGATACTCGATTCTGGATACTGGATACTGGATACTCGATTCTGGATACTGGATACTCGATTCTGGATACTGGATACTCGATTCTGGATACTGGATACTGGATACTGGATACTCGATGCCGGATGTTCGAAATCCGACCTGGATATTGGATGTTCAGTCCAGTATCCAGTATAGAGCATCCAGAATCGAGCATCCAGCAAGTGTCTTGCTCTATCTCCAGAGATTCTCCTATTAGACCACAGTCTTTCATCCTTTCGGCAGGGTATCCTTTACCGCCTGCCCATCGCCTTGGCCTCATCAACTATTGCCAGCATTGAAGGCGGATAGCCCCAGGTGTCGCTGCTGCAGCCATTGGCCAGGAAAAAGCGCGTCTTGCCGCCCAGTTCAATGGCCTCGCGGACATGGTTTCTTAAAAATTCCCTGGTGGTTCGGGCGACGATTTTTTGATTGATGCCGCCCATGACGCAACCTTTGATCCGTTCTTTGACCCATTTTAAAGATGGCCCTTTGGGACTGCGATCCCACCAGCTGAAAATATCTACCGGAAAGTCCAGTACATCATCAAAATACAAATCTTCGCCATGGATATGGGCCGTATTCATCTTGCCAAGGTCAGCAATGGCTTCGAATACTTTTATGACCGGCGGTTTGACAAAACGCAGGAAATTATCCCGGCTGATCAACTCACGGGCCGCCGGCAGCGACATAAAAATTCCCGCTGATCCGATGCTCAATGACCTCTTGCAGTACTCGATCAGATTGTCGGCCACAATATCCAGGGCCGCCAGCAGCGCATCGGGTTCATCCACCATCAGGGCATCGATGTTTTCGCCGGCCATATTGCGGCGCATACTCTGCCAGGGATCAAAAACGGTATCGATGATATATGCTTTGTCTTTCAGCTCATCGTTGATAATGCTTAAGGCCTTGAACTGCTGCTGCCAGTCCGATTGTTCCACATCAAAGTGAGCAATGCGCTTCAAATCATCTTTGGTCTTGACCGCCTCCAGACCTTCAGGCGGCTGATAAAAATAGTCATTCATCACCTTCAAGTAATCGAAGTCGTAATAATTGAAATACTCGGTGGTAATTCCGGCAAACTGTTCACCTCCGGCGTGCTGGACGCCAAAGTGATACCAGAGCGTAACCGGCGGGCGGTCAACCTCTTCTCCGCTTAGCACTCGATCGACTCTTTCAATTTTATTCATCAACTAGTTCCTTTCGTTAAAATTAGGTTCAAAGGTTCAGAGGTTCAAAGGTTCAGAGGTTTTTGGAATGTCGAATGCCGATTAACGAATGTCGAAGTATTGTATCGCTTCGCTCTACCTATTGCATTCAAGCAAAGATCCGAGCTTAAAAAGCCCGGCTTTGGTCCACCCCTGAACTGCTAAATTGATAGATTTAAATTATGGCACAGCCAGTCATATTTGACTAGCCCGGAGGAACAGGTTTTCGATCTCAAATAAAAAACGATAGAATTCCTCAATTCGTCATTCGTCATTCGCCATTTGCTAGGCTACCCCCAAATAGGCCTTTTGCATCAGCGGATTTTCCAATAGCTTCCGGGCCGTATCGAACAGCACGATCTCACCCGTTTGAAGCACATAGCCCCGGCTGGCGATGGACAGGGCCATATTCGCGTTTTGCTCCACCAGTAGTATGGATACATCCTGGGTTTGGTTGATTTGCTGAATGATTTCAAAAATTTTATCCACAAAGAGTGGTGACAGTCCCATCGAGGGCTCATCCATGATCAGCAGTTTGGGCCGGGCCATCAGGGCCCGGGCCATGGCCACCATTTGCTGCTCTCCGCCGCTCAGGGTCGAAGCCAGCTGCCGGCGCCGGTCCTTGACCACCGGGAATAGGTCATACATGCGCTCGATATCTTCGAGGATTTCTTTTTTATCTTTGCGGACATAAGCGCCCATCCGCAAATTCTCATAAACCGTTAAATAGGGAAACAGGCGCCGGGCTTCAAGCACCGGGGAAATCCCGGCCCTTACGATGGCAGCCGGCGACAGTTTCTCAATTCTTTGTCCCAGAAATTCGATTCTACCCTGCCTGGGTTTCACCAATCCCAGGATGGTTTTCATGGTGGTGGACTTACCGCAGGCATTGCCGCCCAGCAACGAGACAATTTCACCTTGCTCGACACTCAGGGAAATATTGCGCAAGGCCTGTATCGGTCCATAGTATGTATCGATGTTAGTCAGTTTGAGCACGCCGGCGCCCTCCCATATAAGCTTCGATGACGTCCTGGTTGGCGGCAATTTGATCCGGCGTGCCTTCAGCAATTTTTTCTCCGTGGTCCAGCACGATAATGCGATCGGATACCGTCATTACTACCTTCATTTTATGCTCAATGACCACTACCGTGTGGCCGCGTTCGCGAATCAACCGGATCAGGTCCACGATCCCCTGGGTTTCATGGGGATTCATGCCGGCGGTGGGTTCATCCAGCAGTATCAGCCGCGGTTCAGATACCAGGGCCCGGGCTATTTCCAGTCGCCGGCGGTTGGCGTAGGATAGCATGTCGGCATACTGGGTCAGGCGGGGCAGCAGCCGTTCACCGAATAAGGACAATACTTCAAGGCACTTTTCCCTTGAAGCCTTTTCCTCCCAGGCGACCCGGGGCGGTCGCAAAAGGGCGCTGAAAATCCCGGTGCGGCCTTTATAGTCATTGCCCACCATGACATTGTCTTCGACCGTCATTCGATTAAACAGGCGAATATGCTGGAATGTACGGGCAATTCCTTGCCGGGCCACTTCATGGGGCGGCAGACCGGTTAGCTCGGTGGCCTGAAATCTAATTGATCCGGTGTTGGGCGGCATCGTTCCCGTAATACAGTTAAACAGGGTTGTTTTGCCGGCCCCGTTGGGTCCGATCAGGCTGATGATATCGCCGGCATTTACCTGCAGGGAAACATCATGCAGCGCCGCCAGCCCGCCGAACTCCTTGGTTAAGTTGGTAATGTTTAGAAGCGCCATAATAATGCGATATTAAATTGCCTTCAATTTTGGATCGTAAACCTTCGCGTTAAACTTCGTGTAATTTTAAGCATGGTTTCAGGTCGTATCACCTAATTATCCTAATCCGCCTGCGACGGAAAACCCAACACCTGAAACCTTATTTGCTAATCGTTCGGCAAAAATTTGTCGCCCCTGGCGTAGACAGCCTCTTGTTGATCATCGAAGCGGGTCAGGCGCAGGCTGTAGTTTTTGCCGCCCAGCAAACCCTGGCGGCGGACCAGCATCATAATGATTAGGACACTGCCGTATACCAGCATCCGGTATTCCTGCAAAAATCGAAACACTTCCGGAATCAAAATCAAAATCGCTGCACCGACCACCGGGCCGATCAGGTTGCCCTGCCCGCCGAAGGCCAGCATCGCCGGCAGGATAAACGATTCATAAATATAAAAACTGTCCGGGCTGATGTATTTGACAAAATGGGCATAGTAGCTTCCGGCAATACCGGCATAAAAAGCGGCCAGTACAAAGGCCTGGATCTTATAGCGGGTTGTGTGGACCCCCATGGCTTCGGCGGCCAGTTCGTTCTCGCGAATTCCCACCAGGGCCCGGCCGAAGCGGCAGGTCATCAGGCGGTGCATGCTTCCAATGGTCAGCAATACCAAAAATAAGATCAGGTAATAATATTGGATCCTGGATTCAATGAGATAGCCGAAAATATTGGGCGGTGGAATGTCCATGATTCCCAGTGGCCCATTGGTAAAACTCATCCAATTTTGCAATACCAGAAAGAAGATCATGTTGAAGCCCAGCGTCGCCAGGGTCATGTAAATCCCCGATAGTCGCAGGGTGGGCTTGGCAATCATATATCCGAAAATACCGGCAATGAAACCCGAACCCAACATGGCCAGGGGAAAGGGAACTCCCACCTCCATGACCAGTTTGGCCGATGCATAGGCGCCAATGCCGTAAAAAGCGGCGTGGCCGATGGAGAGCAGTCCGACGTATCCGTTTAACAGGTTTAAGCTCAAGGCCAGTATGGAATATATTCCGATAAAGATCAGGATCTGGATGTAATATAGATTGCTGATAAACAGAGGGACGATTGCCAATACCACGACGATAGCAAAATAAGGTGAATTTGCCAGGATGGGTCTTAATTTGCGATTCATCAATCCCCCCGGGCCTGAAGAAGCTCTTTGCCGCCGAATAATCCGCCCGGGCGAAAAAGCAGGATGAGAATCATAAACAGGAACGAAAAGATATGACGAAAACTAGATGCGCCAAATTCGACTGAAAATGTTTCGACGACACCGATCAGCAAACCGGCCACAACCGCCCCCGGCAGACTTGTCAGTCCACCGACCACACTGGCACTAAAGGCTTTCAACCCGTAAAGCCCACCCATAGTCGGGTAGAACAAATTGTAATAGACTCCGATGAGAACTCCTGCAACACCGCCCAGCATGGAACCGATGGCGAATGCGACCATAAAAATTCCATTCACTCTCACCCCCATGGCATAGGCGGCTTCGTAGTCCTGGGCCGTGGCCCGGATCACCATACCAAGTTTGGTCATGTTGATAAGAAAATACAGCATGGCCATCAACAGCACAGTGACCCCCAGAACCGACATCTGCAGATATGAAATATATACGCCGGCAACCTCAATTTCACCATAATCCAGTTTGTCCAGCAGGGAATAGGGCAGCGCCTGGGTTTCAGGACCCCAGATCAACTGCGCCAGGTTGACCAGCAAAATGGAGGTCCCGATCGTGACCAGCAAAGATGTTGCGTGGGGTGCATCCCGCAGAAAGTGGAAGGCCAGGATTTCGATGATGACGCCCAGCAGGGCGGTTGCGGCCAGCGCCACCGCCAGCGCCAGCAAAAAGCTGGGATGCAGCAGCCTGATTATTTCAAAGCCCACATAGGCGCCGATCATATAAACTTCCCCATGGGCGAAGGTTACCATGCGCAGGGTCCCGAAGATCATGGTAAACCCCAAGGCCAACAGCGCGTAAACACTTCCCTGGGTGATTCCGTTGATAAACTGCTCAAAGAGGATTTGAAAATCCATGGTCACTTAAATTTAATCTAATGATTGTCAAATTAAGGCTCCTTTATCCAGGGTCTAGATCTTATTAGATATTTTGGATTTTTGATTTGAGATTTTGGATCGGCGGTATCGCTTGCGCAGCGCAGGCGCCTGCTCCGCGTGTCGCTCTATCCATTGATAAAACCGGCAGAATACCTTGAATCGAAAATCCGCAATCCAAATTCTAAAATCTACCCATTTAGGGCTGATACAGCACCCACTCGCCGTTTTTGATCGTAATCCGGACCAGTTCTTTTTCCGGGTCATGACTGTTCGCATAGGAAATGGAACCGGTCGCACCTTGAAAGCCCTTCAGGGAGACCAGGGCATCCTTGACTTTAGAGCGATCTTCCACCCCGGCTTTGTGCAGGGCGGCAATCATCAGGTTGGCGGCATCGTAGGCCAAAGCAGCGAATTGATTCGGCACGGCGCCATGGTGGGCCTGGTATTCCCGGGTGAATTCCCGGGCCGCCGGCCTGGGATCGGCACTGAAATAATTCGCGGGGATAATGATGCCTTCGACCGCCTCGCCACCCAGGTCAATAGTCTTTTGGGAAAACAGGGAACTGTTGGCCATGACCACCGGTTTAAACCGCATGCGTTTGGCCTGGTTTAAAATGGCTGTAGCATCCGCATAAAAGGTGGGCAAATAGATCAGCTCCGGTTTGAGCCGTTTTAATTTGGTTAATATTGCCGTAAAATCTTTTTCACCGGGCACAAATGCTTCTTCGGCGACAATTTCGGCGCCTAATTTGCGGGCTTCCAGGGTGAAGTATTTATTGGCGTCCACCCCCCAGTCATTGTTAATATAGATTGTGGCCAGTTTCTTTTTACCCAGATCGGACACCGCCCACCTGGCATTATAAGGGCCCTCATAGCCCTGGGTGGCCACGACGCGGAACATATTTTGCCCTTTTTTGGTAAACCCCATGTGGGAAGACGTCGGCGAAAGCTGGGTCATATTGGCTTTTTCGTATATAGGTGCCGCCGCCATACAACTGGAGCTGCTGAAATCACCGATTTCGGCAATGATATCCGGATCGGCAACATATTTCTCGGCTATCAGCACCGACTCTTTGGGATCGCCGCGACTGTCTGATATGACCAGCTCGATATGCTTTCCATGAACGCCGCCCATACGGTTGGCCCGGTCGATTACCATGGTTACGGACCGTTTGAAATCATTGCCGTACTCGGCCCAATCACCGGTCAACGGCGCTGACAAACCGATTTTAACGACATCTTCGGCCGCTGCCGCCCGGACGGGATTGAAAACGCCGGTTGTTATTAAACTCAGTGTTAAAACTCCGATTCCTATTAAGAATAAAGTCTTTCTGGCCATAGCCGCCTCCTTTCTGCGGGGGTTATAGGTTTTTACAATTAATCCGCCCGGACAATATTAAAGTTTTCTCGTAAGTCTAAATTAGGTCATTATTTCTCATTAAAACCGCTTTATGCAATTTTTCAGGGCGGAGTAATTATAGCAATCGCATTTTAATTTTTTCGATAAAGTAATGGATGTGCTGCGCCATATGGCGGCCGGCATTTTCAGCATCACCCTCGGCCAGGGCCTGGTAAATATTTTTCATCTGGTCGAGGATATCTTCGTTCGGAACCACCTGGCTTAGGGAGGAGCTCCACAAGCGTGCACAGCGGTAATGAAGATTGTCCAGAAATTCCTCCAGAATCGGGTTTTGAGCCGCTTGCAGGATGATGCGATGAAAGCGCTTCTCGAGCTCTATCAAGCGATGGTGCCGGTGGTGGGCATCTTCTTCGTTGAGTTGAACCACTTCCTGAATGACACCATCCAGCGCCTTTAACTGCTCAGAATCGATGCGATCGACCGCCAGTTCGACGGCCAGGGATTCGAGTTTTATTTTAACCTCAAAGGCGCAGCGGATTTCATCGATGTCTATCGGTGAAACATTGGTCCCGAAGCGGGGAATGATAGTGACCAGCTTCATGCTTTCAAGTTTGGCCATGGCTTCCCGCAATGGGGTCCGGCTTACGTTAAACTCTCGGCACAGATCCTTTTCGGATAGTCCCATGCCCGGTGGATATTCGCCATGAACAATCCGGTCTCTCAGTGTTTGAAAAATGCTTCGATGCAGGCGATTTTCTGTTGAACCCATTGTTAATATTAATAAATATTTATAATATAATTCATTGCATTTTTATAGCATGTTTATATTCGTACCAGGTCGGTTGTCAAGAATAATTTCGGACCCATAAGCAATAAAAAGGATCGAAAATTTTTAGCAAAAAGGGTTCAACTGCGGGACGCCGGGCAGCAAAGGATTGGTGACAGCCGGCTAAACCGTGATCTCCTTCTCAATTGCATTGCAATCTGTGCTGAGTCTGATATAGACTAGTTTATTATGGTGGATATTGATCGAAATAAGATTACCCTGGTATTTTTGGGTATCCTGGTGCTGGTGGCAGTCGGGGTCGTGCTTAAATACGCCGCGACCGTTATATTGCCGCTGATCATCGCCTGGCTGTTGTCGTTTTTGCTGGCGCCGGTGGTGAACTATATGACGGCGCGCAAAATTCCGACGACCCTGGCCGTCATTATCATCCTGATTGTTCTGCTGGGTATTCTTTATTTATCGGGAACGTTTTTATACACCCGCATCACCGCTTTTGCAGCGGCCTATCCCCGGTATCATTCGCGGATGACCGAATTGATCGCTACTTATTCCAGCCAGCTCAACTTGAGCTTTGACCCGCTCGCCGGCTTTAATTGGGGACAGAGTATCGGCCGGTTTCTGGTGACCCTCTCCGGATCCATTTTCTCATTTGTGTCCAAGCTGGTGCTGGTGGTCATATTTCTCTTTTTTATTTTGCTGGGCAAGCCATTTTTCAAATACAAAATAATGAAATCCTTCTCGGATGACAAAGCCAACCAGTTCAGCCAGATAACCTATTCGATCACCGCCCAGATCCGGCGCTATTTATCGCTGCAATTTTTAATCAGTTTTGTGACCGGCTGTCTGGTATGGTTTGCCCTCGTATTGGTTGGGGTGGATTTTGCGGTCACATGGGGCGCGCTGGCCTTTTTTTTGAATTTTATTCCGACCGTGGGATCTATCGCTTCCTCCATTCCACCGATTCTGCTGGCACTGGTTCAATTTTATCCGAGCATCTGGCCCGGAGTGATCACGCTAATATCGATATTGACGATTCAACTGGGCATGGGCAATGGCATCGCTCCCAAAGTCCTGGGAGATCAATTAAACCTGAGTCCGGTGGTCATCCTCCTGTCACTGCTTTTCTGGGGCTGGCTTTGGGGGGTTGTGGGTGCGCTGCTTTCGGTGCCCATTACCGCGGCATTGAAGATAGTGTGCGAGAATATCGAACCACTGCAGCCGATCAGCGTTATGATGGGTTCCGGCAAAAGCTACCGACGTGAGTTCAGTAAATTGGAAAAAGCTTTCCCCGAAGTGGGAAGCCTCATCAAGCCTTCGAATAAAAATTAGGTATCCAGGTTACACCCAACCAGCTTCTTTTTTCAGTGTTTTCAAGGTTGCGATCAGGCAGGCTTTTAAGGTAGCATTGACACCCTCGCCGGAGACGGCACTCGAAGCAATAGCGGGGGCTTTGAGCTGACGGTTGTAGGCTCTCTGCATATCCTGGGTCGACATCAACGGAACGCCTTCTTTGGCAAGATCTCTCTTATTCCATTGCATCACAAGCGGTATTTTCATTATGTTCCTGCCGCAGCCATTTAAGTTTTCGGCTAAATTTTTCAGGGACAGGATATTTTTTTCATGACGGATTTTGAGTGAATCGGCCACAAATACCACACCGTCCACACCTTTTAGGACCAGTTTGCGGGTGGAATTGTATTTAACCTGCCCCGGCACCGTATAAAGCTGAATTCGAACATCACACCCTTTTATTTTGCCGACTTCCATGGGGACGAAATCAAAAAAGATCGTCAGATCGCCCTTGGTCTTGATGGAAATCATTTCATCGACCATCAAATTGCGGCTGTTTTTAAAAACATATTCCAGATTGGTTGTTTTACCGCATCTACCCGGACCATAATAAACGATCTTGCACTCAACTTCTCTTTTTTTCAGATTAATTATGGCCATGTTTGGAGCTCATCCGGGTATATTTAATGTAATATATTGTAATATATGCAATTATAGAAAGCTGTTGTTGATGTGTCAAGGCACAAGGCCATTCCTGATAATAAAGATTAAACGCCGTTAAGCCGGTTCAGATTGTCTCCGCGATTTTAAAGTCATTGGTTAAAATGGGTCTGATATTCTATTATCGGCAATATGTCAGATTTCATTAATAGTAAATATTAATAATGCTTAAGCGGTTTTCAGAATACAGCGGGCCGGGGTCTTACGGTATTCGACTATCTCGGGTTGCTAACGGTTGCTCTGTCAGGCGGGAAAGCTTCGATAGGGTTATACGGGAAATAATTTCTATTTTTTGGCGGTTGGGAGTGAAAAGCACAATTGTTTCAAACTGTATGGCAGCGGCGACTCTGCTTTGATCCTAGGTTCGACGGATTTAAAAAAGCGGGGAGGAACAAGCTTTTGCTCCCCCCCCCCCGCCAATTAAATATATACTTTCAATTCTAGCGGCTTTTCGCCGGGTTAACTTCCGTATTCGCAACTTCTGGCAGCAGCTACATCCGTTTCGACCGCCTCTTGATCGGCAATTTCTAGGGATTTATCGAGAATATGGATGGCTTCGTCGATTTCCTGTTCGTTTATCGTCAGCGGCGGGGTGACGACCAGGGTGTCGTACCAGGCAGAGATATACAGGCCGTTTTGCATCGCATCACCGGCGACTTTGCCCGTCATCAGGGCCTTGCCGCTGAACTTGTCTTCCTTGGTGTCAAAGGGTTCCTTGGTTTTGCGGTTTTTCACGATCTCGAGGGCCCAGAAGTGACCGACCCCTCTGACATCGCCGATGCAGATGTGCTTGTCCGCCAGTTCATAGAGTTTTTGCTTTAAATATTCGCTGGCTTTTTGGGGCAGACCCGAGTCAAATAGTTTGACATGTTCCGAGATCGCCGCCGGAATGGCGGAGGCCGCCAGAGCATGATAGGCAAACGTGTGTCCGTGGCAGAAAATCTCTTCGTCGAAGAAATCCGCTACGTCCTGGGTGGAGGCCGTAATGGCCACCGGCGTATACGCCGCACTGGCCCCTTTGGCCGTCGTCAGAATATCGGGTAAAACGTCCCAATGCTCGATGGCAAAAGTTTTGCCGGTGCGAAACCAGCCGGACATGACTTCGTCACAGACTAACAGGACACCGTGTTCATCGCAGATCCGGCGTATGATCGGATAATATTCGGGCGGTGGAATCTGGCGGCCGTTGGTCCCTACAATGGGTTCTACGATGATGGCGGCCACATTGCCTTCTTCCTTGATCATGTAGTCCAGGTAACGGGCACATTGCACGTTGCATTCCGGATAGGACATTCCAAAGGGACAGCGGTAGCAGTAATTGTCCGGTGCAAAGACCACCCCGTCCACCACCGTACGGGCCAACTCTGCATACCAGCGACGCGGGTCGCCGGTAAACGACTGCCCGACGGCAGTGGCGCCGTGATATGACCGATAGCGCGAAATTACCTTGTAAGCCGGAAATTTATACTGGCGCAGCATTTTCATGGCAGCTTCATTGGCCGCCGTTCCACTGGTGGAAAAAAAGAATTTGCTGAGTTTTTCCGGAAACACGGATCGCAGGGCTTCAACGGCCTCAATTAAGATCTCCGTGGCAAAACCGGGTGCGGCGTAGGGCAGCTTTTCAGCCTGTTTAACGATGGCCTCGATGACAACTTTGTTTTTGTGACCCAGGTTCGAACACATCAACTGCGATGAAAAATCAATATACCGCTTGCCCGTATTGTCATAAAAATAGACGCCTTCCGCATCGGTGATCAACAGCGGGGTCGACCACGCATTCTGGCGGCCCCAGGTGCCGTAGGTATGCGCCGTCATCTCCTTTATCTTTTCGGTCATATCATTCATGTTGCATGCTCCTTATTTGTTGCGTTTGGCCTTCCCTGAATATCGGTTGCCCTGCAATTTGCCCGCGAACCGGCTTCCTGCCCGTCTGCGCCCGGCATGGGTTGCAACCGGTGGCGCTGTCCGGCTGAACGCGGCGGATTGCAACCTGTATCTTTAGCTATATCGCTTCCAGGCTTGCGCAATGGGCTTTATGTTTTTTGGCCAATAATTTTAACGCGCGGGCAACTTCCGGTAAGGCCTTGATCTTGGCAGCGGCCTCGGTGTAATAGCGCACCGCCCGATCTTCCAGCCGATTGGCCGTTGCCAGAGCGTCTTCAACGGTCATGCCGGGCGCCGCCTGGCACACTTCACAAAACGGCGCCCGCACAAAATCTTTAATCGGTTCCAGGATCATTTCCGTCACATTTTCTCGGCGGGTGCGCTGCACGTTTTTTAGATTTTTTTTAGCATTGGCGGCGAACTGTTCAAACATTTGCTTGTGACCGCTACAGGCCGGATTGCCGGCCACGGCTTCGTAAAATTCCTGGTCCTGGCTTTCCAGCTCCTCGGCGAAGTTGAGGATGCTTCCAAAGTTTTCAAGAGGCATGATGGTCTCCTTTATACGAATTGCGCGATACCTGATATGTCTTGCACCTGCGGGCGGCAGAAATTTTACGGGTTTCAAATTACGCGTCTTACCTTTAAAGCTGGAAAGAATAGCTTTTGATGCGTAACCCGAAACCCGCAACGCGTTTTAGAACCAGCGCTCGATGACGACTTTGGTATCCGTAAAGAAATTAAAAATTTCCTGGCCGTGCGCCTTGGTGTCGCCGAACATCGAGTTTCCGGCCCCGCCGAAGGGGAAGAAACTCATCGGAGCCGCAATGCCGATGTTGATGCCGACCATGCTCGGCAGGACCCGATACTTAAATTCACGCGCGGTGGCGCCGTCATTGGTGTAAAGACAGGCCGCATTGGCAAACCCGCGGCTGTTGATCAGATCGATTACCTCGTCCAGGTTTTGAGCGCGAACCAGGCTGACCACCGGTCCGAATATCTCTTCTTTGGCGATGGTCATGTCCGGTTTGACGTTGTCGAAAATGGTCGGACCGACAAAAAAGCCGTTGGGATATTCGGGCGAGGTGAAATTTCGTCCATCCATTACCAAATCGGCACCTTCTTCGATGCCTTTTTCGATGTATCCCAAGACCCTTTCTTTATGGGCGGCGCTGACGACCGGGCCCATTCCCGTCTGTTCATCCAACCCGCTGCCGACTTTCATGTCTTTGGCCGCGGTACTGAACTTTTCCAACAGTTCGTCGGCCACGTCTCCCACCGGGACCAGAACCGAACCGGAAAGGCAGCGTTGTCCGCTGCAGCCATAAAATGAGGTGATCAGGGACGGCATGCCGGCTTCCAGGTCGGCATCGGGCATGACCGCGACGATATTTTTGGCACCGCCTAAAGCCTGGACCCTCTTGCCGGTTGCGCCGCAGCGTTCATAGATATATTTGGCCGTGGGGGATGATCCCACGAAGGAGACCCCTTCGATATCGGGATGATTCAAGATACCGTTGACCACATCCCGGGAGCCGTGAACCATGTTAACGACACCTTCCGGAAATCCGACCTCATCCATAATTTCAAATATCTTGGTTTGGGTCATCGGAACCTGTTCGGACGGTTTGAGAACATAGGTATTGCCGGAGACCAGCGCGTAGGGCAGAAACCACCAGGCGACCATACCCGGGAAGTTGTATGGAACGATGCCGGCAAACACGCCCATGGGTTGACGATGGCCGTAGCAGTCAATGTCCGTGGCAATATCTTCCAGGGTATAACCGCACATCAGGGTGGTCACACCGGTGGCATGTTCCACGTTTTCGATCATGCGCCGGACTTCGCCGCGGGCTTCATCGATACATTTGCCCTGCTCGGTGGTCAATACCCGGGCAATGTCTTCAAAATTTTCTTCAAAGGCATCTTTAAGCCGGAACAGGTAACGGGCACGGGTCAGCGGCGGTGTGGTACGCCAATCCCAATAAGCCTCCCGGGCGGCCTTGACGGCCTTGTCGACATCATTTGCAGTTCCATAAGGAACCTGAGCTATCTTTTCCCCTTCGGCCGGATTCCACACGTCGCCGAAGGTCGTGGTGTCTGAATCGACCCATTCACCGTTGATGTAGTTTCGCATTAATGGCACGGATTGTTCTTTTATGGCTGGCTGTTGCATTTTTTTTCCTCCTTTGTTGAATTGGTACTGTTGGCAAGTAGCAATACGATCAATTTTGTAAGGCGATTGAATTAAAACGAGTAACTTTATCAATTTTACGCTACTTTAGGCAATTGATATTTTCTTGTCAAGATATATTTTGTGCTTTTCTGCGAAAAACACAAAATATATGTTATTTTTCTTCGAAAAATATTATTTATCTAACAAATAAAAACGTTATTTAGTAATTTGGAGTTGATCTATTTTTTTTTTGATGATAGATATTCGAATATACATTAACAATTGAAAAAATTCCGCTATTCGACATTCCTAAGGGTTAAGATAATGAAGCAGAATAACTCATCGGGCAAGAAAAGACCGCTTGATCAACTCGATTGCAAGATGATCGAGCTGCTGCAAAAAGATGGTCGTATTTCCAACACCGACCTCGCCAAAAAAATCGGCATGTCTGAAGCGACGGTCCGGACGCGTCTGAACCGTCTTATTCAGGAAGAATTTATCCAGATCGTGGCGGTGAGCAACCCCATAAAGCTCGGTTTTAAAATCGTCGGCAACATTCGGATTCATGTCGAAATCAAAAAAATGGACCGGATCATAAAAGAATTAAAGAAATTGAAGCCCCTGTGGTTTGTCGTTCAGACCACCGGCGGTACCGGCATCGATACGGAATTTGTTGCCAAGTCGTTAGATGAACTCAATGAGCTCATCTTCGAAAAAATTAATAAAATTGACGGGGTCATCAAAACCGATACGTCTTTATTTCTGAATTATATCAAAAGGCAGTATGACTGGGGGACGGCCCTGTATTAGGGTAGAGTGGTTGGCAAGATAAAGTACCGTTAATTACTCCATAGACATCATTGATGATTTTGGATTTTGGAATTTAGATTTTAGATTGGCGGTATCGCTACGCTCTATCCATTTAATAGAAACAGAATACCTTTAATCCAAAATCCGCATTCCAAAATCTAAAATCGATCCTACCTCTGAATCCCTTAATCCCCCATTTCCTCGATCCCTCAATCTCTTTTCTTCACAATATTCTCTATCGCATTGATCCACTGGGGCGGGTAGGGAACTTTGAAGGCGGCCGTGTCTTTTTGACCGTGGGAATTGATAAAGTCGATTTTAACCAGGGACATGTGCAGATCGATGCCCTTGTGGCTGCGATCGTGGTACACCCGGGCGATGCGGCCGGCGGGTATATCCAGTTCTACCTTTTTTACTCGGCTGCGGTAAAACAGGCTGTCCGGCAACAGCAGCAGGAACCCGGAGCTGCGGCGGGGTTTGCCGGGCTCGGTGGCCGTGCCGAAGAAATTGACCCCGAAGCTCATGGCCCGCAGGTTTTTGTTGCCGAAGCGCTCATCGATCCACTTGCGGTCGCGCCAGCGAATGATGGCAATGTAAGCCAGGATCCCGAAAAATACCAGCGCAATGACGATCCACTGCTGGTGTTTAATGATATCAAGCATACTCAAACTTTGCGATTTTATTTAAATCCGGCTAAATAGGCGATCAGCTTTTTTTTGGCCAGATTGTGGCGGTAACCGCTGGTGCTGCCCATGGCAGCCAGAATGGAATCGGCGATCTGCGCGTCGGTCTTTTTACGTTGGCGCATGGACCGGATCCGGTCGGCATTCAATTCGATCAGCTGTAAAAATCCTTCCTGGTCCCGAAAGAAGAATACGAAAAAACCCAGGATAAACACCAGGACCGAGGAGATGACGGCCACATAAAGATCATGCGCCGGATTCGGCAGGATCGGACGCAGCAGGCTGTCCGGGTTGCCCGTGTTCAGCAGCGAGTACATCGCCACCAGGCCGATCAGCAGCATGAGGCCGTAAATTATGTACATGATAGGTTTGGGCAATGGTTTGGGGCCTTTATAAAAATTTCGGGACACGGATAAACGCAGATAAACACAGATTTTGTTTCAGTATCTTCAAAGTAAAGTTATTGCGAATTAGCTGTCCGGTAATTGAAAAAGGGGAAGCGTCCTGACGGCGATTCCCCTTTGTTATGGTTTAGCAAACACGCCTTAAACGCTTAAACAGGCCGCATCTCGCCTTCTTCCATGGCAGCCCACTGCGCTTCGGCTTCCTCCCAGGCTTCGTCGGAAGCTTCCCGTTCCCAGGCTTCCAGGCCGCGCTCGGCCCGGGTGGCACCCGGCAGCAGGTTGTCGAGGATAATTCCAACAATTGCAGTGACCGCCATGCCGGTGCTCAAAATCGCCTGAATTATATTGCCGATAACATTGATTACGCTGCCCTGGGTTCCCCAGGCAATGGCGCCGCTGACTATCTGTTGGGTGCCGACGTCAAAGTGGGGAGTGAACCAGAACGGCACGCTCAGGCCCGCGAAAAATGAAAGGCCGATGATAAACAGGTTGCGCGAGTTGTTCAGGTTGACGATCTGCAGGTTGGAAAGGCCGACCGAGGCGATCATGCCAAACAGACCGACGAACATGGCGCCGACCACCGGCGTGGGCAGGGTCGCCAAGGTGGCGCCGAACTTACCGATTACCGGGATAATCAGCATAACCGCCGCCCCGCAGCGGACCACCCGGCGGCTGGCGACCTTGGTCAGGCCGATGGATCCGATATTTTCCGAATAGGTCGTGGTTCCGTTGCCGGTTTGCAGGACACCGGCAATAAAACAGCCGAGACCCTCGGCGCCGAGACCCTTTGAGATCATCCCGCCGGTGGGAACTGGCGCTTCGGAGATGCGCGCGCAGGCCATGTAGTCACCGATGGATTCGATCATGGACGACAGGTACCTGGCCAGCATGCCAAACACGCCGGCCCACAGGACGGAGTTGCCCAGATCCGGAAAACCCCACTTGAACGGGACCATGGGCTGAAAGCTGATCCATTTGGCGGCGCCGATCAGGCCGAGTTTGCCGACCAGGTTGGCGGCATTGCCCTCCGGTATCAGGCCCGTAACCGTGCCGATCAGAGAGGCCAGCCAGCCGGTGGCAATCGCCAGCAGCACCGGAAAGAGCATGAATACCTTCGATTTATGGGAAAACACCTGGGAATACAGGATCAACGCGATCAGGGTGATCAGCGAGATGATCCAGTTGGTGGCCATCCAGGGGGCGCCGATGCCGAACAGGGCCAGACCGATCATGGCAATGGTCGGGCCGATGACGATCGGGCTGATGACTTGCGCACCTGGCCCATAATGCCGGTGTAGCCCAGCACGATTTCAACCACCGATGCGATCATGATTGCGCCGGCAATATTCTGGATCTGAAGCTGCCACAGGGGCGTATCTCCGCTGGCGCCCTGGGCCGCTGTCATGCCGATTATGGCAAATGTCGGCCCGAGGAAGGAAAAGGTTCCGCCCTGGATCACCGGCAGCTTGTTGCCTAAAGGTGACTGCTGGATCAGGGTGCAGAGCCCGGAGGTAAAGAATATGGTCGAAATCAGCAATGCCAGTTGGTCCTGCGGCATCCCGATGGCACCGCCGACGATAAAGGGAATGAGGACCGTGGCACCGAACATGGTCAGATACTGCTGAATTCCGAGCAGTACAGCCACTCCCCACTTGGGTTTACTTCCTATTGGATACACTATCCAATGATCTTTTTTTTCTTCTTCGCTCATTATCTGCTCTCCTTAATTGTTTTATTGGTCGCGATTAGCGGGTTGTCCGGATTTAGAAACCATCACCTCCTTTCAAGATTGTTTTTATAAAAATCCGACGATTTGAATTTACCTGCCTGCGGAATAAATGGACTTACCCAAACCGCAACGATTCAAGTTATATGAGAGTTCGGCCGGCGTCGCGTTCTTTGTACCGGCACGAGACGCTCAATCCGACAAATCCGGCGGGTCAAGGTTAAATTGACGACGGGCGGGTCAAATCGGTATACATGTCGGGACGCAAATCCCTGAAAAATTGCCAGCCGTCACGAACTTCCCGGATTTCTTCTAAATTCAGGTCGGCAATAACGACTTCATCCTGCTCTTCGCCGCCTTGGACCAGAATTTCCCCCCGTGGATCGACAAAATAGCTGGAACCGTAAAACCGGCCGAACTCCCAGGGTTTTTCGAGCCCCACCCGATTGTTGGCACCGATAAACACACCGTTGGCCACGGCCTGGGCCGGCTGCTCGAGTTGCCATAAATATTGGGATTTGCCGGCGGTGGTAGCCGATGGATTGAATAAAATCTCGGCCCCTTTCAATGCCAGCAGCCGGGCACATTCCGGAAAATGGCGATCGTAGCAAATATAGATGCCTATTTTGGCATAGGCGGTTTCAAAAATTGGAAATCCCAGATTGCCTGGTTTGAAATAAAATTTTTCCCAGAAGCCCGGCCAGGTATGTGGAATATGAATTTTTCTGAATTTTCCGAGATAGGTGCCGTCGGCATCCACCACGGCGGCCGTGTTGTAGTAGACACCCTCTATTTCCATTTCATATACCGGAATCACCATGACCATCTTATATTTTTTGGCATATTCGGCCAGGCGTTCGATGGTCGGGCCCGGAACTTTTTCGGCGGTTGCATACCACCTGATGTCCTGTTCGGCGCAAAAATACGGTCCATGAAAAATCTCCTGCAGGCAGAGGATCTGAACCCCCTTTTGGCCGGCTTCTTCGATAAGCGGAAGATGCTTTTGGATCATGGCCTCTTTTATTTCGGCGGGCGTACCGTCGTGTTTGGCATTGGAGGCCTGGATGTGGGCGCATTTTATGATTCTGGACATAAATCCTCCCTGAAATACGTTTCCGTTTGAATGACATTAAAGAGCAAATCAAACTACTTATATGGGCAACAGAAAAGGCCGTCAAGTATTTTATGAAATCATCTAATTTTGTGAATCCTTATTATTTTCTTCACGGTTAATAATTGACAATTATTAGTGAAACGCCTAAACTCTGCACCTGTTTCAAATTTGGATATCGTTGAGTGGTTGCGGGTGGTTGCCGGTATGACGGTTTTTGGAAGCGTGCTGGTTTATGCCTCAGCCAATCAACCTATCCTCTGTTAAACTGAACGCAGAAGGAGGAAGTAATTGTGAGCAACGCTGAAAAATTTAAGCGAATGAGCCGGGGGTTTGACCTGGCCCAGGCGATCGTTGAAGCCGATCGCTGCCTGCTTTGCCATGACGCGCCGTGTTCGGAGGCATGCCCGGCCGAGACCCAGCCGGCTGAATTCATCCGCAAGTTGCGGTTTAAAAACGTGACCGGCGCCATTCGCACGATCAAGGAAAACAACATCCTGGGAGGCGCCTGCGGTGTTCTGTGCCCGACATCCCGCTTGTGCGAGGAAAAGTGCAGCGCCATGTTTAAATCTCAAAATCGTCCTGAAGGTGCTGATCAACCCATCCGGATCGGCGCCATCCAGCGGTTTTTAGTCGAACATTCCTGGGAAAGGCAATTTCCAGTATTTAACAAACCCACCGCACGCCGGGAAAAAGTGGCCGTGGTGGGATCGGGACCCGCCGGTTTGAGCTGCGCCGCAGAATTGGCCAAAGAAGGCTATCAGGTGACGGTTCTGGAGGCCAAACCCGAACCCGGCGGCGTGCTGCGTTACGGCGTTGTGTCATATAGATTCGACATGAATTTTCTCGAACACGAAATGGATGACATCAAGTCCTTGGGTGTTCAATTTCAATGCAACGCCGGCATTAAGGGCAGCGAGGATGCCGAAAAATTACTGCAAACCGGTTATGATGCCGTCTTCCTGGCGCCCGGACTCTGGGCGGCCGCCAGTATCAAGGCGTCCGACAGGGACATTGATGGACTTTTTTCATCGGTGGATTACCTGTGTGCCTTAAGGGATGGCCGTTTTGATGAAGTGGAAAAGAAAATCCGAGGCAAAACCGTGGCGGTTATCGGCGGCGGATCGGTGGCCATGGATTGTATTGAATCGGCCGTCAGGCTGGGGGCCAAAGATGTCTATCTGATCTACCGGCGTTCTTACTCCCAGATGCCGGCCGAAGCCGATGAGCGAATCGAGGCGCTCGAATGCGGGGTTCACTTCCTGTTGCTCAATCAACCGTTGGATTACCTGACCGACGACCAAAATCGCCTGACGGGATTGAAGCTGATTCGCACCCGTCTGGGCGAATCCGACGAGTCGGGTCGCAGACGCCCTGAAAATGTTGTCGGCTCCGAATGGATCATGCCGACCGATGTGGTGATCGAGGCCATCGGCAACATTGCTCCTGAAGAATCACCGCAGTGGTACCCCAACGTCAACATCAATGAAAAAAAACTGATTGAAGCGGATCCGGACACGGGCAAAACCTCGGTTGATGGTATTTTTGCCGGCGGGGACATCGTCCGCGGCCCGGCCCTGGTGGTGCAGGCGGTTCAGGACGGCAAGGTGGCGGCGAAAGCCATCAAAGACTACCTTCGGGAATGAGGAATGACGAATGACTAATGAAGAATGGTGGAATTCTATCATTTTAATTTCTTAATTTCGATGAATTTTCGTTAGGACAAGAGTTGAGGTGAAATAAAGAAATAAAGCGTAATATAATGCGCAGCATTAATTAGGAGGAAAAAGCGTGGCTAACAACGTTGATTTGTCTGTCGACTTTTGTGGTGTGAAATTTAAAAATCCCTTTTTGCTTTCATCTTCGCCGGTCTCCAACAGTGCCGAGATGGTGGCCCGATCGTTTGAGGCCGGCTGGAGCGGAGTGGTGTTTAAGACTTTGAATTCCGATCGACTGCCAATCGTTCATCCCTCTCCCAGGATGGCCTGTATCGACTACGGTGCCAAAAAGGGCGTTGCCGTTCAAAACGTCGAAATGATTTCCGACCGGCCCCTGAAGGATAACCTGGCTGATTTTCTCTATCTGAAAAAAAATTATCCGGACCACCCGGTCATTGCCAGCATCATGGGATTTTTTACCGATGAATGGGCTTACCTGGCCAAGGCGGCCGAGGACAATGGGGCGGACATGCTGGAGCTTAATTTTTCCTGCCCCCATATGTGCATCGAAGGCGCCGGCCACAAGGTGGGACAGGCCTTTAGACTGCTGGAAGGATTCACCGAAGCCGTAAAAAAAGTGGTTTCCATTCCGGTAATCGCCAAAATGACTCCCAACATTACGGATATGAACGAACCGGCCATGTATGCTAAAAACGGCGGTGCCGATGCTATATCGGCCATCAATACCGTCCGGGGAATTTCAAGCATCGGCCTGGATGACTATGTCCCGACGCCCAATGTTTTCGGCAAGGGAGCCATCAGCGGCACCTCGGGGCCGGCCGTTAAACCCATCGGGCTGAATTTTATTGCATCCATGGCCAAAAATGAGCAATTGGGATTGCCCTTGTCCGGTATCGGGGGCATCGAGACCTGGATCGATGCGCTGGAATTTATTCTGGTCGGCGCCTCAACCCTGCAGGTCACCACCGGTATAATGCATTACGGGTATCGCATCGTGGAGGATATGATCGAAGGCCTCAGCGATTTCATGACCGAACGAAGAGTTGACCGGATCTCCGACCTGGTGGGCAAAGCACTGCCCAATCTGTATGAAACCGAAGCATTTGAAGTCGATCGGCAGGGCATTACCCAGTACGATCTGGATCGTTGCATTGGTTGCGGCCAGTGTTATATCGTGTGTCAGGATGCCGCGGGCCAGGCGATTGAATGGGACGGCCGGACGCGCCGGCCGAACCTGATCGAGGAAAAATGTTTAAGCTGCATGCTGTGCAAATTTGTGTGTCCGGTTCCGGACCTGATTACGTTTAAAGAGATGCCCGGGGATTGGAATCGGCAGGAGGCTGCGGTTATGGATCGCAGCCTGGAAAAAGATGTAAAAATTGAGCCATTTACAAAGGAGGGTCCCAATGAGTGTGTTATTTAAAGGCGGCACGGTCGTTAACGCGACCGGCCGTTATCTGGCCGATGTGTTTGCCGATGGTGATCAAATCAAAGCCATCGGTACCGATCTGGATAATCCGGCAGATGAAATCGTCGATGCCAAGGGCAAATATATTCTGCCCGGGGCGATCGATCCCCATACCCATATATCCATGCCATTTATGGGGACCCATGCCCAGGATGACTACGAATCCGGTACGATTGCAGCGGCCTGCGGCGGTGTCACCTGCGTGGTGGATTTTGATCTGCAGCAAAAGGGCGAAACCCTGCTGGAGGCCCTGGAGCGTAAAAAGGCTCTGGCCGACGGCAAAGTTTGTGTCGACTACTCGCTGCATCCGGCGGTCATGGATCCCAGGCCGGATGTTATTGCAGAGGTCAAAAAGGCCTGCCAGGAATACGGTACGCCGAGCTTTAAGATATTCATGGTTTATGATTTCCGGGTGGATGATGCCACCATGATCCAGCTGTTGGAGGAAACAAAAAAATATGGGGGCCTGGTTCAGGTTCATGCCGAAAACGTTTATATCATTCAACACCTCAACGAGGTCCTGGAAAAAGAAGGTAAGCTGGCACCCTATTACCACGCGGTCAGCCGCCCCAATATTGCCGAGGAAGAAGCCGTCTACCGGGCATCCAAGATGGTTGAATTGACGGGCTCACGTATCTATATTGTGCACCTGTCTTCCAAGGAAGGGCTCTGGAAAGTCAAAGAAGCCCGCAATCGCGGCGTGGATGTCTATGCCGAAACCTGCCCCCAATACCTGCTGCTCGACGATGAACGCTATAAAGAGCCGGATTGGAACGGTGCTAAATATGTCATGTCGCCCCCGCTGCGCACCAAGGAAAGCAATGATGCCCTCTGGGAAGGGCTGCGGGGCGGGGATGTACAGGTTGTGGCCACGGATCACTGCCCGTTTGATTTCGACGGCAAAAAGGACATGAACGGCAAGGATGACTACAAAAAAATCCCCAACGGCGCTCCCGGGATCGAAACCCTGCTGATGCTCTTGCATTCGGAAGGTGTGGTCAAAGGCCGCATCTCCCTGGAACGCATGGTTGATGTCCTGTCTTCGGGCACCGCGCGGATGTTCGGTTTAAAAGACAAAGGTGAGATTGCCGTGGGCAAGGATGCAGATGTCCTGGTTTTTGATCCGGACCAGAAGTTTACCATTACCCAGTCCAAGCTGCACATGAATATTGACTACACCCCCTTCGAAGGTATGGAGGTCACCGGTATGCCCACAGCCGTCTACTCGCGCGGTAAAAAAGTCGCCCAGTGGAACGGCGACCAGATGGAATTCGTGGGCGAAATTGGCAGGGGCAGGTTTGTCAAGCGGGAGCCGTTTGAAGGGTTTTGAGATAGGAGACAGATGACAGATGACAGATGACAGAGGACAGATGACGGAGGTCAGATGACAGATGACAGAGGACAGATGACGGAGGACAGATGACAGAGGACAGATGACAGAGGTCAGAGGACAGATGACAGATGACGGAGGACAGATGACAGAAGACAGATGACGGAGGTCAGATGACAGAAGACAGATGACGGAGGTCAGAATATTGAATGTGGAAATCGGAATGCGGCCTTCGACGAGCTCAGGCGAGACAAATTCGGAAGGTGGGTAGATGACAGAGGTCAGAGGATAGAAGGCAGATTTAGCTGGTTCTCTGTAATTATAATTCGCTACTGTCCCTTCTTATGATAGTAAGAAATCTATAAGAAAAACTAACCAAGAAAAAAGGTGTTGGATGTTTTTATCCTGCACCTTTTTTGTTCTCATTTGGATGCTATCAGGTGACGCGCATAGAACTGAAAAATAATGACTCAACACGTATCTGTTCTCAATTCTTTTATCTTGACAAATAACGGTTAGCTAACTATAGTTAGCTAAGCTAAAGATCAACATAGCGCTTAAAGGATCTGATATGGACACCCTGCAGGTAAATATTCATGAAGCCAAAACCCAATTGTCGAAATTAATTCAGGCGGCGCTCAATGGCAAGCAGGTGATCATCGCCAAAGGCAACAAACCGGTAGTGCGTTTGGAGGTTCTGCCTGAAGCCCAAGTCCACAGGAAAATTGGCAACGCCAAAGGCTTGATTCTTTCAATGGACGATGATTTTGATGAGCCTCTCAACGACTTCCGGGAATATATGGAATGAAGGTGCTGCTGGATACCCATGCTTTGCTATGGTTGATCTCGGACGACGAGCGGCTTAGCGAAAATGCGAAGCTAATATTTTTAAACCAAGGCAACAGGTTGTTTTTCAGCGTTGCCAGTTTGTGGGAGATTTGCATAAAAAAGAGCCTCGAGAAGATAGCTCTGAGAAACGATTGGCTCCGGACGATTCAAGCAGAAATGGAGGCCAACACGATTCAGTGGCTTCCAATTGAAACGGCCCATTGTGCTGAAGTCGCCGAATTACCGTTTCATCACCGCGACCCATTTGACCGTATGCTCGTCGCGCAGGCCATCGTTGAAGACATGCAATTGTTGAGTCGGGATGACCGTCTGTCGGATTATGCCATTGAACGAGTCTGGTAAGAGTACTGAAGTAGGGCGGCCGGCCGCGGCCGCCTTTTCTTCTCATTTACTCGTATTTATCCTCCTAGAGACTTAAAAGGCTGAAACGCGATATTATTCCTTCCTCTGTCTCCTGTCTTCTGTCATCCGACCTCTGTTTTCTGACCTCAGTCATCTGACCTCTATCCTTTACCCAATAACAAATAATCAATAACGAATAACAATATGCTCTACTTCTCATTCGCCGACTGCAGCAAGGCATGCAGCAGTACATTGGCGCCGGCTTCGCAGTCTTCCCACCTTGTTTTTTCGACTTCGACATGGCTGCGGCCGCCGATGCTGGGCACAAACACCATGGCCGTGGGGCACACCTGGTTCATGTAGCTCGCATCATGCCCGGCACCGCTGACCATGTGCAGACTGGAATAACCCAGTTGTTCGGCCGAATCCAGCACCAGTTGAACTCTTTTCTCGTCAAACGGCGAGTGCTCCACGCGCCAGGTTTCTTCGATTTTTATCGGACATCCCCGGCGGGCGGCGATATCTTCAAAATCTTGGCGAACCAGATCCCAGGCTTTGATGGCATGCTCATCGTCCCAGGAGCGGATATCGACCGTAAAGTGAACCTTGTCGGGAATGATGTTTCTGGAATTCGGATAGTTTTGAATCTCGCCGACCGTGGCGACCATATTGCCGCCCATGCGGGCGGGCAGATCATTGACCTTCAAAATCATTTCCGCCGCCGCGCACAGGGCATCATGCCGGCCTTCCATCGGAGTGGGGCCGACCTGGTTGGCTTCGCCTTCCAGGTATATGTCGTACCAATGCAGGCATAAAATTCCTTTGGGAGCGCCGATGAGTTTGCCCTCCATTTCCAAAATCGGACCCTGTTCGATATGGTATTCATAATAGCAATGCACCGGCCATTTTCGGCAGGGAGCGTCTCCCTTGTAGCCGATGCGGATCAACTCATCTTCGAAACGCTTGCCGCTAAGGTCGGTGCGATCATACACCCAGTCTCTTTCAAGCGCTCCGGCCCAGACGCCGGAAGCCACCATGGCGGGTGCAAAACGTGAGCCTTCCTCGTTGGTCCAGTCCACGATGATGATGGGCCGTTCGGTTTCGACATTGTTTTCATGCAGGGTTCTCAATACTTCCAGCGGGCCCATAACGCCTAAAATCCCGTCAAACCGTCCTCCTTTGGGCTGGGAATCGATGTGGGAGCCGCTCATTACCGGCGGCAGATCGTTGTTTTTTCCCGGGCGTTTTCCGAAGATATTACCCATTTCGTCAATGGTGATTTCAAGATTCAGCTCCTTGAGCCAGCTGACAAAAAGATCCCGGGCCTGCTTATCTTCATCCGTCAGGGTCAGCCGCTGTACACCGCCGCCCGGTGTCCCGCCGATTTTCGCCATCTCTTGCAGCGTGCCCTGCAACCGCCCGCCGTTTACTCTTAGATCTTTCAAATCCATGGTATATCCTCCGTTTATTGATGTTAAGTTCCAACCTAAAATGAGTCAACGTTTTTGGACACAATCTATTTCACTTTGCGCCAAATTGAGAAATTTAGGAATTTAGGGATTGGGGGATTATCTCCTTCTTAATTTTTTCGCCGATGACCGGATAGTTTACGAAAATCCCGGTGAGCTTAAATTTTATTTTAGTTGAGTTCTTTCCAATCGTCGCGGGCGGAAAAATTAGTATCAGATTTTCAGGTTTTCTAAAGTTAAGCTGAATTTTGGTGCAAAACATGACCATAGGCAAGAAAGTACCGACTGTCAATCGACGGAAAAATTTTGGCTTTTAGAAGTTAGTTTTTAGATTGGCGTAATCGCTTCGCGCTATCCATAAATAAAATAGACAGAATACCTTAAATCCGAAATCCGCATTCCAAAATCTAAAATAGAACCTGTGGCTTCATTCAGATTTAAAAGCCTTTCTCGATATTAAACATGCTTTTTGTTGGATGCGAACAGATTATATTGTCCCAATCATCATCACAGGTCTCAGCCCGCCGTGGGAAATTTGGTGTTTGGTTAGCTTGAAGGGAATTTGTCGAGCAAGTTTTTTGTTCGGGGAAATCAGGATGAGGTCCCAGCCCCCGTATTCCTGTTTTAAACGGGTACAAATTTTTTTAAAAAGCTGATCGCTCCGGGGACGGGTTTCCAGACGTCTTCCATAGGGGGGATTAATAACCACCACCCCGACTTGATCGGTCAGGTCTTTGGGGGAAAAATCAAAAAAATTCCGTTGCGATACTTTAATGGCTTCAGATAAGCGATTTTGTGCCAGGCACTTTTCCAGGCGTCGGCAGGCCGCCGGTTCTTTGTCGGAAGCGAATATTGTCGGCACCTGTTTGCGATTTGAATTTGAAGCGAATTGATTTTTTAGGTACTCCCATTGGCCCCGGCGAAATGAAGGCCATTGCATAAAGGCAAATTGTCTGAACCATCCGGCCGGTATGTCGCCGGCCAGCATGGCGGCTTCCAACGAGAAAGTCCCCGTGCCGCACATGGGGTCGATCAATGGCTGGTGGCCGTGGTATCCGGCCAGCAATAAGCCGGCTGCGGCTGTGGTTTCCCGCAGAGGCGCCCGGCCGGGGTGTTTTTTAAGGCCGCGTTTGTGAAGAAGATTACCGCTGCTGTCGATTGAGACGGTAAACCGGTCATCCACCCCGCGAATATATATCGATTGTTCGGCGGGGCGCACTTTATTTCCTTGAGAAGATGCTTTTTGCTTGAGCTTAATGCTGTTTAAAAATCGTTTACCAATCGCATCGCTGTGGTACAGACGGCAATGATGGGTTTTTACATTGAATAAGGGCTGCGAATCGGACGGCAAAAAGAGCTCCCAGGCGATTGTAGTCGCTCGTTTCTCCATCTGTCTGAAACTGGTTGCCTTAAACTGATCGATGCGCATCAGGATGCGATTGGCGGTTCTCAGGTGCAAATTAGCCCGATAACAATCCGCCAGACGCCCTCTAAACTCGACACCGCCGGGGATTATGCGGGCATCTTCCATTGGCAGCCCTAAGCCTTGCATTTCATTGAAGCACAGGGATTCAAAACCGGGCGCGGTGGCAGCGAAATAAGATCGGCGGCGGCCAATCACATGGCGTTTGATGCGTTTGGATATTGTTGATTCAGTGGGCATGCACTGGTTTCCCAATCCGGATAGCTTTTTTAGATTCATTCCATGGTAATGTGATTCTGATATTACGCATCTATGGGGTCTTTGCTCGTTATACCGGCAAATTGACGGAATTGATCATAAATGTCAATAAGGGGAGCATTTCCTTTTCACTTGGACTTTCTCTTCAACCTTCCATCATATTTGCGTGCCTGTTGGCGTCAATTAAGTTTACAGTATCACATTTCGCTGTAAACAACTGCTACAGTATTCGTAATTCAATTCTATTCAAATCTGACTTGCAAGACAACGACACAAAGCAAGTGACTAAAATTACAATATTTTTTTGGTGGCAATCAAAACCGAATTTTGTTTGTCAGCTTGGCATGAATATTGATTACGAAAAGTTGTAAATAGACGAGATGCTAGTTATTTTGCCTTCAGAAATATTTTAGCTGCATCCCCGGAAAGGAAAAGCTAAAAGTTTTCAAATACACTCCCGGAAAGAGTCGTCCTTGAAAGTTTCTGAAGTGAGACTCTGAATCTTGCCACCGAAGATTCAAAGATTGATGATAGGGGGTGGTGGCCCCATTGCAGATATCTCGCAGCCGTAGGCCTAACGGGTCGACCACGTTAATTTTCAGGAAATAAGTGAGGATTGATTTTGAAAATAAGGGCCATTGCAGCTTCGATTTTTTAAAGATCTCGAAAATGGATAAACCAAGCGATATGAATCCAACACTTGTTGAGATCGTTGGATAGTCTCGCTTTAAATATTCGTTTACCTCTCAAACCTCATCTCCATCCGGCAACTCCATCTCACGAGATACGGCTAACAGGTAAATCATGACCGCCAGCAACCCTGATAATACGGCTATGCCGATGACGAGCAGAAGGATTGTGTTCATGGTTAACTCCTTTTTTCGATTGACCTGTCATTATCATTTCAAGCTGCTTTGTACGAACAATGCAGCAATAAAAGTGCCAGAACGAACTTGATTGCTAATTTTAATGTAATAACAAATTGTTAGCCTGTCTTTCGGTCCAGAATCATGAATTGCGGGTGTGAAACTTCTTGACTTGTCTCGGATACTGATTTTCATAACTCAAGGAAAATACTGAATATGCAGATCTTGCTAGGTGTCAAGCACGTTGCAGCTGTTATGTATATCTGGTTTACAATACTGATTAAATCGTGAATTCTTTCATCAGCCGGCAAGTTGATTCGAAATTAATATAATTAATATCAATTAGTTACAGAAGAGTATGTTTTTATCTGCGCTTTTTCAGATTTGGCATGCTTAATGCTGATAGTGTTAATAGAGATCTATAGTTATACGACTACCCTCAACGGAGGGAGGTAGTAGCCATGAATAAATACAAAATTATAATTACGCCGGTTCTAAAAAATGAACCATTGTCGACCGTCGTCCTTGATGTTTCCGCCAATGGTGTTGCCGTAAATTACCCAAAGGATGCTGGCATTAAAGTGAGTTCACTCGATGTTCAGTCGCATTCGGAATTGTGTGTCAAAATGCCTCATGATGATAAAGAGTTTCACATTTGGTATGATGATCGCCAAACGAAAACGAGAATCAACCCGGGAGAGTTTGAATAGAAGCACCCTGTTAAAAGATACGATTTCAACTTTTAATCATTGAACAATCCACGATCTATAACGTAATTCAATCCAAACCCTCATAGTTCCCATAATTGGGCCGCGACCAGCGCGCTTATTGATTGGCTTCCCTGGGTCTATATATCGCTCAAATTAGGTTTAAGATTATAGCCGAATCCAAAAGCCTGCTTCCCTGCATATCCATAAACAGAGTAAAGAAATTTTGCCAATCGACCGATAGTGATTGGGATCTGCCTTTTTTATAAAAATATAGAAATCCGGAAAATTACGGGGAACTTAATGGAAAGCATTCATACTTTTGATGTCCAAACCAAGATTGTCGACTCTGTGCGGGAGGTATTCGATATGATGCTTTCCATGGATTTGGAATTCCATCCGCAGGTTGCGCAAAACTATATGTTCGGCGACCGCGTGCTCGGAACGATAAACCTGGTGGGAAAAGTTATGGGAATTGTCACCATCCAGGTTCGTGAGAAATTTTCCCGTGCAATGACCGGCAGGATGCTCGATATTGATCCGGATGATATCCAGAGTATGGATGAAATCAAAGATGTTATCGGTGAGCTGCTTAACATGATCGGCGGCAATCTGAAATCAAGTCTCTGTGATGCGGGGTTGAATTGCATTTTATCAACACCCGCTTTGACCACCGGCAAAGACTACAATTTCGAAACCAAGGCCATGTCACGCAACGAATATTTCACCTTCTATTGCCGGAAAGAAATAATTCTTTTGCATGTCGGTTTGAAAAACCAGGATGTCGAGGCGGCTCGGGAAATGCAGGTCCCGGAAAACCTTGACTTCAATGACAAGGTTGATATCGATGGTTTTCAGATTGATAGTCCAATTTCAGGTGCATTATCCAATATCTTTGACACGATGCTCGACATTGAGATCGAGCGCTGCGAGGCTCAACTGGATAATCGGTCGAACCAAAGCTGGCTCGTCGGTTCGATCAGCCTGTCAGGGGTTGTCCTGGGGCGGATAAATTTCCACATTTCCGAAACTTTTTCCCGCATTATCACCGCTGCCATGCTGGATATAGAAACCGAAGATATCGAAGACCTCGCAGCGGTCAAAGATTGTGTGGGCGAGGTATGCAATATGATCAGCGGCAATCTCAAATCCGCTCTCAACGATGCCGGGATGCCCTGCTTGCTGTCACCGCCATCGTTTACCAGCGGCTGCGACTTTGAAATGGATCTATTGAACCTGCAACGGGTTGAAAGATTCGGGTTCTACCACCAGGACCACGATATCCTCGTTGAAGTCGGTTTGAAGCCGTCATACGAGTAATTCGTCATTCCCGGCCCTGGCGCCGCCGCTTCGCCCAGTCCATTTTTCCTCCTTTATCGAAACCGTATAAGCAATTTGGAACTTCGATTGACATTGCAAATAGATTGCTGTATCAACTTCAGAATTGATATTGATTTTATGGGAGGGAGTGAAAAATGGCAGGAGTAAATAAGGTAATATTGATTGGTCGGTTAGGAAGTGACCCGGAGGTCCGCTACACACCCAGCGGTGATGCAGTCGCCAATTTCAGCATCGCAACCTCGGAAGAATGGAAGGATAAGAATTCGGGTGAAAAAAGAGAGCGCACTGAATGGCATCGAATTGTCGCCTGGCGCAGGCTCGGTGAAATATGCGGGGAATATCTGTCCAAGGGCCGGCAGGTTTATGTTGAAGGGCGTATCCAAACCAATGCCTGGGAGGATAAAGAGGGAAATAAAAGATATACCACCGAAATATTAGCCAATACGGTGCAGTTTCTCGGCGGGCGGGATTCTGCCGGCACGGGGCGGCAGGAAAACCCCCCGATCCCGGAATACCCCGGTACCCCCGTCACCGGGCCGTCTGACGACGATATTCCCTTCTGACCCGGAATTTGCGTAGTCTTCAAGGGCTGATAATAATAACAAGCCGTAAACAGCATAATAAAGCCTCCAGCCGGAATATGGCCTGGAGGTTTTGCTTTTTGGAGGTCGGTTTTGTTTAGATAATTTGTTGACGGCCGGTATCCATAAAAAAGGGCAGAATGGTTCGTAACCATTTACTGCCCTTCAACCGCTTGGTGATAGATCCTTGCTGATCGTATAATCCCCGGAGGCTATTCAGACTTTTTTTCCTCATCTATCTTTTCAGGTTCTTTTTTTTCTTCTTCATCGGATGCGCCTTTAAAGTTGCGGATGGCTTTTCCCATGCCTGCGCCGATTTCCGGCAGTTTGCCGGCACCAAAGATAATGAGGATGATGACTAAAATTATTATTAGCTCCGGCATACCAATTCCAAACATAGTTCCTCCTATTTTTCAGGCCTGGTTTGTTTGAGCTCGTCTAAAAGCTGGACGAACTCCTTTGATTTTAAGTACTGATCCACACTGCTTTGATAATCTATCCACTTTCCCCAGGCATCAATCCAGGCCTCATTGTGCCAGTAGCAATCCTGGTCCCCGGCGCCTTTAAGCCGTTCGATATAGTCTAAATATTCGTCTGAACACTCTTCACAAAAATTATAGGGTACATTCAGCTTGCGATTGTATTCCGTTCTGCCGCCCGACTCTCCGTCGATCTGCGTACCGCATTTTTCGCATTTAAAGGCGAAATGCGTGCATTGAAAGACTTTGCGGACCGCCAGAACCTTGCGTTTTTTGATCAATGCCGCCTCTTTTTCAGCCGCAAGGCCCTTCTTATCTTTGAATGATATTATATTGGTCACAGGAATACTCTTTGATTTTTGAAATAATTGGCCACCCTGAATTCCCTGTTTCTCAGGGCGGAATTTTCGGACGACCTGAATATAGCATCAGCCTGATTTCGTGTCAATCATTTCAATTTATCTAAATCTTGCTAATCATCAGGGTTCATGTTAACCTAACGATTTTGTTACGATATTATTGGGTTCTCATGGTTGAAGGGAATTTGAAAGATGATAGATTCTTTTTTGCCCGGCGGTTTGCCCACTTTGATAGGAAGCCTTCCGCTGGCAGATCACGGGGAAGCCACAGACCTGGTCTTGAAGCACACACCGGACGTCCCCTTCTGGGTGCAACTTCCGGTTCACGGAGCGGAAGGTATGATGGTCCAGTTCTCAAACGGGCTGCCGGGATTGTGCCAGGATACGGCCGATGTCTTTGTCAATACCCAAAGTGAGAACTTCGACCAGCAGCTGCTTCGGTTTTACGAAGAATATATGGGAGTCCTCGATGGGCAAATTGACTTGGATACTTCGCGGTTTGCCCTGGAGGTGGAAAGTGCCGGAGGGTTTTTTGAGCTGCACCTGCGGCTTGCAACTCTTACTGAAGCTCCCGGCGCCATTAAAGGCCAAATAACCGGCCCTTTTACTCTGGGGACCGGACTTGTCGATCAAAACAAGCAGGCCATATTCTACGATGCCCAGATGAGAGATGCTCTCGTTAAACTGTTGGCCATGAAAGCCCGCTGGCAGGTGCGCCGACTTTTACATTTTACGCAGCCGGTCATTATTTTTGTTGATGAACCCGGGCTGGCCGGTTTTGGTTCAGCAGGGTTTACCAGTATATCCCGCGATGATATCAGCCATTGTTTCGAAGAAATATTCGAGGCTGTGCACGAGGAAGGCGGCCTGGTCGGGGTTCATGTTTGTGCCAATACCGATTGGTCGCTGATCCTTGACTCGGCGGCGGATATTATCAGCTTTGATGCTTATGGCTATTTTGACCGCTTTATCCTGTATGCCGAGCAGATTAAGGCCTTCATCGATTCCGGTAAAATATTAGCATGGGGTGTCGTGCCGACTTTAGACCCGGACGTAATTGAGCGGACAACCGTCGAAGCGATCTGGGATCGGTGGATGTCCCAGGTCAATCAGATAGCGGCCCTCGGGATAGATGTGCCCAAATTGATATCGCAATCCATGATTACGCCAAGCTGCGGCATGGGGTCTTTGGGGCTTGATTCTGCTAGAAAGGTGATAAGATTAACCAAAGCGGTTTCCCGGAAGGCCAGAAGCTTATTCCCAAAATGAACTAATCCGCCTAAAGACCGGCGGACAAGAATGATCTAAAATTTTAAATGACTAAAATTGTGGTGTCGCTTCGCTCCATCCTTTTTTTATAAAATCGACAGAATACCTCAATTTTCAGACCTCGTCATTTAGTTTGAAAAAACGGCTGTGAACCTTTGTACGTCCCGGAATTGCATGAAAATTGGACATGGGTTGAATTTAGGGATTCAGGAATTGAGGAATTTAGGAATTGAAGGAATTCTATCTCTTTTAATTAATTGATTTTTTCCTTTAATCCCCCAATCCCTAAATTCCTAAATCCCTCAATTTGGCGCAAATTGACATAGATCGTGTCCAAATAAGTTGACTCATTTTAAGCGTAAGTAACGAGATCTGAATTTTAGACATTTCTTTGGGTAGCTACTGATTATAATAGAAAAATATATAGACTTAAAATGCAAAGAATTTACATCAAGGACTCTAATAAGTGAGGTAATCGATGGTAGATGACAACAGTGCAAAGCAGTTTGCGGGTGCCACCCGCTACGTGTTGGATCAGGAATTGGCTAAAATTGTCAACATTTCAATGGCGCTGGAGATGCCGCTGTTGCTCAAAGGTGAGCCGGGAACCGGTAAAACCATGCTGGCCCATGCCATTGCGGAAAATTTAAAAATGCCGTTAATCGTGCTCAACGTAAAATCCAGTATGAAGCTGATCGAGGCTTTGTATCAGTATGACACCCTGACCCGTTTGAACGACAGCCGCTTTGGGGATTCCAGCCGCGATGTCAGCAATATTGAAGAGTATATCAAAATGGGAAAAATCGGACAGGCCTTTACCGCCGATGAGCGGACCGTGCTGCTGATCGATGAAATCGACAAGGCGGACACGGATTTTCAGGATGATATGCTCGATGTGCTGGATCAGATGGAATTTGATATCATTGAGATTGATAAGACCATTACGGCCAAAACGCGACCGGTGATTATCATCACCTCGAATGCCAAAAAAGATTTGTCCGATCCATTTTTAGGACGCTGTAATTTCCATCACATTGCCTTTCCCGATGCGGAGATGATGCGTAAAATCATCGGGGTGCACTTTCCGGATTTGGATTCCGACCTCATGGAAAAGGCCATATCCGCCTTTTACCAGATGCGCAACCTGGATGCCGTCGAGAAAAATCCGGCCACCCGTGAATTAATCAACTGGATCCGGGCTCTGAAAGCGGACCCTGATTTCAAACCCAAACAGCTAGCCAAAGGCGACCTGCCGTATCTGGGGGTGCTGTTCAAAAAAAGCCAGGACTATGCCCGGGCCCAGCATGCGGTAAATGGACGGAGATTAAATTAAATCAGCTTAAAGCTGAAAGCAGATAAGCTGAAAGCTCAAAGCTGAAAGCTCAAAGCTGGTAGGCTCAAAGATCAAAGCTGAAAGCTCAAAGTAGAAGGAATAGAGCCTAAAAAATGCGCAGCATTAAATAATTATTGCGCCGGACCTTCGATTTAGCAACATTCGTCAGTTAGAAAAACAAAAAATTGTAACCCTGGATATGCCAGTTTTCAGGGCGGATTAATTATGTTTATCGAATTTTTCTATAAATTAAAGGAAGTCGGCATACCGGTCAGCCCGACCGCGTTTTTAACCCTGCAAAAAGCCTTGGGCAAAGGTTTGGTGGTGACACTGGAGGATTTTTATACCGCATCCCGGGCCATACTTGTTAAGAGCGAACGTTATTTTGACCTGTATGATCAGGTTTTTGCCCACCATTTCCGGGGTGCGGAAATGCCGGATGTCGAGGGATTGGAGCTCGACGAACTGGCCCGGGCCATGCTGGAGGCCTGGCTGCAAAAACCCGAAGAGCTTTCCGAACTGTTGGGCGTCGATGAATCGACCCTGAACAAGCTGACGCCGGAGGAGCTGATCGAATATTTTAAGGAGCGCCTTAAAGATCAGGACGAGCAGCATCATGGCGGGTCTAAATGGATCGGCACCGGAGGGCGCTCCCCGGTGGGACACTCCGGATACCACCCGGGGGGCATGCGCGTGGGGGGCGTTTCCGGCAACAAATCAGCCGTCAAAGTGGCCATGGATCGACGCTACAAAGACTATTCCCTGCACGGGCCACTGACCCAGGCCATGGTCGGCGAAGCCCTGAAAAGGCTGCGCAATATGATCCCGGTGGGTCCCAGGGACGAGGTCAACATCGATGAAACGATTTACCAGACCATGAAAAACGGCGGTGAAATCGAGATCATATTTGACAGACGCTTAAAAGACCGATTGAAGGTAATTTTGGCCATTGACAATGGCGGGTGGTCCATGGATCCCTATATACCCGTCGTCCAAACGCTTTTCGATTATGCCGGAGATCAGTTCAAAGATATAAAAACCTATTTTTTCCACAACACCATCTACTCCAATCTCTGGGAAGACCCGGCCCGGTATAAGAAGCCCAAAAGGCTTGATGAATTGGTCCGTCTCGATCCCGAGACCCGTTTTTTCATAGTGGGCGATGCCAGCATGGCGCCCTACGAATTGATGGCCACCGACGGCTCAATTCACATTGAAGAGCGCAGCGGCCTGCCCAGTATCGAATGTCTGAATCTCATCGCCAAAACCTTTCCCCATGCCGTCTGGCTCAACCCCGTTCCCGCCAGCATGTGGGACTACACCCGCACCATCAGCGCCATCCGGGAGATATTTCCCATGTTTGAACTGACCATTGATGGGTTGGAGCAGGCGGTCGCCCATATGATGGCCAAGTAGGCGAGCAGCGGGTTGCGGGGTACGGGTTGCGGGGTACGGGTTGCGGGGTACGGGTTGCGGGTTGCGGGGTACGGGTTGCGGGGTACGGGTTGCGGGTTGCGGAGTACGAGTTGCGAGTTACGAAGGCTCACTCCGGAAATCCGGCTTGGCGTGCAAAATTCAGGCATTATTTTATTTGTTCGATCAGTCCAGGAAGGGCTTCCATGGTTGTCAATTTGCGCCAAATTGAGGGATTCAGGAATTGAGGGATTGAGGGATTAAAGGATAAAATCAATAAATTAAAAGAGATAGAATTCCTTCAATTCCTAAATTCCTAAATCCCTGAATTCCTGAATTAGATCCATGTCCAATTTTCATGCGATTCCATGAGGTACAAAGGTTCACAGCCATTTTTTCAAACTAAATGACGAGGTCTGTATATATTGCTTTTCGGCAGGATAAGAAGTCTGTGATAGTCTGAGTGGGACTGTGGTTAGACAATCCTGTAAAGCCGGTTTGTATTTTTCCAGACCATATCAGCCAATTCCTCCGGATCCTCATTTCTTACCTCGGCCAGCTTTAGGAGAACCGATTTGACAAAGGCGGGTTGGTTGCGCCGGATGCGGTTTTTTTCAGGTGCCGGCACCAGGTAGGGGGCATCGGTTTCGACCAGCAGGCGGTCGGATGGGATGCCGGGGACTAGTTTGCGCAATTGGCGCCCGCGGCTTTTTACGGTCAGAATTCCCGTGATGCCGATATGAAGCCCCAGCGCAAGGTATTGATCGAGTTCATATTGGTTGCCACTGAAACAGTGCACGACGCCGTTTATAGATTTGGCTTTCTGGCCCTGCAGGATTTCAAGAAAGCGTCCGTTGCTGTCCCTTTCATGAAAGATCATCGGAAGTTTAGTTTCTTCGGCGGCTTCAAGTTGTCTTTCAAACCATTTTTCCTGATCCGGGCGGGGTGAATACATACGGTTATAATCCAGGCCCATCTCGCCCCAGGCCCGAACTTTTTCATTTTTTGCCAGATCGATCAGATCCTGCAGAACGGATGTGCTGCAATTTTTGACGTCATGCGGATGAATTCCCACCGACGCAAATATTCCGGTATGCGATTCAGCCAGGGCGACGGCCTCCCGCGAGGTTTTCCGATTCACACCGATCGTCATCATGCGGGTGACTCCGGCGTTGCGCGCACGATCGATAACAGCTTCAAGATCTTTCGCAAACGATTTGTCATCCAGATGGCAGTGACTGTCAAATATTTTCATAAAATAACTTCAGATCACGTACCTGACTTTGAAATGGTACAGATTTCTTGGACACTATCTTTGTCTATTCGCACCAGATTGAGGTATTGAGGAATTATTTAGACAGAATACCTTCAATTCCTAAATTCCTAAATCCGCAATTCCTGAATTCCGCAACCTTAATGTTCCAACGTTCAGTATCAAGTATCGGGTATCCAGAGGTTGCCTTTTATCACCCGTCCATCGGAATATCAATATTTTTGCCTTGATTTAATGCAGGGCTTTTGAGAATATGCTCTTTTAATTAGTGTTCGAACGGGTATCCAGAACTCTTTGATATTGCTGATTAATATCGCATAAAAGGAAAACGAAGATTTTCCAGTTTAATGCATTTTTTACTTGCATTAAAAACTCGTAAACGGTAGTTATCTT
>Ga0209678_1000017_pt1 | contig 99763 bp, 91 predicted proteins | sample WorMetilvaeELBA1_FD_187404 | JGI IMG/M metagenome (GOLD analysis project Ga0209678, IMG submission 187404) | Marine gutless worms symbiont microbial communities from Max Planck institute for Marine Microbiology, Germany - Olavius ilvae ELBA.1... ...
CGCCCAGGCCTACAAGCAACGCAACCGGATCGAGCGCCTGTTCTGCCGGCTCAAGGACTTCCGCCGCATCGCCACCCGCTACGACAAGCGCGCCGACACCTTCCTCTCAGCCGTCTTCATCGCCGCCACCCTCGTCTGGTGGCTCAATTGAGTCCCGACCCTAAGGGCCGGCGACCGCTGCGTCAAAGACTCCGCGATGCGGCGACGTGCGGCAGCGTCAGCCCCAGCCTGTCCTCGACCAACGCGCGGGCTTGCGCAACGTAGTCGGTGCGCATCTCCTCGTTCGTGCGCTGCTTGATGCCGAATGTCCGGTAGGCCTCGTTGTTGTGCGACTTGTCGCGGCCGAAGAAGGCGGGCAGCAGCGGGAAGTACCGGTCGATAGCGTCCTGCACGCGGGCGCGGCCCTCGTCGGTCTTGATCAGGTCGGTACAGAAATCCTCGCCGAACTGGGCGTGGAAACGCTCCTCCGGCATGGTCATGCGCGCCAGGTTGCGCAAGGGGTGGAAGCCGCAGTGCAAGAGGTCCTCGATCTGCAGGATCTCGGCCAGGTCGGCCAACAGCTTGATGACGCAGAACTCCTCCCACGTCTCCAGCGGAAACTCAAAGATCGACAGCGGTCGTTTGTCGCCGCCGGGCGCCATCTGATCGTCGGGGATGCCCAGCTGCGTGCCCAGCTCCTTGAAGCGCACATGGTGGCCGTACTCCTCCAACGCCACGCGACAGGTCAGCCACTTGGCGTAGGGGTCGGGCGCCAGTGCCACCGCCGGCTCGTCGAAGACCTGGGCGCCGTACAGCTCGTTGATCGCGTGGCTGCGCACGATCTTGCGCACCGCGGTCCGATAGGCCTCGGGCTGGGCGTGGAACTCCTCGACGGTGGCGACGACAGGGGCGTCGCTCATGGACGGGACTCCTCGAGGATCGGTTCCGTGTTGAAGGCTTCCAGGTCGGTCGTCAGCTCGGCGAAGTGCGGCGCCAGCGCGGCGACGGCGTCGGCCGGGTCGCCCTCGACCACCGTGCGCGCGGCAGGGCGCGCCGGGGCGAACAGGAACACCTCGCGGCCGCGCACGCCGAACGTCTGGCCGGTGATGCCTTGCGCCGCGGGGGTGCACAGGTGCGCGACGAAGCGCGCCACGGACTCCGCCGGCACGCCGAGCGCTTGCGCCTTGTAGCGTGCCTGTGCGTCGTTCGCTGGCTGGATGGCCTCGGTAACGCGGGTGTGGGCGAAGGGCGCGACCGCGTTCGCGGTGACGCCCGACCGCGCCATGTCGAGCGCCGTCGCGCGGGTCAGCCCGATCAGCCCGGCCTCGGCGCTGGCGTAGGCCGCATGGCCGTAGTTGCCGTAGAGGCCGGCGGTGGAGACCACATTGACGATGCGGCCGCCACTCTCGCCGGCCTTGGCCTGCGCGCGCAGCACCGGGGTCGCGGCATTGAGCACGTGGAACGCGGCCGTGAGGTTGGTCTCGATCACCGCCAGCCAGTCGGACGGGTCGGCCTTGAAGACGAAACCGTCGCGCAGGATCGCGGCGTTGTTGACGACGATGTCGAGGCGCCCGAAGCGGTCGGTGGCGCAGGCCACCGCCGCGCGCGCCGCCCCCGGCCCCGCGACCGAATGAGGAAAAGCGACGGCGCCCAGCGCCGCCGCAAGGTTCGTTGCGACCCGCGGGTCGGCGCGGTCGCCGGCGATGGTGACGCCGCTGTCGGCGATCACGACCTTGGCGCCCTCGGCGTGCAACGCACGCACGATCGCTTCGCCGATGCCGCGGCCGCCCCCGGTCACCAGCGCGACGCGGCCGTCGAGCGCGCTCATGATGTCTCCGCCGGCGTGAAGGGATCGGCGTGCAGGTCTTCGGCGCGCAGGCCGCGGGCGCGCAACAGCGCGCTCGCCGCGTCGACCATCGGCGGCGGGCCGGCAATGTACGCCTTGCAGCCGTCGAGGTCCGGGATCTGCGCGGCCGCGGCCTCGTGCACCAGCCCGGTTGGGCGCTCGGTCGGTCCGTCCGGGTCCGACAGCACGATGGTGACGTCCAGGTTCGGGTGCGCCGCCGCCATTCTGCGTAGCTCGTCCTCGGCGTAGACGTCCCGCTCGTCGCGGACGCCGAAGAACAGATGGATCGGTTGCAGGGCGCCCTTCGCGAGCGCAGTCGCGACGATGGCGCGGATCGGCGCCAGGCCCGAGCCGCCGGCGATCGCCAGGATCGGCCCGGTGTGCAGCTCGCGCAGATACGACAGGCCGAACGGCCCCTCGACCTTCACCGGGTCGCCGACCGCGAGACCGCGCGCCACGTGGTCGCCCGCGGCGCCGCCGGGCAGGTGGCGGATGTGGAACTCGAGGATCGCCTCGTCCGGGCAGTTGGCCATGGAGTAGTCGCGCGGCGGGCAGCCGGCGAAGGAGAGGCTGGCGTACTGGCCGGCGGAGAACGTGAACGGGCCGCCACCTTCGATCTCCAGCCGTACGCGTACGACATCGTGGGTCAGGCGGTCGCGTGCCACGACCCGGCAGGCGAGCGTACGGCGCGGGTGCGCAACGGTCTCGTCGGCGGCCAGCCAGGCGACCTCGGCATCGCTCCACGGCACCGCGCGGCAGGCCAGGATCAGGCCGTTTTGCCGTTCTTCCGCTCTGAGGGCGTAGTCCGAGAACGGCATCAGGTCGACCTCGCCGGCGAACAGCCGCGACTTGCAGGCGCCGCAGTTGCCCGAGCGGCAGCCGTGCGGATAGTCGACGCCCTGGCGCAGCGCGGCGGCCAGCACCGTCTCGCCGGTCTCGACCGCGACCGGGCCCGCGTGCTGGCGGATCGTGACCTGGACGCTCATGCGGCAGGGGGGCTCCGCTCGTCTCGCGGGCGTCAAACTAGGCCATTCGGTTTGCGCTGCAAACCGTTGGCCGGCAAGACCGCTTGCGGAACGGCGCGGTACGGCTGTGTCCGGCGGCGCGGCCTACCGCGTCAGGCCGATTTCGGCTACCGTCTGGCGCAAGTCAAACAGAATGCCGGCACGGGGACCGGCAGCAGGAAGGGAGACGTTCGACGTGATACGCAACAGGCTTATTGCTGCCATGGGCGCCATCGGGGGCGCGGCGCTCACGGGGGCGCTGTTGGCTTCGGCGGCGTTCGCCCAGGAGGTGACGCTCCGGGTCCACCATTTCGTGCCGCCGCCGGCGACGGCGAACTCCAAGACCATCGTGCCGTGGGCCGACAAGGTCATGGCGGACTCGAACGGCCGCATCAAGATCGAAATCTACCCGGCGATGCAGCTGGGCGGCGCGCCGCCACAGCTCTACGACCAGGTGCGCGACGGTGTCGTCGACATCGTCTGGACGCTGCCCGGGTACACGCGCGGTCGCTTCCCGATGATCGAGGCGTTCGAGCTGCCGTTCATGGTCTCCAGCGCCGAGGCGACCAGCCAGGCGGTGCAGGAGTACTACGAGACCTACGCGAAGGACGAGTTCGGCGACATCCACCCGATCTTCTTCCACGTGCACGCCCGCGGCCTGTTCCACATGCGCGACAAGCCGGTCGCCAACATCCACGACCTGCAGGGCACGAAGATCCGGGCGCCGACCCGCCAGGTGCTGGAGATGATGACCGTGCTGGGCGCGACACCGGTCGGCATGCCGGTGCCGCAGGTGCCGCAGCAGCTCTCCAAGGGCGTGATCGACGGCACCGTGCTGCCCTACGAGATCACCTGGCCCTTGAAGGTGCACGAGCTGGTCAAGCACCACACGGAGTTCGCGGGCGACCGCGGGCTCTACACCTCGGTGTTCCTGTTCGCCATGAACAAGGCCAAGTACGAGAGCCTGCCCGACGACCTGAAGGCGGTGATCGACGCCAATTCGGGCATGAACGTGGTGCAGGGCATCGGCGCCACCTGGGACGCCGCGGAGGGCCCGGGCCGCAAGGCGGCGCGCGAGCGCAATAACGATATCCTGACGATCTCGCCCGAGGGTGCGCGGGCGTGGCGCACCGCCGCCCAGCCGGTGATCGACAAGTGGATCGCCGACATGAGCGCGGCGGGCCACGACGGTCAGAAGCTGTACGACGACGCCGTCGCGCTGGTCGAGAAGTACAGCAAGTAAGGGGCCGCGCCCCGGGGAGCGGGACGAGGGCGCATGAGCGACGACGCCGGCCAGACGCAGGGCACGGCCGGACCGAAGGGGGAGGTGCGCGGTCCGCTGGCCGCGGCGCGCGCCGACCCCGTCGGCCGGGTGCTGGCCTGGCTGGCGACCGCGTTCGCCGCGGCTGGCGGCCTGGTGCTGGTCGCCTTCGCGCTGATCACCGTGGTCAGCGTGATCGGCCGCAAGCTGTTCGCCGCACCCATCGCCGGCGACTTCGAAATCGTCGAGGTCGGCTGCGCCATCGCCGTCTTCGCCTTCCTGCCGTACTGCCAACTGGCCGGCGGCAACGTCATCGTCGACTTTTTCACCCAGCACATGGCGCCGCCGCTGTGGCGCCTGCTCGATGCCCTATGGTCGCTGACGTTCGCGGCCATCGCCGGACTGCTGGCCTGGCGCATGACCTTCGGCGGCCTGGACATGCGCCAGTACGGCGAGGAGACCATGGTGCTGGGCATGCCGCGCTGGTGGGCCTTCGTGCCGATCGTGGTCTGCGCGGCGCTGTTGTGCGCGGTCGCGCTCTACACCGCCTGGCGCCACCTGTCGCCGCCGCGCGCGCCATCGCCCTACGCCCGGAGCGGACGGTGAGCGGCGTCGAGTTCGGCTTGGCGATGATCGGCGTCATGCTGGTGCTGATCGCCCTGCGCATGCCTATCGGCGTCGCCATGCTGGTCGTCGGCATGGTCGGCTACGTCACGCTGAACAGCTGGCCGGCGCTGATCGGCTACCTCAAGACTGCGGCCTACTGGCGCTTCATCACCTACGACCTGTCGGTCGTGCCGCTGTTCCTGCTGATGGGTCAGTTCGCGACGCGCGCCGGCATGAGCCAGGCGCTGTTCCGCGCCGCCTACACCTTCCTGGGCCACCGCCGCGGCGGCATCGCCATGGCCGCGGTCGGCGGCTGCGCCGGCTTCGGCGCGATCTGCGGTTCGTCGCTGGCGACGGCGGCGACGATGGCCCAGGTGGCGCTGCCGGAGCTGCGGCGCTTCAACTACTCGGGCGCGCTGGCGACCGGCAGCCTGGCCGCCGGCGGCACGCTGGGCATCCTGATCCCGCCGTCGGTGATCCTGGTGATCTACGCCATCCTGGTCGAGGCCAACATCGCGACCATGTTCCTCGCGGCCTTCATCCCCGGCATTCTGGCCGCCATCGGCTACGTGCTGGCGATCGCCGTCTATGTGCGCATCAACCCCGCGGCGGGGCCGGCCGGCGAGCGCGCCACTACCGCCGCCCGCCTGCGCAGCCTCGCCGAGATCTGGCCGGTACTGCTGATCTTCGTGCTGGTCCTGGGCGGCATCTACGGCGGCATCTTCACGCCGACGGAGGGCGCGGCCGTGGGCGCGGTCGGCACCGGCCTGCTGGCCGTCGTGCACGGCGGCATGCGGCTCAACGGCTTCCTCGATTGCATCTACGGCGCGGCCGAGGCGACGGCGATGATCTTCCTGATCCTGCTGGGCGCCGAGATGTTCAACAGCTTCCTGGGGCTCAGCCAGATCCCGTTCCGCGCCGCCGAGTTCATCGGCGGCCTGGGCCTGGCGCCGATCCTGGTGCTGGGCGTGATGCTGCTGCTCTACCTGGCGCTCGGCTGCGTCATGGACAGCCTGTCGATGATCCTGCTCACCATGCCGATCTTCTTCCCGGTCATCGCGGCGCTCGATTTCGGCATGTCGCCGGACGACCTCAAGATCTGGTTCGGCATCGTCGCGCTGATCGTCGTCGAGGTCGGGCTGATCACGCCGCCGGTCGGCATGAATGTGTTCATTATCAACAAGTTAGCTCGCGACGTGCCGATGCTGGAGTCGTTCCGCGGCGTTGTGCCCTTCCTGGTCTCGGACGCCGTACGCGTGGTACTGCTGATCGCCTTCCCGGTGATCACCCTGGGGCTGGTGCGGCTGGTCACCTAAGCCATTGCGTCTGCGGGAAATATCGTAAATGCTGCGGACTTCTTGGTAGGTCGCGGAGGATTTGGGTATATAATGGGCACCAGCCAACTGTTTGCGCAACGCGCGGTTGCAAATCGGTCCGCGCAGCGAAACACAGCGCCGAGGTAGGGGGAAACATGGCCGACCCAGCGCAAGACAGGACGTCGCAGCCGGCTGTCACGCGCCGCCGCAACCGGCGGACCGCGGGCAATCCGGGTATTCTCGAGGACTTGCTGGGCTATCATTTGCGCCGCGCCCAGGTCGCCACGTTCCAGCACTTCACGGTCAGCGTGAAGCCGTTCGACGTGACGCCGGGCCAGTTCGGCGTGCTCGCCCTGATCGCCGCCAACCCGGGCATGAGCCAGTCGCAGCTGGCCATGACGCTGAACCTCGACCGCTCGACCGTGGTCACGGTGATCGACCGCCTGCAGCGCCACGGCTTCATCGAGCGCCGCCCGGCGCCGGGCGACCGGCGCACCAACGCGCTGTACCTGACGAATTCGGGCGAAGAGGCCTATCGCCGCCTGGAGCAGAAGGTCGAACGCCACGAGCGCGACGTCTCCTCGGCCCTGACCGCCGACGAACGCCGCCAGCTCGTCAATCTGCTGAGGCGTTTGGGCCCGTAGGTCTATCGACTCAGCGGTCGGAACCAACCACACCCCCCACCCTAACCCTCCCCCTCAAGGGGGGAGGGAACGCATTGGCGTATAATGAAAAATCCCCCTCCCCTCGAAGGGGGAGGGTCGGGGTGGGGGTGACAGGTTTTCCGAAGAAGCGCCGTGGTGCCCTTACGCCACCCGGTCCGCCGCGAGGCGCGCCGCGGCGCGGGCGCGGCAGGCGTCGCCGAAGGCGCGGAACAGGGCCATCGACAGCTTGTTCTCGGTCACCCGGTACTCCGGGTGCCACTGCACGCCCAGCGCAAAAGCGCGCGCGCTCTCGACGCTGATCGCCTCGATGATGTCGTCGTCGCTCCACGCCTCGATCGTAAGGCCCGGCGCCGGCACGTCGATGGCCTGGGCGTGCAGCGAGTTGATGATGGTGTGCTCGGGGTCGTGGCCGACCTCGCGGGCGAGGCGCGCGAGCAAGCTGTCGGGCCGGAAGCGCACCGGGTGCGCCGGGCCGTGGCGCACGTCCCAGGTGCCTTCGCGGCGCATGCGGTGGTCGCGCTTGCCCGGCAGCTCGTGCACGTTCTGGTGCAGCGTGCCGCCCAGCGCCACGTTGAGTTCCTGGGTGCCGCGGCAGACCGCCAGCAGCGGCACGGCGTTGTCGAGCGCCGCGCGGATCAGCGGCAGGATCGTCGCGTCGCGCTCCGGGTCGTGCAGCGTGCCGTGGCGGCTGCGTTCGCCGCCATAGTGATGCGGCTCCACGTTCGACGGGCTGCCGGTCAGCATCAGGCCGTCCAGGCGCTCGACCAGCTCGGCGACGTGCAGGCGGCCGCCGTCCGCGGCGTCGCCGATGGCCGGCACCAGCACCGGGATGCCGCCGGCGCCGTCGGCCACCGCGGCAACGTACTTCATGCCGACGGTATGGTATTGGCCATCGAGAATTTCGCGGATGCAGGCGCTGACGCCGATCAGCGGCAGACTAGAGGGCACAGTCACGGTGGCTCCATTGCAGTTCAGACCTTGAATATAGGATCACAACGTCGCTGCGTCAGCCGGCGGGCGGATATGGCCGGCGGCGCGCGGCGCCCCACATAACGCCCATGGACGACGTTCTGTTCTCGCCCACGGCCAAGGCGGCCCTGGTGTTCGGCTGGTTCGCGGTGCCCTTCGCGCTCGAGCGCCTCGCGCCCGCGGCGCCGGCGCCAGAGGCCGCGCGGCCCCTGTGGCGCCGCTGGGGGCGCAACGGCGGCCTGTGGCTCGCCAACTCCGGCTGTCGCTCGCCGTCGTGCTGCCGGTGACGGCCTGGGCCGCCAGCGTCGACGCCGGCCTGCGGCCGGACTGGTGGCGCGGGCCCTGGGGCCTTGCGCTCGACCTCGTGCTCCTCGACTTCCTGATCTACTGGTGGCACCGCGCCAACCACGTGGTGCCGCTGTTGTGGCGCTTCCACGAGGTGCACCACCTGGACCGCTTCCTCGACACCACCTCGGCCGTGCGCTTCCACTTCGGCGAGGTGCTGCTGTCGGCGCTGGCCCGCGCCGCCGTGATCGTGGCGCTGGGCATCCCGTTCGCCAGCGTCATCGCCTTCGAGGCGCTGGTGCTGCTCGCGGCGCTGTTCCACCACTCGGACGTGGCCCTGCCGCCGCGCCTCGAGGCGGCGTTGGCGCGAGTCATCATCACGCCGTCGATCCACTGGGTGCACCACCACCGGGTGCGCGCCGACACGGACTCGAACTACGGCACGGTGTTCAGCTTCTGGGACCCGTTGTTCGCAACGCGCAGCCGCACGGCCCGCACCCCCGACATGGCGATCGGCGTCGAGGGCCGCGCGGAACGGCCATTCGTCGGCCTGCTGCTCAGCCCGTTCGCGGCGCGGTAACGCCCCTCACCAGGCGCCGGTGTTTTCCATCGAGGCCCAGGGCTCCTGCGGCGGCAGGGGGCCGCCTTCCTGCAGCAGCTCGATCGAGATGCCGTCGGGGGAGCGCACGAAGGCCATGTTGCCGTCGCGCGGCGGGCGGTTGACCGTCACGCCGCCGTCCATCAGCTTCTGGCAGACGGCGTAGACGTCGTCGACGCGGTAGGCCAGGTGGCCGAAATTGCGGCCACCGGTGTAGTCCTCCGGGTCCCAGTTGTAGGTCAGCTCGACGAGCGGCGCGTGGCTCTGGCGCGCCTGGTCCATGTCGCTGGGCGCGGCCAGGAAGACCAGCGTGTAGCGCCCCTTGTCGTTGTCCATGCGGCGGGCTTCGACGAGGCCCAGCTTGTTGCAGTAGAAGTCGAGCGACGCGTCGAGGTCGGTGACGCGCACCATGGTGTGCAGGTATCGCATGCGTGAAGCCTCCCCGTTCAGCCTTCATCGGATGGGTGTGACATAGCGCGCCGCGGCGGCCGCGGCAAAGCTCAGTTCTCGCGCCGGGTCTCGAGGTAGGGGTCGATGACGGCGAACAGCTCGCTGTCCAGCGGCACGCCGAAGCGTGCGTCGATCAGCGCCACGTCGATGACCTCGCCCTGGGCGTCGACGACGCGCCACTTGACGAGGCGCAGCGGCCGGTCCTGCAGCACCAGCGTCAGCGTGCCGGCCTCCGGGTGTTCGGCCTGCGCCACGGTGACGCGGACCGCGTTCAGCGCCCGCTCGACGTCGGTGACGACCAGCGTGTCGTCGAGCGTGATGGACTCGCGCAACAGGATCGCGGCGGGCGTGGAACTTAGCGGCACGAAACTGGTCTGCTTCAGCTCGTGGTCGACGTACATCAGCCACGGCGACTTGGCGACCATCAGCACCGGCACCGGCGGGTTGTACTCGAGCCGCATGCGCCCCGGTCGGTCGAGATAGATCTGTCCCTCGGCGATGCCACCGGGGCTGATCTGGACGAAGCGCGCCTCGACGCTGTCGATGGCGTTGAGGTAGGCGACGACGCGGTCCAGCGTCGCCCGCTGCGCCACCGTCAGCGGCACGGCATCGACGGCGCCGGCGGGCGCCCCAAGCATGAATGCCAGGGCGGCAAGACAGCCGCGTAGAGCCTTGAGCTTGAACATCCCGCCTAAATGGCGTCGCGGAGCGGCCGTGTCGAGGGGCAATGTGCGTTCGCCGTCCAGGCGACCAGTACTGCACATTGACAGCCTATACGGGCGTAACGCATCATTGGACTAACCAACAAGTTGCCGTCCGGAGGGGGTGTCCATGCGCTATGCCATGACACGGACGGTCCTGCTGTTCTGCGCGACCGTCCTCCTGGGGGGCTGCGTCGGCTCGATGCACGCGCTCCCCGAAATAACGCCCGACGCACTGGCGGAATACCGCGAGTTCCTGGAAGAGGAGCAGAAGACCGCCGTCCTCAAGCCGATCTACCGGCCGATCGAGGAGGAGCGGGCGATGGTCTACCGGGTCACGAACCGGCTCTTGGATCACGTTGGCGAGATGTACAACCAGACCGAGTACGAGACCTGTTTCATGAACGTCCACTACCACCCGGACGCGGCCGATTTCAACGCCTACGCCGATGCCAACGACATCATCAACATCAACGCCGGGCTGGTCCGCTACATGGCGAACGACGACCAGCTGGCGGCGGTCGTCGCCCACGAGATGGCCCACGTAATGACCCGGCACGTCAAGAAGTCGATGCAGAACCAGCAGGTCGGGGCCATCGCGATGGCCCTGTTGCTCGGCGGGCTGTCGAGTGCCGGCGGCGCCCAGCCCAGACCGTCGGACATCCAGAACTACGGCGACCTGGGCGCCAATGTCGGCGGCATCGCGTTCTCCAAGGAAACGGAACGCGAAGCCGACTATTTGAGCGCCTATCTGCTGGCGCGCTCGGGCTACGACCTCGAGGAAGCCAAGGACATCTGGGTCAGCTTCTCGGTTGCCCGCGGCGAGGGCTCGCTAAAGACCGCGATGTTCGGCACCCATCCGGGCTCGCCCGAGCGCCTGGCCCAGTGGGACGCGACGATCAAGGAGATCGCCGCCGACGACGACATGCTGCCGGTGCTGAAGGCCAAGACCGGCCAGTAGCCGCGGCGTCGCCGCGCCGCCGTGTCAGATCTCGTCCGCCGCGGGCGGCAGCAGGACCTCGCGCTTGCCGACGTGGTTGGCGCGGCCGACCATGCCGTCCTTCTCCATGCGCTCGATGATGCGCGCGGCGCGGTTGTAGCCGATCTGCAGGTGGCGCTGCACGAAGCTGGTCGAGGCCTTGCGCTCGCGCGCGACCAGGGCCACCGCCTGGTCGAACAGCGCGTCGCCGCTGTCGGTATTGCCGCTGCTCTCGTCGAACCCCGGAATCCCGGCGGCAATATCCGCGTCGTCGGTGATGTCGTCGCGGTACTCGGGCTCGCCCTGGGCCTTCAGGTGCGCAACCACGGCCTCGACCTCCTCGTCGGACATGAACGGCCCGTGCACGCGGGTGATGCGGCCGCCGCCGGCCATGTAGAGCATGTCGCCCATGCCCAGCAGCTGCTCCGCGCCCTGCTCGCCAAGGATGGTGCGGCTGTCGATCTTGGAGGTGACCTGGAAGCTGACCCGCGTCGGAAAATTGGCCTTGATCGTGCCGGTGACCACGTCGACCGAGGGCCGCTGGGTCGCCATGATCAGGTGGATGCCCGCCGCGCGCGCCATCTGCGCCAGGCGCTGGATCGCCGCCTCGACGTCCTTGCCGGCGACCAGCATCAAATCCGCCATCTCGTCGACGACAACGACGATGAAGGGCAGTGGCGAGGTGTCGATCGGCTGCTCCTCGAACACCGGCTTGCCGGTATCGGCGTCGAAGCCGGTCTGCACCGTGCGCTTGAGGATCTCGCCCTTCTTGCGCGCCTGGGCCAGGCGCTGGTTGTAGCCGGCGATGTTGCGCACCCCCAGCTTCGACATGGCGCGGTAGCGGTCCTCCATCTCGCGCACCACCCATTTGAGCGCGACGACCGCCTGGCCGGGGTCGGTGACGACGGGCGTCATGAGGTGCGGGATGCCGTCGTAGACCGACAGCTCCAGCATCTTCGGGTCGATCATGATGAAGCGCACGTCGTCCGGTCGCAGGCGGTAGAGCAGCGAGGCGATCATCGCGTTGACGCCGACCGACTTGCCGGAGCCCGTGGTGCCGGCGATCAGCAGGTGCGGCATGCGCGCCAGGTCGACCAGCACCGGCGTGCCGCCGATATCCTTGCCCAGCGCCAGGGTCAGGCCGCCTCTGGCGCGCTCGAACTCTGCCGAAGCGAGCAACTCCCGCAAGTGCACCAACTCGCGCCGCGCGTTCGGCATCTCGATGCCGATGACGTTGCGCCCCGGCACCACGGCGATGCGCACGGAGACGGCGCTCATGGAGCGGGCGATGTCGTCGGCGAGGCCGATGACCCGGCTGGTCTTGGTGCCCGGCGCCGGTTCGAGTTCATACAGCGTCACCACCGGGCCTGGCCGGACCTGGACGATCTCGCCGCGCACGCCGAAGTCGTCGAGCACCGACTCCAGCAGCCGCGCGTTCTGCTCCAGCGACTCCTCGTTGACCTTGCCTGCGCCGCGTGCCGCGGCGTCGGGCTCGGACAACAGCGACAGCGGCGGCAGTGTGTATTCGCCCGACGGCACCGGCAAATCCAGCGTCGCCTGGCGCGCGGCCTGGGCCCGCCGCCCCGGCTTGGCCCGACCGGCCTTGGGCGCGACGCGGCGCGGTTTGCCCGGCAGGTCGATCGTCGGTTCGCGATCGGCCTTGTCCAGCACGTCCGAACCCAGGTGCGGCTCCAGGCGCGCCGCGCCGCGGCTCAGCGAGCGGCCGCTCTCGGCGACGCCCTTGGCCGCCGTCTCGGCCGAGGCGCGGGCCAGCGTGCCGCCGCGTGCGGCGAGGCGCCCGGCCTGGCCGACGCCGCTCACGGCCCCGCGGGCCAGCGCCAGCCACTCGCGTGGGCGCACGCCCAGCACGTACAGAGTCGCCACGATCGCCAGCGTCGCCGCGCCGAGCGTCGTCCACAACGGCGCCACGCCATAGGCGAGACCGAACGTGACAGCGTGGCCCAACGCCAGGTCGCCGGCGAAGCCGCCCAGCGCGCTGCGCAGCGGCCAGGTCACGGGGACGGGCAGGGCGGCCAGCGCCAGCGCCGCAGTGCACATCGCCACCGGCAACAGGGCGAGGCGCAGCCAGACCCGCTCCGGCCGCCGGTGCGCCATCAGGCGCAGGCCCCAGGCCAGCAGCACCAGGGCCGGCAGGCCCGCGGCGAGCCCCAGCGTCTGCAGCCCGGCGTCGGCCAGCCAGGCCCCGGGCAGGCCCATGAGGTTCGCGACCGGCGTCGCGGTGGCGTGGTTCCAGGCCGGGTCGGCGGGAACGTAGGTGATGAGCGCCGCCAGCGCCGCGGCGCCGGCCAGCGTCAGCACCAGCCCGACGCTCTCGCTCGCGCGGTGGCTCAGGAAGCGGCTCATGCCGGCGGGCAGGAACGTGGGGCCCGGGTTGAGCGTGCTGGGGGACGCCATGATGCCTCCTCGTGTCAGGCCGCGAGCGCCGCCGCGGCGCGGGTCAGCGCCGCGCGGGTCTCGTCGGGCGCGTGGACCAGGGCCACGCGGATGTAGCGGTCGCCGGGATTGCCGCCGTCGGCGCTCTCTCTCGCCATGTAGGCGCCGGGCAGGACGCGCACGCCCGCCTCGTGCCAGAGCGTTGTCGCCGCCGCTTCGCCGTCGGCTACGTCGAGCCAGAGGAAGAATCCGCCGGCGGGCCGGTCGACGTCGAAGAGCTCCAGCGCCGCGTCGAACTTCTCGCGATAGAGCCGGCGGTTCTCGGCGACGTGCTCCTCGTCGCGCCACAGGGCGGCGGAGGCCTGCATCACCGGCAGCGGCAGGGTGGCGCCACCGTAGGCGCGCAGGCGCACGGTCAGCGCGATCAGGTCCGCATCGCCGGCGACGAAGCCCGAGCGCAGCCCCGGCACGTTCGACCGCTTGCTAAGACTATGGAAGACAAGCAGGTTTTCCAGAGAACCGGTCTCCGCCGCGGCCTCCAGCGCGCCCGGCGGCGGCGACTCGGTGTAGATCTCCGCATAGCATTCGTCGACCGCCAGCACGAAGTCGTGGGCGCGGGCGAGGTCGAGGGCCGTCTTGAGCTGCGCCCGCGACAGCACCGAGCCTTGCGGGTTGGCGGGGGAGTTGAGGTAGACCAGCGCCGCGCGGTCGAGGAGCGCCGGATCGAGCGCGGCGAGGTCCGGCTGGAAGCCGTTCGCGGGCGTGGCGTCGAGCAGCACCGCCTCCGCGCCCGCCATCACCGCGCCGCCGAGATAGGCCTGGTAGAACGGGTTGGGGAGCAGGACCGCGCCGCCGCGGGCGGGCACGGCGGCGAGAGCGGCGAGGAACAGCGCCTCGCGCGTGCCGCACACCGGCACAATATGGCGGTCGGGGTCGATGAGACCCGCCGGCAGGGCGTAGCGCCGGTCGAGCCAGTCGGCGATGGCCTGGCGCAGCTCGGGCGTGCCGGCGCCCGGCGGGTAGCGGCCCCACTCGGCCTCCGCGCTGCCCAGGATCGGGCGGATGAAGTCGGGCGGCGGGTGCCGCGGCTCGCCCAGCGCCATGTCGAGCGGGACCGCGTCGCCGGGCGGCACGCCGTCCAGCAGGCGGCGCAGCCGGGTGAAGGCGTAGTCGGTCAGCTGGTCCAGGCGGTCGTTGTGCATCGCCACGCCATAGCCGAGGGGCGCGCGAGCACGTTCCAGCGTCCCGCACGCGTACAAATGCGGAACTGAATGTACCCACAAAGGGTTGCGGGCACAAGCTCAGAAATGAGTCGAGTTATTGAGGCGCTCGGGGCGGCGAGCGGCGATTCGCCGCCCCGACTCAACGCCTTACTGCACGGTCTCGCCGTGGAGGTTGATGTCCAGGCCCTCGATCTCGGCCTCGCTGCTGACACGCAGGCCATCGGTCAAGAGACTGACAATCTTGAGAATTACGAAGGTCGCCACCGCGCACCAGACGACCGTCGCCAGGATGCCGACGAACTGGGTCCAAACCTGGCCCGGATTGCCCTCGATCAGGCCCGGCGTGCCGCCGATCGCCTCGACCGCGAACACGCCGGTCAACAGCGCGCCGACGATGCCGCCGACGCCGTGCACGCCGAAGGCGTCCAGCGAATCGTCGTAGGCCAGGCGATGCTTCAGCCACGTGGCACCCCAGAGGCAGGCGACGCCGGCGACGATGCCGATGACCAGCGCCCCCGTCGGGTTGACGAAGCCGGCCGCCGGCGTGATCGCCACCAGGCCGCCGACCGCGCCGGAAAGCGCGCCCAGCACGCTCGGCTTGCCGCGCAGCATCCACTCCGCGAACATCCAGGACAGCGCCGCCGCGGCGGTGGAGATCTGGGTCACCGCCATGGCCATGCCGGCGATGCCGTCCGCCGCCAGTGCCGAGCCGGCGTTGAAACCGAACCAGCCGACCCACAACAGCGAGGCGCCGATCAGGCTGAGCACCAGGTTGTGCGGCGCCATGTTCTCGACGCCGTAGCCCAGGCGCTGGCCCAGCACGATCGCGGTGACGAGGCCGGCGACACCGGCGTTGATGTGCACCACCGTGCCGCCGGCGAAGTCGAGCACGCCCGCGTCGCCCAGGAAGCCGCCGCCCCACACCCAGTGGGTGATCGGCGCGTAGACGACGATGCTCCAGGCGGCCAGGAACAGCAGCATGGCCGAGAACTTCATGCGGTCGGCGAAGGCGCCGGTGACCAGCGCCGGCGTGATGATGGCGAAAGTCAGCTGGAAGGTCAGGAACACGGTCTCCGGGATCGTGCCCGACAGGCTGTCGACTTTGACCGACGCCAGGAAGACGTTGGAGAGTCCGCCGACGACGCCGTTCAGGCCGCCGCCGTCGCTGAACGCCAGGCTGTAGCCGATGACCATCCACAGCACGGTCATCAGGCAGCACACGGCGAAGCTCTGCATCGCCGTCGCCAGCACGTTCTTCTTGCGCACCATGCCGCCGTAGAACAGCGCCAGGCCGGGAATGGTCATCAACAGGACCAGCACCGTCGCCGTAAGCATCCAGGCGGTGTCGCCGGTGTCTAGGGCGTCCTGCGCCGCCGCGGAGTCGGCGAGCAGCAGCGCCGGGATGGCCGCCAGCGCGATGCGGCCGGCGCCGCCGCGCGGGCGCGCGTTGCGTGTTGTCGTCATGTCACGTGTCTCCTAGAGGGCGTTGGAGCCGGTCTCGCCGGTGCGGATGCGCACGGCGCTGCCCAGGTCCATCACGAAGATCTTGCCGTCGCCGATCTTGCCGGTGTTGGCCGATTTCTGGATCGCCTCGACGGCGCGGTCGGCGAGGTCGTCGTCGACCGCGATCTCCAGCTTCACCTTGGGCAGGAAGCTGACCTGATACTCCGCACCGCGGTAGATCTCGGTCTGCCCCTTCTGGCGGCCGAAGCCCTTGGCCTCGGTCGCAGTCAGGCCCTCGATGCCCAACGCGGTCAACGCGTAGCGCACGTCCTCCAGCTTGAACGGCTTGACGATCGCCACGATCATCTTCATGGCCGGTAGTCCCCCATCACTGCTGCCCCGGAGAGCCTTGGCTCACGCGACGCCGCCCTCTTGTACCCGCGGACGGGGCCGCCCGCCCCGCCGCGCACGGCGCGGGAGCATAGGGGCACGGTCGGGACAAGGAAAGGGGCCCGGCACGGCCGGGCCCCCTCGAACGCCGGACGGCGTCGATCACGGTTCGTCAGAGGGTCTGCGAGCCGCGGCCGAACTCCGGATAGGCCTCCAGGCCCAGCTCGACGGTGTCGAGCCCGGCGTGCTCGTCCTCGTCGCTGACCCGGATGCCGACGGTGTGCTTCAGCGCCAGCCAGACGATGCCGGTGGTGACCACCATGAAGGCGCCGACGGCGACGATGCCGACCAGCTGCACGCCCAGGTCGCCGCCGCCGAAGATGCCGACGGCCAGCGTGCCCCAGATGCCGGCCACCAGGTGGGCCGAGATGGCGCCGACCACGTCGTCGATTTTCAGCTTGTCGATCAGCGGGATAGCCACGACCACCAGGACGCCGCCGATGCCGCCGACGACCAGGGCCCAGAGGTGGTTCTGCAGGTCCGGGCCGGCGGTGATCGAGACCAGGCCGGCGATGGCGCCGTTCAGCGCCAGCGTCAGGTCGATCTTCTTGTACATGATCTGGGCGACCAGCATCGCGGCGACGACGCCCGCGGCCGCGGCCAGGTTGGTGTTGACGTAGACGATCGCCATCGCCGCCGCGTCCAGCGCGCTGCCCAGCGCCAGCTGCGAGCCGCCGTTGAAGCCGAACCAGCCGAACCACAGGATGAAGGTGCCCAGCGTGGCGAGCGGCAGGTTGGCGCCCGGCATGGCGTTGACCTGGCCGTCGGGCCCGTACTTGCCCTTGCGGGCGCCCAGCACGATGGCGCCCGTGAGCGCCGCCCAGCCGCCGACCGAATGCACGATGGTCGAGCCGGCAAAGTCGCTGAAGCCCATCTCCGTCAGCCAGCCGCCGCCCCAGGTCCAGGAGCCCTGGATCGGGTAGAGGATGGCGGTGAGTACGATGGTGAAGATCAGGAACGGCCAGACCTTGATGCGCTCGGCCAGCGTGCCGGAGACGATCGAGGCGGCGGTGGCGACGAAGACCATCTGGAAGAACCAGTCGGACATCACGGAGTAGCCGTTGTCGACCACGGCCGTGACCATCTCGGGCGTCGCCTCGTCGGCGTTCAAGAGCGCCAGTTCCGCGTCGCCCGGGTTGTAGAGGAACGACAACGAACCGATGTAGCCGGTGACGTCGACGTACATCAGGTTGTAGCCGATCAGGTAGTAGAAGATGCCGGCCAGCGAATAGAGCGCGATGTTCTTGAGGCAGATGGCCGCGGTGTTCTTGGTGCGCACCAGGCCCGACTCCAGCATGGCGAAGCCGGCGGCCATCCACATCACCAGGAAACCGTGCACCAGGAACGAGAAGGTGTTGAACACAAACGCGATCTCGGCCGAGACCTCGGCATTGGCGACGCCGGCGATGGCGAAGCTGCCGACGGCGGCCAGACCGCCGAAGGCGAGGATACGGGTCAATCGCTTCATCGTCTGAACTCTCCTTGAGCGTGGCCCCTTAAAGGGCGTCCGTGTTGGTCTCGCCGGTGCGGATGCGCACGGCGTGGCCGATGTCCGTCATGAAGATTTTGCCGTCACCGATCTTGCCGGTGTTGGCGGACTTCTGGATCGCCTCGACGGTCTGGTCGACCAGCTCGTCCGGCACGGCGACCTCGATCTTGACCTTCGGCAGGAAACTGACCGAGTACTCCGCGCCGCGGTAGATCTCGGTCTGGCCCTTCTGGCGGCCGAAGCCCTTCACCTCGGTCGCCGTCAGGCCCTGGATGCCCAGGGCCGTCAGGGACTCGCGGACTTCGTCCAGCTTGAAGGGCTTGATGATGGCAACCACCAACTTCATCGCGCCTTACCCCCATCGCTTCCGGTTCCGGCTCGCCCGGGCGCCGCGGCCGCGGCGCGGTCCGTCGCACTCGCAAGACGCACGCGGACAACACGCCGCGCCCGGTGCCCGTCCGTCTCTCGCGGCCGTCGTTTACAAAAAGCGTGCCGGTTTTGGTGCAGCGCACAAAACCGTTGGATTCCCAGCAGTTATGGACAGGCACCGCGGCGATGACTGATCTTCAGGCGCGAATCTGCACAAGGAATGACCAGTCGAGAGGCACTGCTTATGGAATAGGCAGAATTGACTCGCGGCGGATCGCCGCGTCGGGCTCGACACGTGGGCCCAGCTTGACGACAGTGCGGGCATGACGACCGAGCGGACCGAGGCTCTCGACACCGACGTGCTGATCGTCGGCGCCGGCATGGTCGGGCTGACGCTGGGGGTTGCGCTGGCCGGCGCGCGGGTGCGCGTCGCGGTGATCGACCGCGCCGATCCCACGCACGTGACCGATGCGGCCTTCGACGGCCGCACCTCGGCCATCGCCTTCGGCAGCCAGCGCGCCCTCGACGCCCTCGGCGTCTGGCCGCACCTGGGCGACGCCGCGTCGCCGATCCTCGACATCCGCGTTTCGGACGGCCACCGGCCGCTGTTCCTGCACTACGACCACCGCGAGGTCGGCGACGCGCCGCTGGGCTGGATCGTCGAGAACCGCGACATCCGCCGGGCGCTGTTCGCCCGCGCCGCGGAGATGGACGGTCTGACCCTGCTGGCGCCGGCGACGCTCGACGCCGTGTCGCGCGAACCGGTGCGCGCGCGGGCAACGGTGACCGCCGGCGGCCGGACGTTCGACGTCGCGGCCCAGCTCGTCGTCGCGGCGGACGGCCGCAACTCGCCGCTGCGCCAGGCCGCCGACATTCCGGTCAGCACCTGGCGCTACGACCAGACGGCGATCGTCTGCACGGCGCGGCACGAACGGCCGCACGGCCACGTCGCGCACGAGATCTTCCTGCCCGCCGGGCCGTTCGCCATCCTGCCGATGACCGACTCGCAGGGTGTGCACCGCTCGTCGATCGTCTGGACGGAGAAGACGGCACGCGCGGCGGGCTACCTAGCGCTCGACGACGGGGCGTTCTCCGCCGAGCTCGCGACGCGGTTCGGCGGCTTCCTGGGCGAGGTCGCGCTCCCGGGCCCGCGCTGGTCCTACCCGTTGAGCCTGTTGCACGCGACGCGCTACGTCGACCGGCGCCTGGTGCTGGCCGGCGACGCGGCGCACGCGATCCACCCGATCGCCGGACAGGGCCTGAACCTGGGTCTGCGCGACGTCGCGGCGCTGGCCGAGGTGCTGGTCGAGGCCCACCGCCTGGGTCTCGACCTCGGCGGTGCGGACATCGCCGCGCGCTACCAGCGCTGGCGGCGTTTCGACAACACGGTCCTGATGTTCGCGACCGACGGCCTCAACCGGCTGTTCTCGAACGACCTCGCGCCCGTGCGTCTCGCCCGCGTCCTCGGCCTCGCCGCCGTCGACCGCATCCCGCCCCTCAAGCGCCTGTTCATGCGCCACGCCATGGGCGTCGTCGGCGACCTGCCGCGATTGCTGCGAGGAGAGGCGCTTTAGTTACGGCTCGCGGCTGAGGCCGCGCTCGTGTAGCGCCTGAAGATACTCGCCCCAGACGTTGTCCTGGGTCGTGCCGAGCTCGTGCAGGTAGCGCCAGGAGTAAATCCCGGTGTCGTGCAGGTCGTCGAAGGCGATGCGCACGGCGTAGTTGCCGACGGGCTCGAGTTTCATGATGCCGACATGGGCGCGGCCGGCGACGATCTGCTTGCCCGATCCGTGGCCCTGGACCTCGGCCGACGGGCTCTCGACGCGGAGCAATTCGGCCGGCAGCGCGAAGGCGGCGCCGTCGTCGAACGTGACGTGCAGGGTCTTGCCGGCGCTGTCGTAGCGCAGCTCGGTCGGCCAGGGGCCGGTCTCGTCGGCCATTGCCAAGCGCTCAGGCGCGCCGTTCGTCGTCGCGCAGCTCGCGGGCCTCGTCGATCAGCATGATCGGGATGCCGTCGCGGATCGGGAACGCCAGGCCGGCCTTGTCGCTGATCAGCTCCTGCGCGGACGCGTCATAGCGCAGCGGCGTCTTGGTCAGCGGGCAGGCGAGGATCTCCAAGAGCTTGGGATCGATGCCGCCGCGCGCGTCCGTCTCTGAGGGCTTGTCGGGCGTCGCCATCCCCGATCCCTAATGCCGCGCCGGGGCGCCGTCAATGTCGTCGAGCAGCGCCATCTCGATCAGGCCCATGAGGACCGTGCCGCGCGCCGCCAGGTCCGGCGCCTCGAGCAGGGCCTGCTTCTCGCTCGGCTCGAACGGGCAGATCATCGCCAGCGTGGTCACGAGGCGCTCGTCTGTGGTGCTCTCGATCGCGTCCCAGTCGGCGTCGATGCTCTGGCGCTCGAAATAGCGCTTCAACAGCTCGGTCAGCCGCCCGCGGTCGACGGCACCCTCGTGGTCGCGCAGGTCGGCGCCGAAGGGCGTGTAGTCGGCGCGCACGCAGCGATAGCCGTCCCCCAGCGGCAGCTCCTCGGCGACGCGAAAGCGGCTGATGCCCTTGAGCGTGATCAGCATGCGGCCGTCGTCGGTCTCCTGGAAGCTGACGATGCGGCCGGCGCAGCCGATCGTGCAGACGGCGGTGGCGTCGTCGCGCGGCGTCTCGGCCTCGTCCGGCAGGTCGATCGGCTGGATCATGCCCAGGACGCGGCCCCGGGCCAGCGCGTCGCGCACCATGTTGAGGTAGCGCGGCTCGAAGATGTTGAGCGGCAGCCGCCCGCCGGGCAGCAGCAGCGCGCCGCTGAGCGGAAAGATCGGCAGCTCGTCGGGCAGCGGGTTCAGCCTGGGCGCGCGCGGGCTTTCACTCATGCAAACAGGACCGTCGACAGCTTGCGCCGGCCCTGTATCGTGAGTTCATGGGTGGGGCCCAGCGCCTCGAAGAGCTTGAGTAATTGTAGGCGGGCGGCCTCGTCGTTCCAGCCCCGGTCGCGACGAACGATCTCGAGCAAGTGATCCATCGCCGCTTCGGTCTGATTCTTGGCGTGCAGCGCCATGGCCAGATCCAGGCGCGCCTGGTGGTCGTTCGCGTCGACCGCCAGCTTGGCCTCCAGCATGCCGATGTTGCCGACCGCCTCCTGGCCCGTCTCGGCGAGCTCCAGCGCCGCGCGCACGGCCTCGATCTCCGGCGCCTTGGCGAGCGTATCGTCCAGCCCGTCGATCAGCTCGCGGGCCTGGGACGTCTCGCCGACACTGAGGTAGCAACGCATCAGCCCGGCCAGGCCCCGCGGGTTGGCCGGCTCGCGCGCCAGCACCTGGCCGAACAACGCGCTGGCGCCGCCGGCGTCGCCGGCCTCCAGCGCCGCTTCGCCGGCGTTCAGCGCTTCCTCGAGCGGCGAGGGCGGTGCGGCGGTGCCGTAGCTCTTGATCAGCTGATCGATCCACTGCTTGATCTGGCTCTCGGGCAGCGCGCCCTGGAAGCCGTCGACCGGGCGGCCGTCCTTGAAGGCGAACACCGTCGGGATCGACTGGATGCCCAGCTGCGCCGACAGCGACTGGTTCTCGTCGACGTTGATCTTGACCAGGCGCACGGACCCGCGCGCCTCGGACACCGCCTTCTCCAGCGCCGGCGTCAGTTGCTTGCACGGGCCGCACCAGGGCGCCCAGAAGTCGACGACCACAGGCACGTCGCGCGACGGGTCCATCACGTCGACGACGAAATCCTGCTCGGTCGAGTCCTTGATCGGCGGCGCGGCCTGCGGCTCGCCGCCGATGATCGGTTCCATGGCCATTTCCTGCCCCTATGCCCCACGCTGGAACATGGGCCACAAGCCCGTGAACATCAAGGCTGGGTGCGGCCTTGGGGCGGCGACGCTCAGTCCAGGTCGAGCAGCAGCGGCGGGTGGCCGCAGGCCTCGAGAAAGCGCAGCAGGTCGCGGCCGGCGATCGCCGTCGTCGCGGCGTTGTGCAGCGGGTGCGCGTTGACCGGGTCGGCGTCCAGCACGCCGCGGTCCAGCGCCATAGTGACGTGGTGGTCCACGTCGTTCAGCACCGCGAACGGCGTCACCGCGCCGGGCTCCACGCCCAGCGCCTCCGCCAGCAACTCGGCGCTGCCGAAGCTGAGATTGCCCTTGGCGCCCAGCACGTGGCGCAGCGCCTTCAGGTCGACCGCGCGCGCCTCCAGCACCGTGACCAGCCACAGGCTGCGCTTCTTATCGCGCAGGAACAGGTTCTTGATGTGCGTGCCCGGCAGGTCGCCCCGCAGCGCCCGGCTCTCCTCCACCGTGTGCAGCGGCGGGTGGCGGTGGGTCTCATGCGCGATGTCGAGCCCGTCCAGGCGGTCGAACAACGGGGTCTCGATTTCGGCGTCGGTCATGGCTGGTGACATAGCCCAGGCGCCGCCCGGCGATCAATCGGGCCCGCAGCATGCGCGGCAATGCTCCTTGCAATCACCGGGCGCTTTCGCATATATCCCCCATCCCGCGCGGGAGTAGCTCAGAGGTAGAGCATCACGTTGCCAACGTGAGGGTCGCGGGTTCAAATCCCGTCTCCCGCTCCATTTCTCATCAATGTCGCGCGGCCGCCCGCCGGGCGGCTTTTTTCGTGCCCCAGGCCCACAGCCCGGCGACGCCCCAGCCGAAGGCCAGCGCCAGCGTCGGCAGTGCCGTCAGCTGGTAACGCGGGATGTTGAGGCTGAACGCGGCGTAAAATACGAGCGAGAACCAGCCGACCGCGAGCGCGGCCAGGACGTCGCCGCGCCGCCGCCGAGCCGCCCACACCGTCAGCCAGAGCAGCGCCGGGAAGCTGATTACGATCAGCTCGTCGATCCAGAGGCCGCGCCAGAACAGCGGCAGCGTGGTCGCCACGTGGGTCAGCGGCCGCTCAAGGATGGCATCGATCAAGTCGTCGTCGATGCGCGCTCGCGCGGCCGCTTCGTCGAGCCCCTCCCGGGCGATCAGAGCCTCGACCATTTCTCCGTAGCCCAGCTGGCCACGCAGGTAGAAGCCGTCCGGCGCGTAGAGCTCGAACGGCGCCCACGTCGCCTCGTCGAACAAATCCCGCGCCAGCCCGTCGCCGAAACCGCGCGTCCAGTAGACGAAGGCGGCGGCGTATTGCGGCGGCGTCATGTGGTTGAACACCTCGCGCGTCGACAGCGCGACGCCGCCGCGCGCCTCGGTCAGCGCGAACGTGCCGCCGACCGCTTGGTTGCGCGCCATCCAGCCGCCGACGGGCACGGCGTAGATCACCGCCGCGACCGCCACAGCCAGGAGTGCCCGGCGGTCCCGCCGTACCAGCGCCACGCCGAGGCCGAGCGCCAAGGCTGGCAGCGCGACGTACAGAAACACTGCCTTCACTAGACTCAAGGCCGCGAGCGCCGCTGCCGGCGCCGCCCAGGCCACCGCGCCGCGCCGCCAGGCCCAGGTCAGCGTGAAAGCCGCGAGGGCGGCGAGGCACAGCGCCAGGAAGTCGGAGATGACGTAGAACATCTCGTTCTGCGCTTCCCGGTTGAACCAGAGGTGCAGGGCGGCGAGCCACGGCACCGCGACACCGCCGAACAGCCGCCGCGCGGTAAAGAAGACGAAGAGACCGGCGGCGACGACGAAAGCCGCGTTGAGCCACTGGGCGCTGGCATACAACGCCGTGCAGTACCGCGCCGGCGTCAGGCAGTCGGGCGTGAAGCCGGCGAGCCCGGGGTCGAGCCGCATCAGCCCGGCCAGCACCACCCCGTAGCCCGGCTCGCGGCCCAGCCCCGGCAGCGGCTCCGCGGTCCCTGCCTGCGAGAAAACGCCTGTGGTCGCCAGGTTGTACCCGGCCAGCAGGTACTGGCGCGCGTCGGTGGCGTCCGGGTCGGCCGGTCGCTTGCCGGTCAGGATCAGGACAGCAAAGGCGGCCGCCGCGACGATCAGCAGCGCGAGGAGGTGGCGCCTCTCCACGCGCATCGGGTCAGGCAAACACCAGCCGCTTGCTGCCCAGGTAGTTGAACGCCAGGCCCACGGCGGAGCCGACGACCAGGGCGGCGAACGGCGGCGTGCCGGCGACGAGCAGCAGCACGAGCGAATAGGTCCCATAGTTGACGCCGGCGCCGGCGGCGCTGACCCCGGCGTAGCGCGTCCACTCCTGGAGCCGGCGGCCGCGCGAGCGGAAGGTCCAGGTGCGGTTGAGCCGCCAGGTCACCGTCACGGCGACCACGACCGAGATCGCCCGCGCCACGAACGGCCCCAGGCCCAGCGCCATCAGCGCCAGCAGCAGGCCGGCATCGACGACGAAGCCGATGCCGCCGACGCCGCAGAAACGCCGGAAGCGCGGGCTCATTCCGGGACTTTGAGCGGCACACCGAGATAGGCCAGCCGCTTGGCCTCGTGGCGCGCCTTGCTGACGCTGTCCAGGATGAAGCCGCAGGCCAGGCTCAGCGTCGCCAGCACCATGATGCCGGTGCACAGGATCGCCGTCGGCAGCCGCGGCACCAGGCCGGTCTCAATGAACGTCGCGACCAGCGGCGCGCCCAGCGCCACCGCCACCAGTGCCAGCAGCGCCGCGCCGACGCTGAAGAACGCCAGTGGCCGCACCTCCTTTGCCAGCAGCACCAGCGTCCAGAGGATGCGCAGGCCGTCGGGGATGGTGCGCAGCTTGCTCTCGCTGCCGCGCGGCCGGGCGCGGTAGTCGACCGGCACCTCGACCACCGGCACGCGCAGGTCGACGGCGTGCACGGTCAGTTCGGTCTCGATCTCGAAGCCCTTGGAGACGGCGGGGAACGACTTGACGAAGCGCCGGCTGAACAGTCGGTAGCCGGAGAACATGTCCTCGAAGCGGCTGCCGAACAGCACGTTGGCGGCCCGGTTGAAGAGACGGTTGCCCATCACGTGGCCGCGCCGGTAGGCGTCGTCGTCGACGTGGCGCCGGGCGCCGACGATCATGTCCAGCTGCTCGTCCAGCATGCGGCCGATCAGGGCCGCCGCGCCCGCGACGTCGTAGGTCAGGTCGCCGTCGGACAGCAGATAGATGTCGGCGTCGACGTCGGCGAACATGCGCCGCACCACGTTGCCCTTGCCTTGCTCGTGCTCCCGGCGCACCCGGGCGCCGGCGGCACGGCCTGGCTGGCGGTGTCGTCCGTCGAGTTGTTGTCGTAGACGTAGATGCGCGCTTCCGGCAGGTCGCGACGGAACACGGCGATGACGTCGGCGATGACGTCGGCGATCGTCGCCGCCTCGTTGAAGCAGGGCAGCATCACGGCGATCTCGACGCCGGGCCAGCGCGGCGCGCGCTGGCCGTCCTCGGTCTCGTGTGCCTCGGTCTCGATGCGCGTGACCGTGCTCATGGCCCCGTTCCTGCGGTGGCCGGGCGCGAATGAGTCGCCCGGCACGCGTCGGCTGTACCGCCAATGGACCGGCTTGTCACGTCGCCCGTGTCCGGGCTTACCCGCGATCCGGTCTATTCATTGTGCGCAGTTGCCAGCGCCGGCGGGCTGCAGACGCCCGTAACTGTGCCGGCGCCGCGGCGCCGGCATTGAGCCGCGTCAAGCGTGCGCTAGAAGTCGAGGATCGTGCTGGAGGCGACGAGTGCGACGATCAGGACGGCGTAGACGCCCACCGCCGTCGCCAGGCCGAAGGCGACGTTGCCCAGGGTCAGGAGCGGGTGGCGGCGGCGCTCGACCGCGCGGCGCGCGGGGGCGCGGCGGTCGCGTCCGGCGACCAGCGTCAGGAAAACCGGGCGGCCGGGCCAGGGCAGGGTCAGGCGCAGGTCGACGGCGTGGCGCCGCCAGTCGCGGGCGGCGTCGGCAATGGCCTGGCTCTGCTCGTCCGTCAGGCTGGCGCGCACCGGGTCGGGCAGGCGGGCGAACAGCCCCGCCGCGGGCGTGTCGTCGGTCTCGGGGTCGCCGAACGTCGTCGTCATGGCCGCGTCCTCCAGCGGGCCGAACCTACGCGCAATAGGGTTAACGTTCGGTGAGCCAACGAAAGGGCCGGCGGGCGGCCCTAGAGCTTGCCCCGCCACGCCGCTAGGATGGTTAACAAACAGGTTCGGTTAACGAACGGCCGGTAAACAGATCGGCGGTTACACGCGTCCGGCGTGTGGAGGGAAGCTCATGGCACCGCGCATCGAACACCTGAAGGGCGAGCTGGTCGACCGGGTCGCGGAGATCATCCGCACGCGGCTGAGCGGCGCCAAGGCGGCGGCGGCCGAGAGCTTCGCGCGCCAGTACTACGCCAACGTGCCCCCGGCGGACATCGCCAACCTCAGCCCGGAGATCCTGTACGGCGCGGCCTTGTGCTTCTGGCAGTTCGGCCAGACCCGCCTGCCCGGCGAGCAGAAGGTGCGCGTCTTCAACCCGCGCCTGGAGGAGCACGGCTGGAAGACCAGCCACAGCGTGATCGAGGTGATCACGGATAACATGCCGTTCCTCGTCGACTCGCTGACGGCGGAGCTCAACCGGCGCGGCTACACCGTGCACCTGGTCATCCACCCGATCATGCACGTCGTGCGCGACGCCGCCGGCGCCCTGAGCGAGATCGTCGCCCCCGCCGACGACAAGCGCTTCGCCGAGACGCCCGGCGAATCGTACATGCACTTCCAGGTCGACGAGCAGACCTCGACCGAGGCGCTGGAGCGCATCGAGGCCGGCGTCGTGCGTGTGCTGAACGACGTGCGCCTGGCAGTCGAGGACTGGCGGGCGATGACCAAGGTCGTCGCCGATCTGACCGAGAGCATCGCCAACGACCCACCGAAATTGCCCGGCGGCGAGGTCGACGAGGGCCTCGAGTTCCTGAGGTGGATCGCCGACAACCACTTCACCTTCCTTGGCTACCGCGAGATGAAGGTGAGCGGCAGCGGCGCGAAGCTGCGCGTCGAGGTCCAGCCCGGCGGCCTGGGCATCCTGCGCGACCCCGACCGCGACGTCATGGAGACCTGGGTCGACTTCGCCGGCCAGCCGCAGCAGATCCGCGACTCCGTCGCGTCGCCGACGCTGATCAACGTCAACAAGGCGAACCGGCGCTCGACCGTGCACCGCCCGGTGCACCTGGACGTGCTGATGGTCAAGGCGTTCGACGGCCAGGGCAAGGTCACCGGCATCCGCATGATCGTCGGCCTGTTCACCTCCGCCGCCTACAGTCGCAGCCCGCACGCGATCCCGCTGTTGCGCCGCAAGGTCGCGCACGCGCTGGAGCTCGCCGGTTTCGAGAAGTCGAGCCACGACGGCAAGGCGCTGGCCCACATCCTGGAGACCTATCCGCGCGACGAACTGCTGCAGATGACGGACGAGGAGCTGTTGGCCAACGCCATGGGCATCCTGCACCTGCAGGAGCGCCAACGCGTCTCGCTGTTCGTGCGCCAGGACTCGTTCGAGCGCTTCGTCACCGCGCTCGTCTTCGTGCCGCGCGAGCGCTACAACTCCGACCTGCGCAAGCGCTTCGAGGGCATCCTCGCGCACGCCTTCGACGGCCACGTGGTGGCCTTCTACCCCCAGCTCGCCACCGACTCCGTGCTGGCCCAGGTGCTGTTCATCGTTAAGACGGTGCCCGGCGCCATCCCGGCCTACGCGCTCGACGAGATCGAGGCCTCGCTGGTCGAGGCCGGACGGTCGTGGAGCGACAAGCTGCAGCAGGCGCTGGTCGAGGAGAAGGGCGAGGAGCGGGGTCTCCTCTTGTACCGCGCCTTCGGCGAGGCCTTCGACGCCGGCTACCGCAACCGCTACACGCCGGCCGAGGCGATCCGCGACGTCGAGATGCTGGAGGGCGCGCTCGAAACCGAGGCGCTGGGCATCAACCTCTACCGGCCGATCGAGGACGCCGAGCACAAGATCCGCTTGAAGCTGTTCCACGTCGGCAGCCCGATCACGCTCAGCGACGTGCTGCCGATGATGGAGCACATGGGCCTGCGCGTCGTCGCCGAGAACCCGTTCCGGGCGCACATCGCCGAGCGCGAGGCCACGGCCTGGATCCACGACTTCGAGCTGTTGAGCCGCGACGGCGCGGCGATCGACCTGGGCGCGGTCAAGGACAAGTTCCAGAGCGCCTTCGCCCGGGTCTGGCGCGGCGAGGTCGAGGACGACGGCTTCAACCGCCTGGTCATCAGCGCCGGCCTGGGCTGGCGCCAGGTCGTCGTGCTGCGCGCCTACTGCAAGTACCTGCGCCAGGCGCGCATCGCCTTCAGCCAGGACTACATGGAGGACACGCTGGCGGCGAACCCGGGGATCGCGCAGCTGATCGTCGAGCTGTTCGAGACCCGCTTCGACCCGAAGATCACGAAGGCGCGCGCCGACCGCCACGACGCGCTGAAGACGGCGATCGAGGGCGAGCTGGAGAACGTCGCCAACCTGGACGAGGACCGCATCCTCAGGCGCTTCGTCAACCTGGTGGACGTGACGCTGCGCAGCAACTTCTTCCAGACCGACGAGGAGGGCGCGCTGAAGCCCTACGTCTCCTTCAAGTTCGACAGCCAGTCGGTCGACGAGCTGCCGCCGCCCCGGCCGTGGCGCGAGGTCTTCGTCTACAGCCCGCGCATGGAGGGCGTGCACCTGCGCGGCGGGCCCGTGGCGCGCGGCGGCATCCGCTGGTCCGACCGGCGCGAGGACTTCCGCACCGAGATCCTGGGCCTCGTCAAGGCGCAGATGGTCAAGAACGCGGTCATCGTGCCCGTCGGCTCGAAGGGCGGTTTCGTCTGCAAGCGCCTGCCCTCCGGCGACCGCGAGGCGCTGATGGCCGAGGTCGTCGATTGCTACAAGACGCTGATGCGCGGCCTCCTGGACATCACCGACAACCTGAAGGGTGCGGACGTGGTGCCGCCCAAGAATGTGGTGCGCCACGATCGCGACGACCCCTACCTCGTCGTCGCCGCCGACAAGGGCACGGCGACGTTCTCCGACATCGCCAACGGCGTCAGCCAGGACTACGGCTTCTGGCTGGGCGACGCCTTCGCCTCCGGCGGCTCCGCCGGCTACGACCACAAGAAGATGGGCATCACCGCGCGCGGCGCCTGGGAGTCGGTCAAGCGCCACTTCCGCGAGATGGGCGTCGACACCCAGAGCCAGCCGTTCAGCGTCGTCGGCTGCGGCGACATGTCGGGCGACGTGTTCGGCAACGGCATGCTGTTGAGCGAACACATCCGGCTCGTCGGCGCCTTCAACCACCTGCATATCTTCGTCGACCCCGAGCCCGACATCGCCGCGTCGTTCCGCGAGCGCCAGCGGCTGTTCGCGCTGCCGCGGTCGAGCTGGATCGACTACGAGGCGAAGCTGATCTCCAAGGGCGGCGGCGTCTTCGACCGCAAGGCCAAGGCCATCAAGGTGACGCCGGAGATGAAGACGCTGTTCGCCGTCGACAAGGACAGCGTCACGCCGAACGCGCTGATCCGCGCGATGCTGGGCGCCGACGTGGACCTCCTGTGGTTCGGCGGCATCGGCACCTACGTCAAGGCGGCGGCCGAGAGCGACGCCGAGGCCGGCGACCGGGCCAACGACCCGCTGCGTCTGGACGGCCGCGACATCAAGGCCAAGGTGATCGGCGAGGGCGCCAATCTGGGCGTCACCCAGCGCGGCCGCATCGAGTTCGCGGCCAAGGGCGGGCGCATCAACACCGACTTCATCGACAACTCGGCCGGCGTCGACTGCTCCGACCACGAGGTCAACATCAAGATCCTGCTCGACGACGTGGTCGCCAACGGCGACATGACGCTGAAGCAGCGCAACAAGCTCTTGGAGGACATGACCGACGAGGTCTCGCGCCTGGTCCTCGCCGACAACTACCTGCAGACCCAGGCGATCAGCCAGGCGACCAGCCGCGGCTGGGTCGCCTTGGATGTCGAGTGGCGCATGATGCGGGTGCTGGAGCGCGCCGGGCGCCTGGACCGCACCATCGAGTTCCTGCCGGACGACGAGGGCATGGCCGAGCGCCGCGCCGAGCGCGTCGGCCTGACCCGGCCGGAATACGCGGTGCTGTTCTCCTACGCCAAGATCGTGCTGTACGACGAGCTGCTGCCGACCGAGCTGCCCGACGTGCCCTACCTCGCGCAGGATATCGCGCGCTACTTCCCCAAGCACCTGCGGCAGAAATACGCCGACGAGGTCACCCGCCACCGGCTGAAGCGCGAGATCGTCGCCACCTACATCACCAACTCCATGGTCAACCGCATGGGCGCCGCCTTCGCCTACGACATGCAGGCGCGCTCGGGGCTCTCATCGGAGGACGTGGCGCGCGCCTACACCATCGCCCGCGACGCCTTCGAGCTGCGGCCGGTCTGGCGCGACATCGAGGCGCTGGACAACAAGGTGCCGGCCGAGGCGCAGATCGCCATGAGCGAGCGGCTCGCCGGCCTCGTCGAGCGCGGCACCATGTGGTTCCTGCGCAACGGCCGCCACCCGCTCGACATCGAGGCGACGATCGGCGCCTACGGTCCCGGCATCGCCGAGATCGCCGGCAAGATCGGCGACATGCTGACGCCCGCCGACCGCACGATCTGGGCCAGCCACGCCGACCAGCTGACCCAGCAGGGCGTGCCGAAGGTCCTGGCCCAGCAGGTCGCCTCGCTGGAGTTCATGGTGCCGGCCTGCGACGTGGTGCGCATCGCCGACCGCTCGGGCACCGACGTCGCCACCGCCGGCGGGCTCTACTTCGCGCTGGGCGCCCAGCTGGGCATCGACTGGGCGCGCCACGCGGCCCGCGCGGTCAAGGCCGAGACCGAGTGGCAGAAGCTGGCGGTCGGCGCCATCGTCGACGACTCTTACGGCCACCAGGCGGAACTGACAGCGCAAGTGCTCGACGGCGGCGCGAAGAAGCGCAAGAAGGAAGCGGTCGACAAGGTGATGAGCGACTGGCTCGACGCCAACCGCGCCCAGGTCGACCGCACCAACGCGCTGTTCGGCGAACTGCGCACCGCCCCGGAAATCGACATCGCCATGCTGACGGTCGCGAACCGGCAGCTGCGAACGCTGGTCGCGGGTTAGCGGCGCCGGGCGCGGGCGAGGAGCAGCGCTGCCGCAAGCAGCGGCGCCATCTGCGCCGAGATCAGGTAACGCGCCTCGATGTGGACGAGGGCGAACAGGCCCAAGAGGCCGAGATGGTAGAGCCACAGGCCCGCCATCAGGCCGAAGCCCGGCGGCCGGCCGCGCAGCAGCGCCGGCATGCCGATCACGAGCGCCAGCCAGCACAGGCCACCCAACGCCGCCGAAAGCCCCAGGCCGGCCAGCATCGCCCAGCGCGCCGCACCGCCGGCCGGCACCAGGGCCGAGACCGCCACCAGCGGCCGGTCGGCGCTGGCGACGATCAGGCCGACGGAAGCGACCGGCGCGACCGCGAGCGTCGCATAGCGCGGGTGCAACTCGCTGGCGACGTAGCGGAGATAGGCCCCCGGATGCCGCGCGACGGAGCGGAAGAAGAGACCGCGCACCTCGGTTGCCATCGCCACCGGCGTCAGCCCGAACCGTCGTTCCGCCGCCGCGACCGCGTCGTAGATCGCGGCGTTCTCGAAGCGCGGCAGTTCGGCGGCCAGCGCCGCGGCCAGTGGCTCGGGTGCGTCAAAGACGGGGGTGCCGGCCGCGGCCATGTTGACCAACGGGGGCAGCAGCGCCGTGCGCAGGCCCGAGGTCATGAAGGAGACGCCGGCGCGCGACGCGTTCCACGCCCCGTAGGCCGCCTGGGTGGCGAACAGTGGCAGGCAGACCAGCAACACGGCGACACCGCGCGCGGCCCAGCCGTCGCGTACGCGCCACGCCACCACCGCCACGAACGGCAGCAGCAGCAGCAGGCCATACACCGCGCTCTCGCGCAGCAGTAGCGCCGCCGCGGGCAGCAGCCCGACCGCCGCCAGCCAGCCGGGCGGCATGCGCTTCCCCCGCACCGCCCAGCGGCCGAGGACGGAAATGAACGCCACGAAGAGGCTGGCATACAGCCCGTCGCTCAGCAGTGCCTGGTCGTAGGTCAGCGGCAGGGACGTGGCATAGACACCGGCGAGCACGAGCGCCAAGGACGGGCGCCCCAGCAGCACGGCCGCGAAGCGATAGAGCAGCACGACGGAGACGAGCCCGGCCGTCGCCTGCACGAGGCAGACCGCCCATGGCGCGGCGATCGGTCCGGCGATCGCCGTCGCCAGCGCCAGCAGGACCGGGTAGCCTATCATGCGGCCGCTCAGCAGCGCCGCGTCCGCCGCGCCGAGGTCGAGTTGCCGCCACCAGTCTGGGGTCGCTGCAATGTGCTCGGCGATCGCGCGATAGCCGTTCGAGCCCGGCGCCTCCAGCGGCCCCGACGCCGCCAGCAGGACCAGCTTCAGCGCACCGAGGAGCACGAGGCCGATCAGCGCGGCGCGCCGCGAGTCGAGGGTCGTCACGCCGGGGACGGTCACGCGACGGCCCGCCCGGTCGTCAGGACGCCGGCGGCGTTGCCGAGGAACCCCGTTGCGCGGGCGCCGCTCTGATGTAGTCTCGCCGCCATCTCACCCGCGGGAGTCGCCCGCCGACGGCCAGCCCCGACAGGACAGGCAAAGAGTAGGTTCATGGCTGCCGAGCCACTCAGGAATCGGGCCGACGCGGTCGTCGCGCCGGCCGGCGCCGACACACCGCCGGACCTCTCGGTCCTTGTGCCGTTCTACGACGAAGAAGGCAACGTCGACGCCGTCTACCGGGAACTGCTGGCGGCGCTCGACCCGCTGGGACGCACGTTCGAGCTGGTCTTCGTCAACGACGGCAGCCGCGACGGCACCGCCACGGCGCTGAACGCGCTGGCGGCCGAGGACCCGCGCGTCAAGGTCGTGCACTTCATCCGCAACTACGGCCAGACTGCGGCGACGATGGCCGCCATCGATCACGCCTCGGGCGAGATCCTGATCGGCCTCGACGGCGACGGTCAGAACGATCCGGCCGACATCCCGCGCCTGCTCGACAAGCTCGACGAAGGCTACGACGTGGTCTCAGGCTGGCGGCGCGACCGCAAGGACCGGACGCTCAGCCGCAAGATCCCCAGCCGGGTCGCCAACCGGTTGATCTCGCGGGTCTCGGGCGTGCGGCTGCACGACTACGGCTGCTCGCTGAAGGCCTACCGCCGCGACGTCATTAAGAACGTTCAGCTCTACGGCGACATGCACCGCTTCATCCCGATCTACACCAGCTGGATGGGCGGCCGCGTGACCGAACTGGAGGTCAACCACCGGCCCCGCACCCGCGGCCAGTCCAAGTACGGCATCAATCGCGTCTTCAAGGTGCTCCTGGACCTGATGCTGGTGCGCTTCTTCGACCGCTACCTGACGCGGCCGATCCACTTCTTCTTCGGCGTCGGGCTGTTGAGCATGTTCCTGGGCATCGCCGCCGGCCTGTGGGCGATCTGGCTGAAGGTCGTGGACGGCGTGTCGTTCATCGAGACGCCGCTGCCGCTCCTGGTCGTCCTGCTGGCGACGCTGGGCACGATCCTGATCCTCATGGGCATCCTGGCCGAGCTGGTGGTGCGCACCTACTACGAGGCACAGGGCAAGACGACCTACATCGTCGGCGACCGCCGCAACCTGACCGACGGCTGACCCGGCCGATGTGCGGCATCACCGGCTTCGTCGGGCGCGGTTCGCGCACCGACCTCGAGCGCATGACACGGGCGCTGGCCCATCGCGGCCCCGACGACGAGAGTTTTGCGATCCTGCCCGACGTTGCCGTGCACCTGGGCCACCGGCGCCTGCGCGTCGTCGACCTGGCCGGCGGCGCGCAGCCGATGTGGAACGCCGACCACTCGCTGTGCGTCGTCTTCAACGGCGAGATCTACAATCACGCCGCGCTGCGCGCCGAGCTCGAGGCCGCGGGGCATGTCTTCGCCTCGGACCACAGCGACACCGAGGTGCTGGTGCACGGCTACAGGGAGTGGGGCGCGGGCCTGCCCGAACGGCTGGACGGCATGTTCGCCTTCGCGGTCTGGGACGCGACGCGGCGCTGCGTATTCCTGGCCCGCGACCGCTTCGGCGAAAAGCCGCTGTACTGGGCGCACACGACCGACCTGTTCCTGTTCGCCTCCGAGCTCACCGGGATTGCCGCCCACGGCCGGTTCGACGCGTCGGTCGACCCGCGCGCGTTGCGCAAGTACCTGGCCCACGGGTTCCTGCCAGCGCCCAACGCGTATTTCAGGAACACGCGCAAGCTGCCCGGCGGCGGCTGGCTGCGCTTCGACGTGGGCACCGGTGCGGTCGAGGAAGGCCGCTACTGGCGCTTCGCCATCGAGCCGGAGGAGACCGGACGGTCCGAGGCCGACCTGGCCGAGGACCTGCGCGAGCGCCTGGAGCGCGCCGTCTCGCGGCGCCTCATGGCCGACGTGCCGCTCGGCGTCTTCCTCAGCGGCGGCGTGGATTCGAGCGGCATTGCCTCGCTGGCAATGGAGCGGCGCGGCGCCGCGGGCCTCGATACCTTCGTGATCGGCTTCCGCGAGCCGTCCTACGACGAGTCGGCGCACGCACGGGCGATGGCGAAGCGGCTGGGCACGCGCCACCACGAGGAAATACTCGACATGGACCTGGCGCGCGACCTGGTGCCCGACGTACTCGGCAGGCTCGACGAACCGCTCGCCGACCCGTCGCTGATCCCGACATACCTCTTGTGCCGCTTCGCGCGCCGGCACGTCACGGTCGCGCTCTCCGGCGACGGCGGCGACGAGCTGTTCGGCGGCTACGACACGTTCGCGGCGCTGACGCCCGCGCGCATCTACCGGTCGCTGGTGCCGCCGCCGCTGCATCGCGTCCTGCGGCGCCTGGCGCAGCGCCTGCCGCAGTCCGACCGCAACCTGAGCTTCGACTTCCGGCTGCGCCGAATGCTGGGCGGGCTCGACGGGCCGCCAGAGCTGTGGAACCCGGTCTGGCTCGCCCCGGCGCCGCCCGACGACCTGCGCGACCTGGTCGGTGATACCGATCCCGCGGAGACCTACGCCGAGGTCGTGGCGCAGTGGCACCGCGACCCGTCGCTGTCGCTGGTCGACCGCACGCTGGAGTTCTATACGGTCTTCTATCTGCAGGACGGCATCCTGATGAAGACGGATCGCGCCAGCATGATGAACAGCCTCGAGGCGCGCGCGGTCTATCTCGATCCGGACGTGGTCGACTCCGCCCGCCGCCTGCCGGCGCGCTACAAGGTTCATCGCGGCCGGCGCAAGCGCATCCTGAAGGCGGCGCTGCGCAGTCACGTGCCGCAGGCCGTGCTGGACCGCAAGAAGAAGGGCTTCGGCATTCCGCTCAAGGCCTGGAGGCGGCGCCTGGAGTTGGCGACGGACAAGGCCGGCTGCCTGGGGCTCGACGCGACGGCGCTGGCCGAGCGCATCGCCCGGCACCGCGCCGGCGGCGACGAACGGCTGCTGCTGTGGGCCTGGCTGGTGCTGTGCCATCGGCCGGCGGCCGCCGTGCGCCACTGAGCGCGAAGGGGGAACGAGATGGCGATCGCGCTGCTGCTGGCCGCAGGCTGTACGGTGCTGGGCAACCTGGCCGCCAAGACCGGCGCCGATCAGGTCGTCGCCGGCAACGCCGTGCTCGGCTTCCTGAACGGGCGCATCCTGCTCGGCATCGGCTGCTTCGGCGCCGCCTACATCTGCTACACGCTGGCGCTGCAGCGCGTCGCGCTCGACACCGCACAGTCGTTCATCGCCGTGCAGTACATCGGCGTGATCCTGGCCAGCTGGCTGATCCTCAACGAGCCGATCAGCCTGGTCCGCTGGGCCGGCGTGGCGCTGATCATGGGCGGCATCTTCCTCGTCGGCTACTCGCGCTGAGCCCGCCATGGACCTCGCCGCCTACCGCATCGAAGCGGAGATCGAGGCGACGCACTGGTGGTTCGTCGTCCGCCGCCGGCTGTTCGCCCGCCTGATCCGCGCACTCGACGTGCCGCGCGACGCGCCGGTGCTCGACATCGGCACCAGCACCGGCACAAATCTCAGATTGCTGCGCGACCTGGGGTTCCACGACGTCCGCGGCCTCGACGTCAGCCCGGTCGCGGCGCGCTTCTGCGCCGAGAAGGGGCTGGGCGCGGTGACCGTCGGCGACGCCGCGGCGCTGCCGTTCGCCGACGCGGCGTTCCCGCTGGTGCCGGCGACGGACATGATCGAGCACCTCGACGACGACGCGGCCGGGCTCGCGGAGATCCGCCGCGTGCTGACTCGCGGCGGTACGGCATTGGTGACCGTGCCGGCGTTCCAGAGCCTGTGGGGCCTGCAGGACGACGTCTCCCACCACAAGCGCCGGTATGGGCGCCAGGAACTGCGCGAGAAGCTCGCGGCGGCCGGCCTGCGGGTCGAGTGCCTGCACTATTTCAACTTCCTGCTGTTCGCGCCGATCTGGCTGGCGCGCCAGGTGTTGCGCCGGCGACCGGGCCGGGTGCGGAGCGAGAATGAGGTCAACAGCCCGGCGCTCAACGCGATCCTCGCCGCGGTCTTCGCCCTCGACGTGCGCCTCGCCCCGGTCCTCAGGCCCCCGTTTGGCGTCTCCCTGCTGGCGGTCGTCACGCGCGACTGACGACGTTCTAGCGCGAGGTCAGCTCCGGCGGCAGGGGCCGCAGCGGGCCGTCGGTGGGCCACCCGTTATCCCGCGCCAGCGCCGCGATGGCGGCAACCCGGTCGTCGCTGTCGGGGTGGGTCGACAGCCAGTCCGGCGCGTCGAAAGCGGCGTCGGCCTCGATCTCCGCGAAGACCCGGAACAGGTCCGCCGCCCCCGCTACGTGACCGTAGTGCTCAGCCAGTGCGGCCAGCGCCGCCGCGTCGGCCGCCGCCTCGGTGTGGCGGGAGAAGCCGCGTACCACCAGTTCGCCACCGCTCTGCAACAGCGCGGCGGCGGTGTCCCTCGCGCCGCCGGTCACGGCGGCGAAAGCGAGGGAGAGCAGCAGCCCGCTGCCCATCTGCTCGACGACGTCGCGGTGGGCGACATGGGCGATCTCGTGGGCCAGCACCATCGCGAGCGCGTTCTCGTTCGGCAGCCGCTCGATCAGGCCTGAGAAGACGAAGATATGGCCGCCCAAGGCGGCGAAGGCGTTGGGCACGTCGGCGCGGACCGGATGGACGGTGATGCGCGCGTCCGCCGGCAGGTCCATGGCGACGACCAGGTCGTCCACCAGGCGTCGCAGCGCCGCCGGCGCCTCGGCGGTGTGGAAGGGCGTCGACGCGACCCGCTCGGCCAGTGCGCGTTCCCAGCCGAACGGGATCTGCCGCGCCACCACGCCGCCGAAGACCGTCAGAGCCAGAGTGACCACGACGACGAGCGTGACGACGCCGCCGCCGAGGACGAGGACCTCCCGCAGCGGCTTGTGGGGACTGACGTTGATGTCGTCGGGAACCCGCGGATTGCTGAACTTCATCCCGGCCCGGCAGTATCGGTCTTGGCCGGGATCACAGCCGTGCCGTAGGCGAGCACTTCGACCGTGCCCAGGCTCTCCTTCGTCGAGCGGAAGATGCCGGCGGTCTCCAGCCGCATGTTGAAGACGAACGTAGCGCCCTGGGAGCGGGCCTCCGCCTGCATGCGCAGGATGGCCTCGCGCCGCGCCCGGTCGAGCAGGGTCTCGTAGGCCGAAACGCGGCCGCCGATGAGATTGCGCAGGAACGCGAAGAAGCGCTTGAAGTAGTCGATCGAGATCACTACCGAGCCGCGTACCAGGCGGGTCTCGACCGGGCCCAGACTGGCCGGCACATGGCGCGTGTTGACGACGATCAGGCCGCTCAGCGCCTCCTCGCGCTCACGGATCGAGCGGTAGTGGCGGCGCTCCGCCCGGCTGCCGAAAGTGTAGCCCAGCGCCAACAGCACCAGAACGACCAGCAGGGGGAACCAATCGAACAGCACGGCGTCAGTCCAATTTGACCGCGGTGCCGTAGGCGAAGATTTCGGATGCGCCCTGGGTGATGGTCGAAGTGCTGAAGCGCACGTTCAGCACCGCGTCGGCGCCCTTGGCCTGGGCCTGCTGGACCAGGCGGCCGAGGGCCTCGTCCCGCGATTCGCTCAACAGCTCGCTGTAGCCGTGCAGTTCGCCGCCGACCAGGTTCTTCAGGCTGGCGGCGATGTCGCGGCCGATGTGCTTGGCCCGCACCGTGCTGCCCTGGACGATGCCCAGATGCTCGGTGATCGTGCGGCCCGGCACGTCTTCGAGCGTCGAGAGCAGAACCTTTGTCACAGGTACGCTTGTGTTCGCCAAGGAATCGCCTCCTCGCCCCGTTGCCGTGTCTCGCTCAGATGGTGTCACAGGCGCAACCGCCGCGCAAAACGATAGGTCGGGTCGGCCGTCACGCCCCCGGCCGCGTCCCCTCCCGCGCCATGAAATCGGCGATCCTCTTCCCCGGGGTCGCCGGGAAGCGTTCGGGCAGCAGCTCCGCGTCGGTGATGCGGTCGACGCGGAACGAGCGGAAGTCGTTGCGCAGGTCGCACCATGTCACCAGCAGCCAGACCGGGCCGAAGAACACCAGGCCCAGCGGCCGCACGGTGCGCTCGGTCGTCTCGTCGCCCAGGCTCAGGTAGCCGATCCGCACCTTGCGGCGCTCGCGGATGGCGCGGCGGATGGCGGCGAGGTCGACGGACCAGCGCTCCTGCCTCGCCGGTCGCGGCGCATACAGCGCGGTCTCCTCGAGCTGGTCGCGCAGGTCGGGCGGCAGCACCGCCTGGACTTTCGCGGTGATGCGGCGCGCCGCCTGGGCCAGCTCCGCGTCGGTCCAGCTCGCGACGATGGCGGCGCCCAACACGATGGCCTCGATCTCCTCGGCGTCGAAGGTCAGAGGCGGCAGGTGGTAGTGGGGCGCGAGGCGATACCCGACGCCGGCCTCGCCGTCGATCGGCACGCCCGAGGCGATCAGGTCGGCGACGTCGCGATAGACCGTGCGCAGGCTGACCTCCAGCGTCGTCGCCAGCTCGGCGCCGGTGACCGCGCGGCGGCGGCCGCGCAACAGCTCGATCAGGCGGAACAGACGGTCGGCACGGCGCATCTGCTCAATCTCCCCTGGGCCCTCGAACACTACTGACACCAGGCTGTCAGCAGGGCCGGGATATCACATCCGCGTCGACTGACCAAACCCCGCCACACCCCGACACTCACGAGGAGGAATCCATGTCGTTCCCGAGCCTATCCGTCCGACTTCCGGCGCCACCGGCACGCACCGCAAAACCGCGCGACGCCTTGCCCGGCCTGCTTGACCGGTTGCTGACCCGGCAGGAGCGCGCGTACGCCCGCCGCCGGCTGCGCGCGCTGGACCCACATTTGCTGCGCGACATCGGCCTCGCCCGGTCGGCGGCCGACTTCGACCCCCCGCAACCGTTCCCGCGCGATTGACCCTGCCGTCATTGCTGACACGAGGCTGTCAGCAGGGCCCGGGTATCACCGCGGTGTTGAACACCGACCCCCACGAAAGGACCCTCCTCATGAAACCGATCACTCAATACCCCGTCGTCGTTTCCGCCGACCTGACGCGCAGCCGCGACTTCTACGAGACGCTGGGCTTTCGCACCGTGTTCTCCGGCCCGGCCTGGATCCACATGGCGCTGAAGGACCAGCCGCGCGTGCAGCTGGGCCTGATGGCCGCCGACCTGCCGGGCATGGACCCGCTGTTCGCCAAGCCGGCGGGCAGCGTCATGCTCGGCGTCGCCGTCGCCGACGCGGACGCCACCTACGCCGCGCTCAAGGCGGCCGGCATCGGCATCGCCATGGAGCTCGAGGACGCCCCCTGGGGCCAGCGCCGCTTCGGCATCGTCGACCCGGACGGCGTCACGGTCGACGTCGCCGCGCTCGCCAAGGTCAAGACCGAATTCGTCGACGCCATCCAGCCGATCATGGGTTAGGGCCTCCCTTGCGTCTCGTGGCCGGCGGCGTTCCCCCTCGCCGCCGGCCTTCTTTTCTTGACGGCACGGCACCGGCCCGCTCCCCCGCCCGGCCACCCCGAGGATACTGCCGTTGGGTGGCCGGGCGGGGGAGCGGGCCGGTGCCGCAGCAACAAAAGGGTCCCTAGGCAAGGCTCGCGTCAGCGGGCAACATCGCGCCCGCCATGACGACCGTTGCCGAGATCACGCCCGACCGCCGGGGCATCCTGGCCTGGTGCCTCTACGACTGGGCGAACTCGGCGTTCAACACGGTCATCGGCACGTTCGTATTCAGCGTCTACTTCGCCCGCGGCATCTACGGCGACGAGACCGCGGGCAGCGCCCAGTGGGCGTTTGCGCGCTCCATTGCGGGACTCGCCGTCGCGCTCTTGAGCCCCGTGCTCGGCGCCATCGCCGACCGGGCCGGGCCGCGCAAGCCGTGGCTGGCCGTGTTCGTCGCGGTCTGCGTCGTGGCGACGGCGCTGTTGTGGTTCGCCGAGCCAGACCGCGCCTGGATCGCCTACACGCTGGTCCTGGTGGTGATCGCCAGCGTCGCCTTCGACCTCGCCAACGTGTTCTACAACGCCATGCTGCACGACGTGGCGCCGCCGCGCCTGCTGGGCCGCGTGTCGGGCTGGGGCTGGGGCCTCGGCTATGTCGGCGGGCTGGTCTGCCTGGCGCTGGCGCTCGTCGGCTTCGTGCAGCCGGACGCACCCTGGTTCGGCGTCGGCACGGACAACGCCGCCAACATCCACGCGACCGCGCTGTTGGTCGCGGTGTGGTTCGTGGCGTTCAGCGTGCCGCTGTTCCTCTTCACGCGCGATACGCCGGCGACGGGCGTGCGACCCGGCGTGGCCGTGCGCACCGGCGTCGCGACCCTGCTCCGTACGTTCCGGGAGGTGCGGCACTACGGCCAGATCGTGCGCTTTCTGATCGCCAGCGCGCTCTACCGCGACGGCCTGGCGACCCTGTTCGCCGTCGGCGGGCTCTACGCCGCCGGCACGTTCGCCATGAGCTTCGAGCAGATCCTGGTGTTCGCCATCGGGCTCAACGTCACGGCAGGGCTGGGCGCGGCGGGCTTCGCCTTCATCGACGACCGGGTCGGCTCGAAGCCGACGATCATGGTGGCGCTCGCCGGGCTGATCGGCTTTGGCGTGCCGCTACTGCTGGTCTCCGATCCGCGCCTGTTCATCGCCTTCGCCCTGTGCCTGGGCGTGTTCGTCGGACCGGCGCAGGCGGCCAGCCGCACGCTGATGGCGCGCCTGGCCCCCGACGACATGGAGACCGAGATGTTCGGGTTGTACGCCTTCACCGGCAAGGCGGTGGTGTTCCTCGGCCCGCTCGCCTTCGGCCTCGTGACCGAGGCGTTCGACAGCCAGCGCGCCGGCATGGCGACGATCGTGGCGTTCCTGGCGGCCGGCGGCGCCCTCTTGTGGGGCGTGCGCGAGCCCGGCCGTCACCAGGGAATCGCGGAGCCGCCGTAGGCGTAGAACCGGCCGGTGCGAATGACGTCGAGCACGGCGGGCAGGCGCCGGTCACCCGTGCCACGGGCCTCGTCCTTCGACGTCGCTCAGGATGAGGCCCTTGCGTTTGGCACGTTCTTCCTACGCACCTTGTTATGGGCGCCACCCACCCGCTCAGGCCCTCATGCTGAGCCCGACGAAGCACGAGGGCGTGCCCCTACCCCTCAGTGCCGAAAGTGCCGCATGCCGGTGAACACCATCGCCACGCCGGCCTTGTCGGCGGCGGCGATGACCTCCTCGTCGCGCACGGAGCCGCCGGGCTGGATGACCGCGGTGGCGCCAGCCGCGACCGCCGCCTCGAGGCCGTCGGCGAACGGGAAGAAGGCGTCCGAGGCGACGACCGAGCCTTTCGTGCCGACGCCCGTATCGGCGGCCTTCTGCGCGGCGATGCGCGAGGCGTCGACGCGGCTCATCTGCCCGGCGCCGATGCCGACCGTGGCGCCGTCGCGGGCGTAGACGATGGCGTTCGACTTGACGTGCTTGGCGACGCGGAAGGCGAACAGCAGGTCGGCGCGCTCGGCCTCGCTCGGCGCCCGCGCCGTCACGACGCGCAGGTCGGCGGCGTCGATGCGGCCGGCGTCGCGCGACTGCACCAGCAGGCCGCCGGCGATGGTCTTCGCGGTCGTGCCGCCGGCCGCCGGATCGGGCAACTCCCCGGTCAGCAACAGCCGGAGGTTCTTCTTGGCGGCGAAAACCTCCAGTGCCGCGTCGTCGGCGTCGGGCGCGATCACGACCTCGGTGAACACCCGGGTGATGGCCCGCGCGGCGGCGGCGTCGAGCGGCCGGTTCGCGGCGACGATGCCGCCGAAGGCGCTGGTCGGGTCGCAGGCCAGCGCCCGCGCGTGCGCCTGCGCCAGGTCATCACTCAACGCCACGCCGCACGGGTTGGCGTGCTTGACGATGGCGACCGCCGGCGCGTCGAACTCGGCGACCAGCTCGAACGCGGCGTCGGTGTCGTTGAGGTTGTTGTAGCTCAGCTCCTTGCCCTGCACCTGGCGGGCGCTCGTGACGCCTGGTCGCGCCGCGGCGGTCGCGTAGAGCGCCGCCGCCTGGTGCGGGTTCTCGCCGTAACGCAAGGTCTGCTTGAGCGTGCCAGCGAGCGCCAGCCGCGCGGGGAAACCTTCGCCGGTCTGATCTGCGAACCAGCGGGATATCTCGGCGTCGTAGGCGGCGGTGCGCGCGTAGGCCTTGGCTGCGAGGCGCCGGCGCAGGGCGTCGGATACGACGCCGTCGGCCGCCATGTCGTCCAGCACCGCGGCGTAGTCGCCGGGCTCGACGACGACGGTGACGAACGCATGGTTCTTCGCCGCGGCGCGGATCAGCGCCGGGCCGCCGATGTCGATGTTCTCGATGCAGTCGGCGAAGCCGGCGCCGGCGGCGACCGTGGCCTCGAACGGGTAGAGGTTGATCGCCACCAGGTCGATGGGCGCGATGCCGTGCTCGGCCATGGCTGCCTGGTCGCCCGCGTGGTCGCGGCGCGCCAGGATGCCGCCGTGCACAGTCGGGTGCAGCGTCTTGACGCGGCCGTCCATCACCTCCGGGAAGCCGGTGTGCGCGGCGACGTCGAGCACGTCGAGGCCGGCGCCGCGCAACGCCCGGGCGCTGCCGCCGGTCGACAGCAGCGCGACGCCGCGGTCCGCGAGCGCGCTCGCGAAGTCGACGAGGCCGGTCTTGTCGGAGACCGACAGCAGCGCGCGGCGGACGGGCGACGCACCGGGCATCGTGACGGCCTCCGGCCGGGGTGGGGTCAGTTGGCCGCCGCCGCGGGCGGCGCCGGGCGGACCTGGCCGCGCATCTCCGGCACCAGGCGCTGCAGCAGGACCCGGGTGCGGCCGTCGTCGCCGGCGGCGGCGGCTTCGGTCAGTTCGGCGATGGCGCGGTCCAGCACGGCGAGGTCGGCGGTGCGCGGCGCCGCCAGGCGGATGTCGGCGATCTTGGTGGGGGTCAGCGCCTCGCCGTCGTGGAACAGCTCCTCGGTCAGCTTCTCGCCGGGGCGCGGGCCGGTGAAGACGATCTCGACGTCCTTGTCGGGGGTCTTGCCGCTCAGGCGGATCATCTGCCGCGCCAAGTCGAGGATGCGCACCGGCTCGCCCATGTCGAGCACGAACAGGCGGCCGGCGTTGGCGTCGCCCAGGGCCGAGGCCTGCAGCACCAGCTCGACCGCCTCGCGCACGGTCATGAAGTAGCGCGTCATGTCCGGGTGGGTAACGGTCAGCGGCCCGCCCTCGGCCAGCTGCTTGCGGAACAGCGGCACGACCGAGCCGGTCGAGCCCAAGACGTTGCCGAAGCGCACGGTCTGGAACCGCGTGTCGGTGCCGGCCAGGTCGAGCGCTTGGCAGTAGCTCTCTGCGACGCGCTTGGTGGCGCCCATGACGTTGGTCGGGTTGACCGCCTTGTCGGTGGAGATCAGCAGCATGGTGGCGACGCCCGCGGCACGGCAGGCGTCGGCGACGTTGCGCGTGCCGGTAACGTTGGTCAGCACGCCCTCGCAGGCGTGGATCTCGACCATCGGCACGTGCTTCAGCGCCGCGGCATGGAACGCCAGCTCAGGCCCGGCCTCGGCAACGACGGCGGCGATGCGGTCGCGGTCGCGCACGTCGGCCAGCACCGTCGTCCGCGCCAGGTCCGGATGGCGGCGGCCCAGCTCCAGGTCGATGGCGTAGAGATTGAATTCCGAGTTGTCGAGCAGGGTGACGTGCGCCGGCGCGAAGTCGGAGACCTGGCGCACCAGCTCGCTGCCGATGGTGCCGCCGGCGCCGGTGACCAGCACGCGCCTGCCGGCGATCAGGCGCTGCATGGCCGGGCGGTCCAGCACCGTCTGCGGCCGGCCCAGCAGGTCCTCGACCGCGATCGGGCGCACCTCCAGAGGGGCGCTCTCGCCGGCCTGGAAGTCGGTGAGGCGCGGCAGCCGGGCGACGCTCATGCCGCGCCGTTCGGCGGCCTCCAGCAGCTTCGCCATGTGCGGCGTGTTGATCAGGTCCTTGGCGACGACCAGCCGCTGCGGCCGTTCGTTGTGCCGGGCCAGCCGCTCCAGCACGGCGTCGAGGTCGTCCAGATCGCCCAGCACCGGCGTGTGGTGGATGCGCCGGCCGACGCGTTTGCCCTTCTCGTCCAGCACGCCGACGACGCGATAGCCGCTGGCGGTGCTGCGCGCGTTGGCGCGGATGAAGGTCTCGGCCTCGTCGCCGGCGCCGACCAGCAGGATCGGCACGCCGGGCTTCTTGCCTTTCTCGTACGTGAGGTCGACGCGCCGGTCGCGCAGCAGGCGGTAGATGAAACGCGGGCCGCCCAACAGCGCCAGCAGCACGAACCAGTTGATCGCCGGCAGGGAGCGCGGCAGGTCTACGCCCCGGGTCAAGACGAACGTCGCCGGCACGAACAGCAGGATCACCAGCGTCACCGCCTTGGTGATCTGCACCAGGTCGTTGACCGAGGCATAGCGCCAGACGCCGCGGTAGAGCCCGATGGGCCAGAACACGAATGCCGCCGCGACGGTCAGGATCGCGGTGTTCTCGACGATGAACTCGGTCGGGTAGCCCCAGGCCAGCTCGCCGACGCGCAGGTACAGCGCTATGACGAACGACAGCGCCGCCATGATGACGTCGTGCACGTAGGTCAGGCTGTGGCGACGGAAGATTTGCATGGGCGGTCCCGCTGGCGCGTTCGCCTGCGTCATATCACAGGTGCCCGCGCCCGCGGTACGGGCGAAATGTGGCGGACGCTCAGCCGCGCAGGTGGACCAGGAACGCCAGCACGACGACGGCCGCCGCGGCCAGCGCCGCCCAGGCCGGCGGCGCCAACGACGCCAGCGCCAGCAGCACCAGCACCGCGTTGCAACCGGCGACGCGCAGGCTGACCGCGGCGTGGCCCAGGCCGCGCTGCACCGCCTGCTGATAGAAGTGCTCGCGGTGGGCGCGCCACACGCGCTCGCGGCGCAGCAGGCGGCGGATCAGCGTCAGCGTCGCGTCGCCCAGATAGTAGAGCGGCAGGATCGCCGCCGCGGCCCAGGCGCCGTGGCCGGCCAGCGCCAGGATCAGGTAGCCCAGCAGAAATCCCAGCGGCACGCTGCCGACGTCGCCCAGGAAGACCCGCGCCGGCGGCCAGTTCCAATAGAGGAACGCCAGCGCGCCGGCGCTCAGCAGCAGGCCCAGCGCGCCCAGGGTCGGCGCGACGCCAGCCACTGCGACGACCAGGAACAGCCCGCCGCCGATGGCGACGGTCTCGACCGCGCTGATACCGTCGATGCCGTCCATGAAATTGAACAGGTTGACGAACCACAGCCAGGCCAGGCCGGCGAGCGCGAAATCGAGTGCGGGCGGCAGGAATCCGTGGAATACCGGCCCCGGTAGCGCCGCGAGGCCGGCGGCGACGGCGGCCGCCTGCACCGCGAAGCGCACGCCGACCGGCAGCCCGCGCAGGTCGTCGAGCGCCGACACACCCGCGAGCGCCAGGGCCAGCGCCGGCACCAGCCAGGCGCGCGGCAGCTCGGCGGCAAACGGATCGAGCAAGACAACCGCGAGCCAGGCCGGCAACGCCATCGCCAGCACCCCGGCGCCGCCGCCGCGCGGCGTCGGCACGCTGTGGCTGGACCGCGCATTGGGTTCGTCGAGAATGGCGCGCCGCAGCAGGACGCGCCGCACGCCGCCGACCGCCGGCACGGTCAGCGCGAAGACCGCGACGAATCCGGCGATCAGGACCCAGGATGGCAGGGCGGTCGGCATCGCCTGCTCATAGCGCGATGCGTCGCGGCACGGAAGGGCGTCGCCACGAAAACGGCCGCGCGCCCGGGGTCGGACGGCGGCCGTGAACGGGCCCGCGCTGGCTGTGGCCTATGTCGCCGTGGCCTCCGTTTTCCCGACACCTTCCGGGGTCAGCGCAAGGGTCAGCACCCCGGCGAGGCCCAGCGCCGCCATCCACCAGCCCTGCCAGATGCCGAAGCTGAGCTGGGCGACGACCAGTGCGCTCGCCAGAACCGCCAGCCGGGTCGCCAGCGCGCCTCGGCCGACGGTCGTGACAGCCGGGGCGCGCACGAGGAAGCCGAACATCAGCGCCGCGATCAGGAGACCCGGCAAGCCGAGTTCGAGCCAAACCTGGATCAGCGCGTTGTGCGGGTGCAGCGTCAGCGCCGCGCCGGTCACGACCTCGCCGGTGGCGGTGCGGTACAGTTCCAGCGCGACCTCGCGCCCGGGCAGGGCGCGGGAGGCGTCGAGCCCCCAGCCGAAAACCGGCTGTTCGGCGATGCGTTCGGCGGCGAACTGCCAGATCGCCAGGCGATGCACCTGGCTGGTGGGGCCGTCGGCGATCGCCAGCAGGGAGTCGCGCGCTGGTTCATAGAGCTCGCCCATGAACGGGATCGCCGCGACCATGGCGACGAACAACCCCGCCAGGGCCGGCGGCGCGAGACGCGGCGCGAGCCACGCGAGGCCGAAGACCGAGCTGCCGACCGCGAGCGCGATCGTCGGAGTCCGCGGGTTGAGGCCGACCAGTACCGCCGCGATCGCGAACAGCGCCGCCAGCGCCCACAGGCGACCGTAACGCCGCGCGACGATCATCGCCAGCGGCCAGGCGACGATCGCCAGGACCGCCGTGCCGCGATTGAAATGGGCGAGGAACTCGGCCTGGTTCGCGCCCGTGTCGAGCCCCAGGCCGCCGGCAACGTCGCGACCGACCAGCAGCGCGAGGGCGACGCCGACACCGGCGATCGCGGCGCCGATCACGAGGGCGTTGGCCAACCGGGCGAGGGCGGCCGGCGTCAGGCGCTGCGCCGCGTCGGCCAGCACCGCGATGCCGATGCCGAAACCGAGGAAGCGCAACGCCAGTTCCAGGCTGCGGTCCGGCGCCGGGGCCCACAGCGCGGTGATCGCCCCCCAGACGGCGAGGACGGCCAGCAGCAGCGCCGGCACGACCGGCCGCGGCCAGCGGCGCTCGGCGCGGTCCGCGGTCGCCTGCCCGAGCAGCAGCACGACGGCCGCCAGCCCGGCCAGCGTGACGACCTGCAGCGGCGCCGCATAGGCAACCGGCAGCAGCAGCAGCGCGGTACCCTGCAGCACCAGTGCGCTCAGGCGGTCGGCGCGGCTCACGCGTCGAGGCCCAGGTGGGCGAGCTGCCGCGCGACCACCGTGCGCTCGTCGTAGCGCTCGCGCGCGCGGGCCAGACCGGCGGCGCCCTGGCGGGCCCGCAAGTCGACGTCGCCGACCAGCCGATTGAGCGCGGCGGCCAGCGCGGTCGGTTCGCCGACCGGAACCAGCGCGCCGGTCTCGCGATCGACGACTTCTTCGCGGCTGCCACGGATGTCGGTGGCGACGACCGGCAGGCCGGTCAGCATGGCCTCGATGATCGAGCGCGGCATGCCCTCGCGGTGCGACGGCAAGGTGTAGACGTCGGCGGCACGCAACAGGTCGGGCACGTCGGCGCGATAGCCCAGCAGGCGCACGCGCGCGCCCAGCACCGCGTCGTCGCGCGCCGCCGCGAGCGCGTCGTCGATGCCGCCGGCGTGGTCGCTCTCCAGGCGCTCGCCGATCACCCACAGCTCCGCGTCCACCTCGCGCATCGCCGCGAACAGCTCCGGGATGCCCTTTTCGGCGACCAGCCGGCCGACGCAGACGATCACCGGGCGGTCCGCGGGCGTGCCCAGCTCGGCGCGCACGCGGGCGCGGTCCGCGCCGTCGGCGTCGGGACGGAAGCGTGCGGGGTCGCTGCCGTTGCCGATCGCCACCACGTCGCCGGTGCGGCACAGGCGCAGGCGGCGCGCCGTCGCCGCGTCCTCCTCCGACTGGGTGAAGAGCGTGTCCGTCATCCGCCCCAGCAGCCATTCGAGCGCGATGTGCGCGGCCCGCTTGGGCCACGGCATGCGCTCATGGAAGTAGAAGCCGTGCGCCGTATAGACCAGGCGGCCGGGCCGCGCGAACAGCGCCGCCAGGCGGCCGATCAATGCGCCGATGGGCGTGTGCACGTGCAACAGGTCGACCCGCTCGCGCCGCAGCAGGCGGATCAGCGCGACCAGCGCCGCGAGGCCGTGGCGCGGGTCGGCGCTGCGCTTGAGCGGCACGGTCTCGACCCGAAATCCCTGGGCGCGGACCTGGGCCAACAGCGGCCCGTCGGCGCAGACGCCCACCACCTCGTGGCCCGCGTCGCGCATGGCGTTCATCAGCGGCAGAAGAAAGTGGGCGAGCGTGAAGTCGACGGTGCAGAGCTGGCAGACCTTCATGGCGCGGCGAGGACCTCGCCGACAGTGCGCGGGTCGCCGTCCAGCAGCGCGCGATAGAGCCGCTCATAGTCGTCGACGCAGCGGTCGAGGTCGAACGTCGACAGCACGCGGGCGCGGCCGGCCGCGCCCATGCGCTCGCGCAGCTCCCGGTCGTTCGCGAGTTCGACGAGCGCCTCTGCCAACATCCCCGGGTCGCGCGACGGCACGACGCGTCCGGACTCGCGATCGACGACGGCTTCCGGGCTGCCGCCAACGTCGGTGACCAGCATGGGCAGGCCGCAGGCCATGCCCTCCAGGACGGTGTTGGGGAAGCCCTCCTCGTGCGAGCACAGCAGACCTACGTCGCTCGCGTGCAGAAACGGCAACACGTCCTCTCGCTCGCCCAGCCAGCGCAATCGTGCGGCAATGCCCAGCCGGTCGGCCTGGGCCCGCAGCTCGCTCTCCGCCCCGGCGTCGCGCCCGACCAGCAGCAACAGCCAGTCGGTGGGCAGCCGGTCGCCGGCGCGGGCCAGCGCCTCGAACAGATCGGCGTGGCCCTTGTAAGGGTAGAAGTTGGCGACCGTCGTCAGCACCAGCGCCTGCGCCGGCAGGTCCGCGGCGACGCGCGCCGCGGTGCGGTCGCCCGGCCGATACAGCGCCGTATCGACGCCGTTCGGGATCATGCCCAGCTTGTGTTCGGGCACGCCTTCGGCGCGCAGGTCGTCGCAGACCGCGCGGCTGTTGCCCAGGATCGCCGTCATGCGCCGGTGCAGCCAGCGCTCGACCCGGGCGCCGACGGGGTGGCGCTGCTGATAGGCGTTAAGACTGCGGCGGCTCATCAGGCGCAGGTCCGGGCCCGCCCGGGCGGCGACCGGGCCGCCCAGCAGGTATGCCTCGGGCGCAGAGAAGTGCACCAGGTCCGGGCGCAGGCGGCGGAGCATACGCCACACGTGCGCGATCGCGCCCGGCGCCCCCAGACCGCGCGAGCGATCGCTGCGGCGCACCAGCACCTCGACGCCGCCCTGCCGAAAGGCGTCGTCCAGCCGGGCGGCGCCGCCGGTGGCGCAGACGCTGAGGCGGAAGCCGCGCGCGACCAGTCTTGGCAGCACGAACAGCAAGTGCCGCTCCGTCCCGCCGACGGCCAGCCGCGGCACGACAATCAGGACGTGCGGCGAAGCGCTGCCCACGGTCTCGGTCATGGCTTTGGCGTGCGCGAGCGCAACGGCGCGCGGGGCCGGCGTCGCCGGTCCCGCCTCAGGCCGCGCTGGCGCCGGTCTCCTTCAGCGCCGTACGCACGGCGGCGACGATGCGGTCCTGGGTCACCGCGTCCAGGTAGGGATGCATCGGCAGGCTCAGCACCTCGTTCGCCAGCGCCTGCGACACCGGGACGCCGCCGGGCGCGGTGAGGGCGGGCACGAAGGCTGGCTGGTCGTTCAGCGCGCGCGGATAGTAGACCGCCGTCGGGATACCCTGGGTCTCGAGTGCGGCGGCCACGTCGTCGCGCCGCGGCGTGCAGATCGTGTACTGGGCCCAGACGCTGGTGCAGCCGGGCGCGAGGCGCGGCACCGTCACGAGATCGCCCAGCGCCGCGCTATAGCGGGCGGCGATGCGGTCGCGCGCCACGATCTCCTCGTCGAAGATGGCCAGTTTTTCGAGGAGGATTGCCGCCTGCATCGTGTCCAACCGGCTGTTCATGCCGACCGCGACCTGGTCGTAGCGGTGGGTGCCCGCGCCGTGGTGGCGCAGCGAGCGTAGCTGCGCCGCCAAGTCCCCGTCGTCGGTCAGCATGGCGCCGCCATCGCCATAGCAGCCCAGCGGCTTGGCCGGGAAGAAGCTGGTCGCGCCGACGTCGCCGAAGCTGCCGCAGGCGCGCCCGTCGCGCGTGGCGCCAAAGCTCTGCGCCGCGTCGTCGATGACGATCAGGTCGTGGCGCGCGGCGACGCCCGCGATCGCCGCGTGGTCGGCGGCCTGGCCGAACAGGTCGACGGGGATGATGGCGCGGGGCGTGAGATCGCGCGGCGTCTCGGCGATGGCCGCGGAGAGGCTTTCCGTGTCGAGGTTGAACGTTGCGGCCTCGACATCGACAAAGATCGGCGTGGCGCCGCACAGCACGACGACCTCGCCCGTGGCGGCGAAAGTGAAGGCCGGCACGTAGACGGCGTCGCCGGGCCCGACGCCCAGCGCCAACAGCGGTAGCAACAGCGCGTCGGTGCCGTTGGCGCAGGCGACCGCGTGGGCACAGCCGGCGCGCTCCGCCAGCACGTTCTCCAGTTCCGCGACCTCCGGCCCCAGGATGAAGCGGCCATGCGCCAGCACCCGCGCGATCGCCGCGTCGATGCGGTCGCCGAGGCGCCGGCGCTGGGCCTGCAGGTCGATGAAGGGCAGTGCGCTCAAATCGTGCCTCCGCCGGCCACGTGCGCGGCCGTCCCGGTGTCGTCGCTCAGCATAGCAGCGCCGGCGTCGCGCCAGGCTTCGAACATCAGCACCGGCCACAGTCGGTACTGGTGATTGTGCCGGCCGGCGAGGTGCTCGTGCCACACCCGGCGCACCGTCGTTGCATTGAACGTGCCCGCCTCGGCGAGGCGGCGCTCGTCCAACAGCGCCTCGGCCCAGTCGCGCAGGTCGCCGCGCAGCCAGTCGCCGATCGGCACGCCGAAGCCCATCTTCGGCCGCTCGAACAGCGTGCGTGGCACGTAGCGGGCCAGCACCTCGCGCAGGATCCATTTGCGCTGGCCGTCGCGTACCTTCAGGCCGGCGTCCAGGCGCCAGGCGAACTCGACCACGCGGTGGTCCAGGATCGGCACCCGGCTCTCCAGGCTCACCGCCATGCTGGCGCGATCCACTTTCACCAGGATGTCGTCCGGCAGATAGACCAGCGTGTCGAGCAGCATGATCTGCTGCGTGAAGCTGTCGAGCGCCGGCCAGCGCGCGGGCTCGCCCAGGATCGTCGCTGGCTCGCCCGCACGAATCAGCGCCCGGCCCGGCGCCTTCCACTGCGACACCAGCCGCAGGTACATCTCCTCCTTCGTCGGTACGGCGAGGATCTCCGCCAGCTTGTGCAGCTTGTCGCCCAGCTGGCCCTGGCGCAGGCGGCGTGGCAGCAGTGGCGCCGCCGCGGCGCCCAGCGCGTCCCAGGTCGACGGCCCCAACAGCTCCAGCCCACCGCGCGCCGCGCGCCGCAGCGGCGCCGGCACGCCCGTCAAGCGCGCCAGCCGTTCGGCCAGGCCATAGCGGTTGTAGCCGCCGAACACCTCGTCGCCGCCGTCGCCGGAGAGGCTGACGGTGACCGACTGGCGCGCCAGCCGCGACACCAGGAACGTGGGGATCTGCGACGAGTCGGCGAACGGCTCGTCGTAGATCGCCGGCAGTTGCGGAATAACCGCCTGGGCGTCGGCCGGCGTCAGGTAGAGCTCGGTGTGGTCGGTCTTCAGGTGCGCGGCGACGCGGGCGGCATGCTCCGCCTCGTTGTAGCCGGGCACGGTGAAGCCGATGGAAAACGTCTTCACGGGCCGGGCGCTCTGAGCCTGCATCAGCGCCACGACCGTCGACGAGTCGATGCCGCCGGAGAGGAACGCGCCCAGCGGCACGTCGCTGACCATGCACTGCGTCACGGCGTCGCGCAGCAGCGTGTCGAGCGCCTCGGTCGTGGTCGCGGCGTCGGCGTCCAACGAATCGGCGAGGCCCGCCTCGGCCGCCGCGGCGGCCGACCAGTAGGGCGCAGGCTCCGGCAGCCGGCGCGCGGCGACGTCCCGGGCGTCGAGCGTCAGGATGCAGCCGGCGGCCAGCTTCCAGACGCCCGTGTAGATCGTGTGCGGCGCCGGGATCATGGCGTAGCGCAGCAACAGCGCCGGCGCGCCGGGGTCGAGCTCGGCGGCGAAGTCCGGCAGCGCGCGCAGCGCCTTGAGCTCGGAGGCGAAGGCCACGTCACGGCCGGCCCAGCCGTAGTACAGCGGCTTCTGGCCCAGCCGGTCGCGCGCGAGGCTGAGCGTGCGGTCCCGGCGGTCCCACAGGGCCAGCGCGAACATGCCGTTCGCCCGGCGTAAGGCGTCCGCGAGGCCCCAGCGGGCGATGGCTTCCAGCAGCACCTCGGTGTCCGAACCGCCGCGCAATTTGACCCCGGCGTCGGCGAGTTCTCGCGCCAGTGCCCGGTAGTTGTAGATCTCGCCGTTGTAGGTCAGCACGTAGCGCCCGTCGGCCGAGATCATCGGCTGCGCCCCGGCCGGCGACAGGTCGATGATCGCCAGGCGCTGGTGGCCGAAGGCGATGCCGGCCTCGGCGTCGCGCCAGACGCCGCTGTCGTCGGGTCCGCGGTGCCGCAGCGTCGTCGCCATTGCCCGAACCAGCTCGGCCGAGACCGCGCCGTCGGCGCTCAGGACTCCGGCAATGCCGCACATGTCAGGCGGTCCCGTAGATGTCGGCGTAGCGCGGCAGCAGGTGCTGCTTGCCCAACAGGGCGCGCGCCGCCGCGGCGACGCCGGCGCGGTCGGGCGGCGGCGGCCAGGCGATCCGCGTGCCGTTGACCAGCGCCAGGTTGCCCAACGTCCGCGCCGCGTCGACCGCGTCCGGCACGGCGTCGGTCATGGCCACGGTCAGGCCGGCCAAACAGTACTCGGCGAACTTGGTCGGCGAGGCGACACGGTTCACGCCGGTCGGTTCGCGCAGCATCAGGGCCACGTCGGCGGCGTTGAGGTGGTCGTTGACCTGGCTCAGCGGCACGGCCGTCACGTGCACGCGCGCGGGGTCCAGGGTTGAGACACGGCGCGTCGCCTCATCGGCAGCGGGGCACAGCACCAAGAGACGCGCGCGGTCGTCGGCGGCGGAGAGGGCCGCGAACAGCGCCACGGTCTCGTCGAAGCATTGATAGGGCGCCAGGCTGCCGCTGTAGACATAGACACGGGCGTCGTCGCCATAGCCCAGGCGCTCGCGCATCTGCGCACGCAGCGCCGGGTCGAAGAAAAATCGGTTTTCGGCGGCAGCGCAGGGCACAACGGCCGCGGGCTTGTCCCGCAGCAGCGGCGCGCACAGCGCACGCAGCGGCCGGCTGACGAACAGCGCCCGATCGCAGGCGCTGGCCGCGCGCCGGCGGGTCGCCGCGGCGCGGCGCTCGCGTGCCTTGGCGAGCCAACGCTTTGCCCCCCGTGCGGACGCGGCTTGCGCGGCGATCTCGGCCACTGCGTCGCCGCGGCAGTCCCAGATCAGCGGCCAGTTGCGGGCGCCGGTCGCACCGCAGACCGCCGTCGAGAAGTCCGTGCGGGCGTGCAGCGCGTCGAACGCCGGGCGCCGGCGCAACAGGTGCAGGCCGAAAAGCAGCCCGTTGAGCCAGGTCGAGAACGGCACGGCGGGGCGTACGCCACGAAACACGCACACGTCGCTCGCCGCCATCTCGCGTGCCGCCGCCTGCTTGTCGCGCGACTTGCGAACCAGTGCGCCGGAGCAGGCGAAGGCCCAGATCTCGAACTCGGCGATGCCGGCCGCGGTCAGTTGCCGGGCGTGGTCCAGCACCTGCGAGTCGACGACCGTGTCGGCCAGGCCCTCAAAGAGCACGAGCAGGACGCGCGGACGTTTTGCCATAGCCAGGGGAGACAAGAACCGGTGGGGCCCAGGCGGCAAGCGGGCCGCCGGGCGAGAGGTCGACGATCGTCAACCGCGCGTCGTCCAGCACGACCGCGCGGAAGACGTGCCAACCGTCGCCGTCGGCGCGGCCGACGAAGCCGCCGTGGCCGAAGTAGAGGCAAGTGCCGCGCGGCAGGCCGGCGATCTCGAACAGGCCGCGGTTCAGATCGGCGCCGACGGCGCCCGCCGGCCGCGGCACGCTGTGGGCGGAGGCCGCCCGGTACGTGTTGCGCGCATCCGGCAGCGGCGTGTACGCGTACGACCCGGGGTCCGACAGCAGCGCGCGGCCATCGACCTCGAGTTCAATCGCCAGAGCGTCGTCGTGCGCGTGCCCTTGGGGACTATCGTGCGCTGGGCAGCGCGCCGCCAGGAACAGCCGTGCGCCGCGCAGCACGTAGACGCCGAAGTGGGGATACGCGACGAGGTCCAGGTCGGCGGTCGCGTCCGCGGGCAAGGGGAGCTCAATGATCCGGCGGGTGTCCGGCGGCGCGGCGCGGGCCTGCGCCAGGATCGTGGCTGGCGCGGTTTCCGTGGGGAACGCCGGCGCGGCGGGCGCGTTTGAGGCTATGCTTCGGCCGCCGGCGAGCGCCCGCACCACTGCCGACTCGACCCAGTCGCCGGCCCAGGCGGCGAGCGCCGGCTGATCGGTCAGCGTTGCGGCGGCGGCAACGAACGAGCGGTGGTCCAGCACGTTCTCTTCCGTGTCGTTCCACTCCAGTTGCAGCTTCACAAATCGCCCGCTGTCGGTGTCGCCGATCTGCACAACGCTGCCGTCCGGCTTGGTGACATCGCGGGTGAAGCGGGCCGCTTTGGCCAACGCCGCAAACGTCGCGTGCGGCAGCAGGTCGGCGTCGAGCGGCGCCGGCGGCGGGCGAACGTCGGGCCGCTTGGCCGCCGCGATCGCGGTCCTGTCTGCGGCGGTCAGGCCCAGCAGCAGGGCCGCGGGATACAGCACCAGCTCACCCGAAAGCCGGTGGTAGTTGGTGGAGGCCTCGAAGTTGCCGCCGTCGTCGAGGAATTGGCGGTCCGCTTCCAACGCGAGCTGTTCCGCCGCGAAGCGCAGCCAGCCGCGGGTCTCGGCGCTGTCGGGCAGGTAGGCGCCGGCGAAGGCGACGCCGGCCAGCTCTGCGAGGTAATGATTGCCGCGCGACTCCTCCGACCATTCAAGGTGCGCCAGCACGTGCCGGGCGTGCTCCACGGCGGCGCGCTTGACCGTGTCGAGGAACGCCGGATCGAACGCGACGCCCGCATCGCGGAACAGGTCCAGCGCCAGGAGCACATTGACGATGCGGATCGCCACGTCCATCGGGCCGGCCCAGTTGACGCCGTAGCGCGGCGGGTTCGTCGCCAGGAAGTCGAGGACCTGGTTGCGGAAGGCCTGAGCGGTGTCGATGCCAACGCGTTGCGCGAGGGCGAGCTGCGGCAGGTGCTGCAGACGCGCAAGGTCCCAAGGCACCTTGACGTCGGCGCCGGCCACGTCGCCGAAGCGGATGTCGGTGCTGTGCGTCGTCTCCGACCAGCGGTAACCGGAACGGAAATCGAGCTGCCAGTCGATGGGCGTGTAGGCGCCGTCGATCAGACCCCACAGCCGCCGGCTCTCGGCCAGGTTCGCCGCGTGCACGCGGCCGGCCAGCCAGGCGCCGTCGGAGCCGGCGTCGACCCGGGGGCCGGGCGCAAAGGTGTGGCCGGCGAAGCTGGCGCACGTCATGCCGTGCCGGACGTCGACCCAGCCCGAGCCCAGGAGGTCGAAGCGATGCGCGACGTAGTGCGCCGCCGCCTCGGCGAGGTCAGCTCGGTACGCGTCGCTGACAACGTCGTCCGGCAGGTGCACGCGGCGACGCAGGTCGCCCGACGGGGCGGTTGCGAGATACGTGGTCTCGCGCTCGTCGCGGCGGCGTTGCCGTTGCCGCGCCAGCAGACGCCCGCCCAGGCCCAGCGCGCGGCGCGCCGCCTCGTGCGGCGGCAGGCTCAGGCCCCGGCGGACATAGGATCCCAGCGCGGTTATGGCTCGGCGCGTTTCGGTTGATCGTTCAGGACGCCGACGGCATGGTGGCCGCCCACACCCGTCCGATCCCGCCCGCGATGAAAGCGTTCCTGGAATCCGTGCTGCCGCCCGGCACCGTCAACGTGGCGCGCCGCTGGCGCCTGGCGCTGGGCGCTTTGGCACCGGACGCAAAGAGTTCCGCCGCGTACTGGACGCAGCACCACGTGGACGCGCCGGAGGCGGGGTTCGAGAGCGTCGACGCCTCGCTCGCCCACCTCGACTGGCGCAACGGCATGTACCCCGGCACGCTCGATCTGATGCCGCTCGACGATGCCGTCGGTCTCACGGTGCTCGACTATGGCTGCGGGCCCGGCAACGACACCATCGGCTTCGCGCACCACAGCAAGCCCAAGGCGCTGCATGCCGTCGATGTCTCGTCCACGGCGCTGGCGCTCGCCCAGCGCCGGGCCGAGCTGCACGGATTCGACGTGGACTTCCAGGAGATCGCCGAGAGTCCGGTGACGCTGCCCTTCGACGACGCGTCGTTCGACCTCGTGCACTCGGCGGGCGTGCTGCATCACACGCCCGACCCAGCGGCGATCCTCGCCGAGTTCCACCGCGTGCTGAAGCCCAGCGGCCGCGCCCGGATCATGGTCTACAACCGCGACTCGGTGTGGATGCACCTGCATGTGGCCTATCGCTCGATGATCGTGCAGGGCCTCTACAAGGGCGCCACGAAGGACGACGCCTTCCGACGCACCACCGACGGCGACCGCTGCCCCATCGCGCGCGCCTACGTGCCGGAGGATTTCATCGCGCTGTGCCAGACCGCCGGATTCGACGCCACATTCGCCGGCGCCGGCGTGTCGCTGCTGGAGCTCGAGTGCCTCGACCTGCGCTTCGCCGCGCTGCGCGACCAGCGATTGGATTCCGAAAGCCGCGCGTTTCTCGGCGCGCTGATGTTCAACGACCGCCTCTGGCCGCTGTATCGCGGCCACGTCGCCGGCATCAACGGGTGTTATCACTTGCAGCGCGCGTGAGGGTCAGGCGCGGCGCGCCTCGAAGTGCCAGGTCGACACCATCCAGGCCGGCAGCGCGTCGGCGATACGCGCGTTCGCCGCGATCAGCCAGCGCGGGCGCAACACCGTGCTGCCCGACAGGTCGGCGCCGACGAAGCTGCCGTTGGCAAAGCGCGTGATGCGCAGGCCCGCCGCCTTCAACGTGCGGTCCAGGCTGCGGCGGGTGAAGAAGACGACATGGCCGGACTCGGTGTTGAACGGCACCACCGGCGGCGGGGGCTGCGGCCGGCCGCGCAGGCGCCGCACGCCGCGCACGATCCCGCGCAGCCCGTCGGACACGTGCAGCAGGCGATCGATCCGGCGTTCGTTCTCGAAACCGCCGTAACCGTTGGGGATCGAGGCGACGACGACGCCGTCGGGGGCGAGCTGCTTCAAGTGCGCGCGCAGCACCGCCGCCGGGTCGTCCAGGTGCTCCAGCACGTCGGCGTAGACGATGACGTCGAAGGTCAGGTCCGCCGGCAGGTGGTCTTCGAAATGCGCGCCGGCGCCCGCGAAGTGCTCCCGCGCGTAAGCCAGCGAGGGCGGGTGGATGTCGACACCCAGATAGTCGACGTCAGGACCGATCAGGTAGCGCGCGACGGCCTCGCCGCTGCCGCAGCCGAAGTCGAGCACCCGCACCGGCCGGCCGTCACGATGCTGGCGCCCCACCGTCTCCTGAATGAACCCCACCTTCTTGCGGTGGCCGTAGACGTTCTCCGGTGGCAGCGCCGTCATGAGGCGAGCGCGGGCTGCGGGGCCGCGGCGGGCGTGGCGATGGCGTGCTCCCACCAGAGCGCCAGATTGAAGAGCGTCCAGGCGTGCACCCGGCCGCGCGGGTCGTCAATCACCGCACGCACGGCCGCCGGGTCCAGCAGCTCGGTGTCGGCGAGGAAGCGGTCGAGCGGGCCGGTGACCGTCTCGCCCAGGCCCTCCAGCAGCCATTCGTGCACCGGCACGCCGAAGCCTTGCTTCGGCCGGTCGATCATCTCGGCCGGGATCAGGCCGCGCACGGCGCGCTTGAGCACGGCCTTCAGCGTGCCGCCCCGGGTCTTCACCGCTTCGGGGATGTTGAGCCCGAGTTCGACGAAGCGGTGGTCGAGGAACGGCACGCGGGCCTCCAGACTCACCCCCATGCTCATCTTGTCGACGCGCATCAGCAGCAGCTCGGGCAGGCGGAAGTTCAGGTCGAGGTAGCTCATCCAGTTGAGCGTCGAGCGCTCCGGCGTGTTTTCCTCCCAGCGCGCGCGGATCGGCGCGATGACCTCCCACGAGCTGCGCTCGGCGAATTGCTGGCGTAGCGGCGGCGCCAAGAGACGCAGCTTCTCGGCGTGGGTGAAAGTCTCCGCCCCACCCCAGAAGATCGGTTGGCGCGCGCGGGCTCGCGCCAGCCAGTCGTAGGGCTGGTGGGCGTCCTTACCCCAGGCGCGCAGGCCCGCGAGGCCGAGTTCCTTGGCGATGCCCGGTACCGGGAACCGGTCATTGAGGCGCTGCAGGCGCCAGGCGCGGCGCCAGTTGGGGTAGCCCCAGAACAGTTCGTCCGCGCCCTCGCCGACCTGGCAGACGATCACGCCCGCGTCGCGGGCCAGCTTCGAGACGTAGTAGAGCGGCACGCAGACCGGATCGGCGATCGGCTCGTCCTGCAGCGCCACCATGCGCGGCAGGAAGTCGATCAAGTTCTGAAGGGCCAAACGGCGTTCGCGGTGATCGGCGCCGATCATCGCGGCCATGCGCCGGGCGTAGTCGAGCTCGTTCTTGGTGCTGCCGTAGTCGCGGTCGTAGCCGATGGAGAAGGTGTGGATCGGCCGCGTCTCGCCGTCGCTGAACAGCGCCGCGTTGGCGCTGGAGTCGATGCCACCGGAGAGGAACACGCCGACCGGCACGTCGCTTACCTTTCGCAAGCCCACGGCGGTGCGCAGCTCGGCCAGGACCCGCTCGGCAATGGCGCCGTCGTCCGTCGGCACGTCCGGGCGGGCGTCGAGCGCGTCCCACCAGCGCCGCTCGGTCATGCGCCCGTCGGCCTCGACCTGCAACAACGTGCCGCCGGGCAGTTTCCTGATGCCCTCGAAGAGCGTGTCGGGCGCCGGCGTCGTCAGGAACGACAGATAATGGAACAGAGCCTCTTCGTTGACCGCGCGCGGCAGCGTCGGGTCGGTCAAGAGCGCCTTGATCTCGCTGGCGAAGCGCAGGCGGCCGCCGTGCACCGCGTAGTACAGCGGCTTGACGCCGATGCGGTCGCGCACCAGCCACAGCCGCCTGGCGCGTGTGTCCCAGAGGGCAAACGCGAACATGCCGCGGAAGCGGTCGATGCAGTCGATGCCCCACTCGCGGTAGCCGTGGACGACCACCTCCGTGTCGCTGTGGTCGGTGCGGAAGCGATGGCCGCGGGCCTCGAGCTCGCGGCGCAGCTCCGCATGGTTGTAGATCTCGCCGTTGTAGACCAGCTGCACGGTGCCGTCGGCGTCCGCCATCGGCTGCGCCGCGGCGTCGCTCAGGTCGACGATCGCCAGGCGCCGGTGGCCCAGGCCGATGCGGCCGTCGGGCGCCAGCCACAACCCGGCGCCGTCGGGCCCGCGATGCACGATGGCGTCGCGCATGGCGCGCACCTCGTCCTCGGCGACGGGGCGTGTGTCGCCGAACGCCAGGATGCCGGCGAGGCCGCACATCAGCGGATCTTGTCTTCGACGTCGAGGGCGACGCGCGCGGCCTGCAGCTGCTGCCACAGCGGGATCGGCCAGGTGCCATCGCGGATCCCGTCGGCGAAAGCGATCAGTTCTTCCCGGTGGCCCTTGGCGGGCGCACGCGACGTTGGTCCCTTGGCGTCGCGGCCCGTCGCGCGGAAGCTCATGAAGTCCTCCACCTCGAAGACCGCGCCGTCGCAGTAGACCTCGATGCGCTCCTTCGGGTGCGCCGCGTGGCCCAGCGCGGTGTAGGTCAGGCTGCCCAGCGAGCCGTCGGCGAAACGCAGGGTGACGACGAAGTTGTCGGACGCCAGGTAGTGGCCAGTCGCGGGCCTCAGCGCCTGAGCCTCGACCGCCGCGACCTCGGCGCCGGTGAGGAACGTCATCAGGTCGTAGAAGTGGCAGGCCTCGCCCAGGTTGCGGCCGCCGCCCTCGGGCCCGTGCACCCAGTGCTCCGGCGGCAGCTGTCCGGCATTGACCCGGTAGTCGACGATCATCGGGTTGCTGCGCTTCGAAACTGCCGCCGCCAGTGCATTGGCGCTGGGCGAAAATCGCCGGTTGTAGCCGGTCAGCAGCAGCGGCGCGGACTCGGCGTCGCGGTAGAACGCCTCGATCGCGGCCAGTTCGTCGCGCGTCAGGGACAGCGGTTTCTCGACGAAGACGTGCTTGCCGGCCTCGAGCGCCGCCAGCACCAGGCGCGCGTGGCTGTCGTGCCGCGTGGCGATCAGGACGGCGTCGGTGTCGGGATCGCTGAGGACCTCCTCGGGATCGGTAGTGGCGAACGCGGCGCCGGTCATGCGCACCACGTCCGCCGCCGCGTGGCCCCGCCGCGCCGCAATCCCGCGCCAGGCGAAGCGGTCGGAGAGCGCCTGCAGGTTCGGCAATAGCGTGCCGGTGAAAAAGCTGCCGGGCCCGATGACGGACAGGCGCACCGCGCCGGGTCGGCCGGGGCGAGCCGCCGGGTTACTGACCTGCCGCGTGATCGATGCCTGGTCCGGGTAGTCGAGCAACGCCGCGAGCGGCCGGTCGTCGGCGTCGAGCGCCGCGTAGGCCTGGGCCGCGTCGTCGATGCCGAAGCGCGCCTCGATCAGGCCGTCGACGCGCACGTGGCCGTCCGCCATCAGGTCCAGGTACGCCTGCATGTTGCGGTTCTCGGTCCAGCGCACGTAACCGACCGGGTAGTCGAGGCCCGCTTCCTCGTAGGCGCGGTCGTAGCGACCGGGCCCGTAGGAGGTGGAGATCCGAAAGTCGAGCTCCTTGGCGTAGATTTCGGCGCGGTCGATGGCGATGGGCACGTCGCCGACCAGCACGACGCGACCCTTGCGCCGGGTCATGCGGAAGGCACCGTTCAAGAGATCGGGCGACGGCGAGGCGGCGGTGACGATCACCGCGTCGGCGCCGATGCCGTGGGTCAGCCGCGCGACATGATCTTCGTCGTCGGTCGAGACGGCCGCATCGAGGCCGGCCGCCTGCGCCAGCGTTACGCGTCGCGGATCGGGGTCGATGCCGATGGTGCGGCAGCCATTGGCCTTCAGGAGTTGCACGGTCAGCTGGCCGATCAGGCCCAGGCCGACGACCGCGACCGTCTCGCCCAGGGTCGGCGCCGCGCGGCGCACGCCCTGCAGCGCGATGGCGCCCAGTGTGACGGTCGCCGCGTCGGCAATCGGCACGTCGTCGGGCACTGGCGCGACCAGGTTGCGCGGCACGCAGACGACCTCCGCGTGATGCGCCGCCTGACTGCCGGCGCAGGCGACCCGGTCGCCGGGCGCCAAATCGTCGACGCCGTCGCCGACTTCGATCACCGTGCCGGCCAGCGAATAACCGGTCGGGTGGTGTGCGGCCAGGCGGCCGTCGACCGCCGCGCGGGTGCGCGCCAGGCCCTCGGTGCGCACCATCTCGACGACGCGGCGCACCTGGTCGGGGCGCTGCATGGCGCGCTTCCACAGCGGCAGGTTGGAGGCGCGCACGCCGCTCATCTCGGTGCCGACGGAGATGCACGACGCGGCGACGCGCACCAGCACCGCGCCCGGCGCGACACCCGGCGCCGGCACCTCGTCGACGCTGACGCCGTCGCGGCCGATCGTCACCTGCTTCATTGCGCGACGGCCTCCGTTGCCGGGCTCAGGCCGGCGGCCTCGGCGAGCCGCGCCTGGAAGCGCGGGCGCACTGTGGCGGCGTTGTGGTTCGCGGCGGCGGCCTCTTTCGCCGCCGAGACGACGCGCCGCCGCAGCACGTCGTCGTCGAGCGCGCGCGCGATCTCCGTGCTCAGCTGCGCGACACCGGGTCGGTCCACCACGTGCGCCCAGCCGGCGTCGCGGGCGTAGGCGATCTGCGCCGTCAGCTCAGGCCCGTAGGCCAGCACCGGCGTGCCGCTGACCAAATAAGCGGGCACCTTCGTCGGCATGGAGTAGCGGATGAAGCGCACGGTCTCCGCGTCGAAGTTGACCGGCAGCAGCAGCAGGTCGGCGGCGGCGATGCGGCGGAAGAAGGCGTCGTCGTCGGTGATCGTGTCCTCGACCGTGACGCAGTCGTGCACCTCCAGCCGCTCGCGATACCGCGCGCCGTGGCCGGACGGCGTCGAGATGTTGAGCCGCACGTCGCGGCCGGCCCGCGCCAGCACCGCCACCGCGTGGGCGCAGTCGATCAGCGCGTCGAGCTGGGCATTGGGAAAGACCGAGCCGACATAGAGGATCTCGATCGGCGTTGCCGCCGCCGGGTCCGGCGTCGCCAGGTCCGACCAGCGCGCGACGTCGAGCGTGTTCTGGAACGCCTCGAACGGGCGGCCGAAGTCGCGGGTGTATGCCGTGGCCATGGCCGGCGAGATCGCGAGACACGCGGCCGCGTCGGCGACGAGGCGCCGCACGAGGCGGAGCATGCGCCGGCGCTGCCACCGGCCGATCAGGCCGGTGCGATAGGCGGTCGCCGGCCAGTCGTCCATGAAGTGCACGACCAGCGGCAGGTCGAAGCGGCGCCGGATGCGGTCGACCAGCTGCATCATGCCGATGGTGCCGAGGATCGTGTAGAGCACCTCGGGGCGGAAGGCCTCGATCCAGGCCTCGAGCTCGGGCGTCAGCCGCCCGCGGTCGGGCAGCACGTCGCCGGTGACGCCCAGCACCGCGCGTCGGGCGAGGCCGGTCGCCGGGGCACTGCCGCCCGCCGTTCTGCCGCCGGTCGTGGCACCGCGGCGCGCGGCCGACAGCGGCCAGACGCGGTCGAGTTCGGCCGGGCCGAGACGGTAGTACAGCCGACACACGTCGTCCGTCGTCGGTTCCCGGTCGTTGTGCGCGGTCGCCAGACGCTCCGCCGGCCAGCCGCGGAACAGGTTGGAGAACGTGATGCCGCCGCCCGTCACCGCGTTGAACGCGTGCGGCGTGACGAACAGGATGCGGGGGTGGGCGTTCATCGCGCGCGCTCCCGCAGGATGTCCTGGTAGAGCGTCTCGAAACGCTGGGCTTCCAGATCGGCGCTGAACTCGCGTCGCGCCAGGTCCAGCGCCGCCGCGCCCAACCGCTGGCCCAGTTCCGGGTCGCCGAGCAGCCGTTCGAGCGCCGCAGCCAGCGCCTCCGCATCGCCGGGCGGCACCAACAGGCCGGTCTCGCCGTCCCGCACCGCGTCGCGAATGCCGCCTGCGTCGAAGGCGACGACGGGCCGCGCGCAGGCGAATGCCTCGACGATGCCGTTCGGCAGGTTCTCGACGGCCGACGGCACCACGACCACGTCGGCGGCCGCGGCGGCGGCGGCGATCAGCCGGTCGTCCTTCAGGTAGCCCAAGGGCACGACGCGCTGCGGCACCCGGCCGACCCAGTTCTCCGCGCCGACGCCGGCGACCAGCAGCATCGCATCGTCGCGCGGCCCCAGCTGTGCCAGCGCCGCTTCCAGCACGTCGCTGCCCTTGCGCGGGTTGTCGCTGGCGACGTGGGCCGAGAACAGGATGGCGCGCGGCGCCGGATCGAGCCCCAGCACGGCCCGTGCCGCGGCCCGGTCGATCGGCCGGAAGACGTTGAGATCGAGGCCGTTGGGGATGCGGTGCACGGCGGCACCGGCGAACAGCGGGCTCTCCCGCGCGACCGTCTCCGACCAGCTCGACGGGGCGACGACCGTCAGGTTCGCGCGGCGATAGAGCCGGCGCTTGAGCCGCCAGAGATAGGCCGTCCTGTCGCGCTTGATCGGCGGGTAGCCGGCCAGGTCCGGGCAGGCACCGCAGCCGGTACGCCAGCGCTCGCACGGACCGGCGTAGGCGCAGTGCCCGGTCGCCGGCCACATGTCGGAGAAGCGCCAGATCACCGGCGCCCGCGCGGCCAACCAGGGCAGCAGGCGCGTACCGAAGTAGCCGCCGTGGGTGTTGTAGAGCTGGATGATGTCGGGCGACGTGAGCCAGGCGTGGCGCTTGACCCGGGCGGTCGACGGCACCGCCAGGTACTGCAGCCCCAGGCGGCCGGTGGCGAGGTCCGCCGCGCGGTCGGCCAGGCGCAGCAGGCGGCCGCCCGAGACCGTGTCGACGTCGGGGTCGTCGGTCACGCGGTAGCTGACCAGCATGCGTGACCGGTGCTCGCGGCGGCGCAGCCCGTCATGGATGCGCCAGGCGGAGCGGCCCGAGCCACCCTCGCGGTCGGCGGTCGAGAAGTGCACGACCGAGAGGCTCACAGCTCGGCCAACGCCTCCGCCGGGGCCGCCGCGGGCAGGCCGACGGCGCCCTCGATGAAGCGGCGATGCCACAGCTGGAACATCAGGGCGGCCCACACCGTGCGGGTGTGGTCCGCCTCGCCGGAGAGGTGGGGCCGGACCCAGCGCCCGTGCAGGGTTGCCGTGAAGAGGCCCTGTTCGGCGAGGCGCTCGGGCGCCAGCAGGCGCTCGACGACGGGCCGCAGCCGGCCACGCATCCATGCGCCCAGCGGAATCACGAAGCCGCGCTTGGGCGCGGTCAGCAGCGGCTCGGGCAACAGCGGCGCGACGGCGCGCCGCAGCAGACCCTTCAGGTCCGTCGGCCGCGTGCGTGCCGCGGCGGGAATGCGCAAGGCGAGATCAACCATGGCGTTGTCGAGGAACGGCGTGCGGGCCTCCAGGGAATGGGCCATGGAGAACCGGTCCGTCATCGCCAGGAACTCGTCCGGCAATTGCGTCGTGAAGTCGATGGCGGCGACCCGGTCGCGCACGTTGGGGCTGGGTGTGGCGTCGTAGTGCCCGAAGAGCCACTCCGTCGTCGTCGTCATGCCGGCGCCGGCATCGGCCAGCACGGCACGCTTGTCGGCGTCCGGAAAGTAGAAGTAGCGGTCGGTGAAGTCGCGCGTGAAGCGGGCCATGTCGACGCCGTTGGCGCGGCGCGGCCCGGCGATCCGCGCCAGCCGGCCACCCTCCAACGCCGTCCACCGGCCATAGTTGCCGAACAGCTCGTCGCCGCCGCTGCCGGTCATCGCCACCTTGACCGTGCGGCTCATCCGCTCGAACACGCTCCAGGACGGCAGGCCGCCGCCATAGGGTTCGTCGAGGCTGTAGACCATGGCCGTGAGGTCGTCGAGCAGCGCCTCTGGTTCCAGCACGATCTCAGAGTGGTCGGTGCCGTAGCGCTGGGCGACCAGACGGGCGTGCGTCAGCTCGTTCCAGTCCGCCTCGCCGGCGCCGGTGAAGCCCAGCGAAACGGTCTGCACGCGCCCACCGGTTTCGGCCAACAGCCCGACGATCGCGCTGCTGTCCAGGCCCCCCGACAGTGAGCATGCGATCGGCACGTCGGACTGGGACCAGCCCTTGACCGCGCCCGCCAGAGTCTCGCGCACCAGGGCCGGCCAGTCGCCGGGCGCGACCGTGTCGTCGGGCCGGTGGACCGGGCGCCACCAGCGTTCGACGTGCCCCTGGCGCGCAGCGACGTCCCAGGTAAGAGAGTGGCCCGGCTGCAACCGGTGGACGCCGGCCAGGATGCTGTCCGCCCCGGGCACGAACTGCAGGGTGAGATAGTGGTAGAGGCTCTGGCGGTCGATCTCGCGGCGCAGCCAGGGCAGGTCGATCAGGCTCTTGAGTTCCGAGGCGAAGGCCAGCCGCCCGCTCTCGGCGGTCCAGTAGAGCGGCTTGATGCCCATGCGGTCCCGGGCGAGCAGCAGGGTCCCCGCGGTACGGTCGTAGAGCGCCAGCGCGAACATGCCGTTGAGGTGCGGCAACGCCGCGGCACCGTCGCGCATCAGCAGGCGCAGCAGCACTTCCGTGTCGGAGTGGTCGCTGACGAAGGCGACACCGGCGGCCTCCAGGTCCGCGCGCAGCGCCGGCGCATTGAAGATCTCGCCGTTGAAGACCAGCGCGTAGCGGCCGTCGGCCGAGACCATCGGCTGCGCCCCGCCGGCGACGTCGATGATGGCGAGCCGCTGCATGGCGAGCGCGACCGCGGCGTCCGGATCGGTGAAGACGCCGTGATCGTCCGGCCCGCGATGGACCTGGCTGGCGTTCATCCGCTCAAGATGCTGCGCCAGCCGGTCGCCATCGGACGCGTACCCACACAGGCCGACGATCCCACACATCGCGTCAGCGACCCCCCGCGCGCGGCCGACGGTCAGCCCGGGCGGCGGCCATTGCCGACGACGCCGTTGCCGCCCGGGTGCACGTCGATCTCGATGAGACCGGCGGCCGCAAACCAGCGCGAGACGTCCTCCAGCCGGGCCGGGATGTCGTAGGTCGGCGCCAGCGCGTCGAAGGTGTCCATGATCGCCCACTCAACCAACTGGTCCTTGGATAGATCGGTGTGCATGTAGTTCCAGCAGGGAACGATGGCGCCGAGATAGCTGCCCAGCCGCGGCACGCGCTTGATCGCGGTGTCGATCGGCAGCCATTTCGGGATGTACCACTCCAGCGCGCGCAGCAGCGTTTCCTGCTTCATCCGCGTCGTCAGCCAGCGCCACAGGTACTTCGACTTCCAGGGCCGAATCAGGCCGTCCTTGCGGTATACGTCGATCGAAATGCGGCCGCCCGGCCCCACCATGCGCACGAGGCGGTGGAACGCGGCCTCCGGGTCGGGCGTGTGCTGCAGCACGCCGTGGCAGAACACGAAGTCGAAGGCGCCGTCGCGAAATGGCATGTCAAAGATGTCGCACTGGGCGAACAACACGTTCGGATACTGCGCGTTGTTGTCGCGCGCGACGTCGACGGCTCTGGAGTAGTCGAACGTCACCAGCCGCGCCCCCGCCGCCGCCATCAGCCGCGTGAACCGGCCGGCACCGCAGCCGGCTTCCAGCACAAATTGCCCGTTGAGCGCCTCCGGCGCGAGGCCCGTCTCCGCGAACCGCTTGCGGGACAGCGCGGTGCCATTGACCTGGTCGAGTTGGTTTGTGCGGAACCGCCCCCACTGCAGCGCGAAGCTGTCGTTGTAGCCGTCGTCCGCGCGGAAGCGCACGACGCCGGCCCGCACCGGTACCGCGCGGTCGCCGTAGCGGACCGCGTTATCCGCGAGCTCGGCGTCCGGCGGCAGCGTCGCTGCCAACAGCGCGCGCGCGTCGCGGCCGAGGCCGTCGCTATCCGGGCGCTCCAATGCCGTCATCGATCGGCTCTAGACGGACGCCGCAGCGGCCGCCGGCAGCGGGGTTTTGCCGCCGCCGCCGCCAGGCGCCCGCCCGGCCCGGCGGATCGGCCGAGTCCCGGCGAACCAGGATAGGCGTTCGCTGACAGTGAGGGCCGAAGACACGTCAGGCGGTGGCGATGGCGACCAGTTTCGGCTGCTGCTCTCGCCGTACGACAAAGTGGCGGTGCAGCAGGCGCAGGAACCCCTTGGGCGAGCGCGGATCGCCAACGGTCGGATCGGTCTCGCGGACCTCCAGAACCCTCAAGCCGGATTGCTCCAGCCGACTTCGCAAGGATTCGGCGGTCCAGCTTCTGACATGTTGCCAACGATGAAAGACCTCGCCGGACGCAGGACAAATCACGAAACTGTCTTCCAGACGCTCGTTGTTCGGGGTCGTCGCGACGAAGCGCCCACCCGGCGCCAACAGGCGCTTGACGTTGGCGAGCATTTCTTCGAGCGCTGGGTCGTCGAGATGCTCGACCACTTCGATCGACAGGATCGCGTCGAACTGCCTTGCGCTCGCCAGCAAGTCCGAGATCAGCGAGATGTTCTCGGCCGGGACCGCGTCCGAGGCATGCCGCCGCGCCGCGTCGACGCTGTCGGGCGAGTAGTCCGCGCCGTACGCCTCAATTCCCGCACGCGAAATGTGCGGTAGAAGATAGCCAGTGCCGCACCCGTAGTCGCAGGCGTTCTTCGCCGACCCCAGATCCGCTCGCAGTGCCGCGATCAGACGGCCACCGTACTGATAGGTGAGGTAGACTTCGGGGTACCGTGACTGCCAGTCCCAGAAGAGCCGCACCCGCTCCTCGGTCCATTGCAGCAGCGGGTAGTCTGTCGCGTGACTCATGATGAACACGGGGCACGGTGCTGCCCTCTCCGGTCAGGCCGGCGCGCGCCTGTCACGTCAGGGCCTGTCGTTCCGGGGCGGCCGCCGCGGCCCGGGGCGGTTCCGGCGCGACAGCCGGCGCTGCAGGGGCGGTCTCGATCTCCATGCCGTGCAGGTCCTCGTCGTCGGACGCCAGCCAGTCGGCCAGGCGGGCGATGTCCGGACAGTCGGCCAGGGCGCGGTCGTCCGGCAGGTCGAGGCTGAGCTCGAGGCTCGCGGCCGCGTCCCGGGCATAGCGGAAGCGCAGGGTCGTCGTTTCCAGCGGACGGGTCACGAACATGCCGTAGCAATAGCGTCGGGCGGTCTCGGTGGCGCGGGCGTCGGGCGGCGCGATCGTGTGGATGTCGGCAAGGCGGGCGAGATATTCCTCGCGGCTGCGCGAATCGATGGTGAAGCCGAAGCCGTCGTAGCGTCCGGTGCCGGCCGTCAGCACCGGGATGCCGAACATCGCCGCCTCCAGGCCCACAGTGCCGCGCACCGTCAGGCAGACGTCCATAACGTCGTAGAGCGACAGGGTCGACACCGGGCTGTCCGGCGGCAGCAACTTGATATGGTCCGGCAGCTTGCCCAGCACCTCTCGCGCGGCGACGACCTCGGACGCCTCGCCGGCGATGCCGTCGCGGGCATTCTTGACCAGGTTGGCCGGGTGGATCTTGACGATCCAGTTCATGCCCTCGTTGGCGGCGGCCGCCTGCAGCACCCGGCAGAACCAGTCGCGGTAGTCGTCGAACAGGTCGACGCCCCAGAAGAAGGTGGCGTCCCAGAACATGTGCGGGAAGACGACGGCGGTCTTGCGCGCGGGGTCGAGGCCCAGGTCGCGGATCAGCTCAGGCCCGGTGAGCACGCGCTTGTCGACCTGGGTGCCGACTTCGTCGAACCAGGTACCCGCGCGATAGGCGCCCTCGACCTCCGCGCGCAGGGCGCGCCAGTGGGCGTCGGTCCAGTCCATGCGCTGCAGCGCCGCCCAGGTTGCCGCCGACGGGGCGCCGAAGTGACGGTGCTTGTTGGCCAGGTCGTAGCGCTTTGAGATCAGGAAGCCGCTCTTGTGGGCGGCGTTCAGGGTCGTCGACCGGGCGCCGGTCGCCAGCGCCGCCTCGAACAGCTCGCCGTCCGGGGTGTAGCCGCGGTCGTAGAAGCACACGAGCTCGGGCGCCGTCTCGGCGATCGCCGCGTGGGCGATGTCCGTGGCGGCGACGGAGGCGGCGATGCGTTCGGCGACCGCCTCGCGCATCCCCGGCGCGCGCGGATCGACGTTGCCGACGCGGTACCGGCGCATCGCGGTTGAGGCCACGAAGCGGCCGATGGCGACGCCGCGGTACTCAAGCGCCAGCACGCTCTCCGGATCGGTGGCCGCGGCGCACAAGCGGCGGACCGCGGCGCGGTTGAGCGGCGGCGCCAGCGTCTCGGTCTCGGCGATCGCGTTGGCGCCGATCGCGCGATAGAAGTCCGCGCTGGCGTCGTGGGCGAAGGGCAAGAGAACCGTCGTGTGAAAGCCCGCCAGTCTGAGCGCCAGGATCAGAGGCAGCTGCAGCCCGGCCATCTGGGGATTGTCGAAGCCGACGACGAGCGCCCGGCGGGACACCGGCAGGTCGCCGATCTCGGCCTTCAGCCTCGCTTCGGCGCCGTCGAGGAACGCGGCGTGCGCCGTGCGCAGCCCGGCCTGACGGCGGCGCCAGCCCGGCAACAGCCGGCGCACGTGCCGGGCAGTGCCGATGAGCCCGAGGCGTTCGATCAGGAGCTTTGCAGTCTCACGCATGTCGTCACAGCCGGGAGCCGGCGATCTGCCCCACCGTCGTCGACGGGCGTTGCGTCCCCGAGGCCATCGTCGCCAGGCCCGCATCGAGCGCGATCGGTGCGTAGCCGGGGAAAGCGTCACGCAGGCGCGCGATGTTCGCGACCGAGTGGCGGATGTCCGCCTGGCGCTGCGGCAGGTGGCGGACGGGGAGGTCGTCGCTGCGCCCCGTCGTCGCGCGCGCGATCGCGTCGCGCAGGTCCAGAAGTTCCGTCGTGCGGCTGCTGCCGACGTTCAGGATGCGCGGCGTGGCGACGGTATTGCGCAGCAGGAAGGCGAAGACGCCGGCGGCATCTTCGACAAAGACGAAATCGCGGGTCGCCCGGCCGTCGCCGTAGATCTCCAGCGTCTCGCCTGCCTCGGCGGCGGCCATCCAGCGCGCGACGACCGCGGCGTAGGGGCCGTCGGCCGCCTGGCCGGGGCCGAACACGTTGAACATCCGCAGGCCGATCAGCGAGAATCCGGGGCTCTCGAGCGCGGCAGCGGTGCGCTCGTTGGCCAGCTTGCTCCAGCCATAGACGCTGATCGGGCGCGTGGCGGCCGTCTCGACGATCGGCGCCGCGGCAGACTCGCCGTAGACGGCGCTGGTCGTCGCATAGACGACGCGCGACGCGCCCAGCTCGCGCGCCGCCGCGGCGACGTTGGCAAAGCCGACGACGTTGGTGGCGATCGCGAGATCGGGTTGCTGCTCCAGCATGGGCACCGACAGCGCCGCGGCGAGGTGGGCGACGCCGTCGAGCGCCCTGCCGGCGGCCGGCGACATGGCCTTGGCGACGCCGTCGGCGTCCCGGATGTCCGCCTTGCGAAAGGCAAAGCGGTCGCCGCCGAGCTCGGCCAGGCGCGCGACCGTCGCCGGGCTGCCCGTCGACATGTTGTCGATGCCCAGCACGCTGACCCCGGCGGTGAGCAGCTGCCGAGCGACGTGGCCGCCGATGAATCCCGCGACACCCGTGATCGCGACGACGCGGCTCAAGAGACGGATCCTTCGGGCAACCCGGCCGGCGCCGCGGCGTGGCCCGCGACGAGCCCGGCGGCGATCACCGCTTCCGCCAGGGCGAGGTCGGTAGGCACGTTGATGTCCAGCGCTTCGATGGGCCCGATGGGCAGGCCGACGACCCGGTCGCCCAATACCGTGCCGCCACGCGCCAGGGCGGCGACCCGCGTCGCGTAGACCGCGCTGTTCTCGATGAACAGGGGCGCGCGATCCTGCTGGCGCCGCGGGGCGTCCGGAAACAGTCGCGACAGGCTGCCGTCCTCCGCCTGGCGCCAGAAGTCGTCCCGGGTCTCCGTCACCGACATGACGCAGTCGACGGTGTCGCCGAGTTCCGCCGCCCTCTCGAGCACCGCGTTGATCGTCGCGGCCGAGCGGAACGGCGAGGTCGGCGGCAGCGTCACGATCCACTCGGGGCGCCGGCCGTCCGCGGCGACGGCGTCGAGCGCGTGGCGCAGCGCGGACTCGGTCGAGGCGGAGGGTCCGGACAGTTCCGCTGGCCGCGGGACCACGGTCACGTTCATTTCACGCGCGGTGTCGGCGATCTCCGGATCGTCGGTCGAGACGACCGTGGCGTCGAGCAGGCCGGCCTCCCGGACCGCCAGAAGGGTCCAGTGCAGCAACGGCATGCCGCCCAGCGGCACGACGTTCTTGCGCGGGATGCGCGTCGAGCCGCCGCGGGCCGGTACCACGACCAGGACCGTGCTGTCGCGCCCGGACGTCACGGCCGCTCCGCCAGCCACTTCAGCACTTCCTGCAGCGTGATGACGGCCGACAGGCGGAAGTCCGCATCGACGACGGGCACCAGACTGATGTTGTGTTCGACGAACAGAGCGAGCGCCTTGTCGAGGTCCGCATCGTCCAGGTACCTGAGTCCGTACTTGATATGGTCGCGCAGGGGCGCGTGGATCTCCGCCCCCTGCAACAGCGCGCGCAGGATGTCGCCCTCGCTGATGACGCCCACGACGCGGTCGTCGTCCATGACGACGATCGCGCGGCTGCGGTTGCGCACGATCGCCTCCGCCGCGTCCAGCAGGCGCGCGCCCGGTTGAATCGTGAAGTCGGCCAGGTCCTCGCGTGACATCGCTACTCTCCCTCCGCAGGCGCGTGCGGGCGCGCTCTTCCCGGCATCGTCAGTACGTCAGCTGCTTGACCAGCAGCCGGTCGTCGATCGGCGTCGCGGCGAGGACATCGAGAATGCGCGCCGACGACTTGCCGTCGCCGTACGGGTTGACGCAGTCGGCGAGCTGGGCCTGGAACGGGGCCGAGCAGGCCCGCTCGATGGCCTCGACGATGCTGTCCGGCTCGAACTCGGTATTGACCACGTTGCTGGCCTGCACCCGGTCCTGCTGCCGGCGGCCGATGTTCACGGCGGCGACCTTGAACGTCGGCGCCTCCAGGATGCCGGAACTGGAATTGCCGACGATGCAGGCGCTGTGCTGCAGAAAGCCCAGATAGTCCCGCCGCGTCAGGTTGGCGAAGACGTGGATGTCGGGGCTGCGCGAGTGCAGGATCTCGTTGCGCACCGCGTTCGCGCCGGCGTCGTTGTTCGGCAGGATCCAGACCTTGCCCATGTTCGTCGTGCGCAGCGCGGCGATCAGCGCCTGGACCTGGTCGCGCGCCATGCCGAATTCCTCGGTGACCGGGTGCTGGACGACCAGGAGGTAGGGCTCGGAGAGATCGACCGAATAGCGCCGCGCCAAGTCCTCGCGGCCGCTCACCGGCTCGCTGACCAGTTCGTCGAGCTGCGGCGCCCCGACGTTGTGGACGCGCATGGGCTCCTCGCCGAGCCGGATCAGCCGCTCCGCCGCGTCGCCATTGGCGGCGAAGTGCAGGTGCACGTACTTGCCGATTGCGTGCCGCGTCATGCCGTCGATGTTGCCGGAACGCTCGCCGGCCTGGATATGCGCGATCGGCATGTAGCTGAAGGCGCCGGCGATCGCCGCCATCATCATTTCGCCGCGGTCGCCGGCCAGCACCACCCAGTCGGGGCGGACGCGGGCCAGCGTGTCGACGAACGACGACAGGAAGACCCCCAGCGACTTCGCCATGGAGAGCTGAGTGTGGCCCTCCAGCGACATGTAGATCTCGTCCGAGACGGTGAAGCCTTCCGAGCGGATCTCGTTGATCAGCGAGCCGTGCGACGGCAGCAGCACCATGTTCGTGGCGCAGATGCCGTAGTCGATGCCGCGCTCTTCGCAGAGCCGCAAGAGGGGCCGGATATAGCCCCACTCCCCGCGGGAGCCGTTGACGAACAGGAGCTTCATCGGTTCGGCTCAGCCCGGCTCGCCGCCTTCGATATCGGACCAATCGAGTAATTCGTTCCGCCCGATGGCCCGCGTCGTGCGGCGGCCGACGACCTTGTCCATCTGCCAGGCCGGGATGCCGGTCCCCGGGCGCTTCGACCAGACCATGTCGTCTGTCAGCGCCGCGCCGGCAGCCACTTCGCAGGTGGTCACCAGGCTGCGGAACGCCCAGGTGCGGATCTGTTCCTCGCGCGGATGCACGCGCTTCTCGTCGCCCAGCGACGCCTCGATGCGCCGGATGCCGTCGACCAGCGCCGCCAGGTCGCGGAAGTCGATCGAGACTGACTGGTCGGGGCCGGGCGTGCGCTTGTCGAGGATGACGTGCTTCTCGACGATCTTCGCCCCCAGCGTGACGGCGGCGAAGGAGGTCTCGAGCGTCGGCGCGTGGTCGGAGTGACCGATCACCGCCTCGGGGTAGCGCGCGATCATCTGCGGGATGACGCCCAGGTTCATGTCCTCGTAGACCGGCGGGTATTCGCTGACGCAGTTCAGCAGGGCCAGCTTGGCGCCGCGGGCGGTCAGCGCGTCGTAGGTCCGGTCGATCTCGTCGAACCGCGACATGCCGGTGGAGACGACCATCAGCTTGCCGAAGCCGGCGATGCGGACCAGGGTGGGCACGTCCGTCATCTCGCCCGAGCCGGTCTTGAACAGCGGCAGATCGAAGGCCTGCTCCAGCTCTTGCGCCGCCGCCCAGCTGAACGGCGTGCACATGTAGATGATGCCGATCTCGTCGCAGAAGCGCTTGATCGTGCGGTGCTGGTCCAGCGTCAGGGCGTGGTTCTTGAGGAACTCGTAGAGCGGCTGCTCGAAATTGTCCGACATCGGGATGTCGGGCAGCATCTCCTCGTCCGGCAGATGGTGCTGGTACTTCACCGCGTCGGCGCCCGCCAGCTTCGCCTGGCGCGCCATTTCGATGGCGTCGTCGGTGTCGCCCATGTGGTTGTCGCAGGCCTCGGCGATCACGAAGCACGGGTGGTCGCCGCCGATCGGGCGGCCCTGGACCGTATGGACGGTGGCAGCAGCGGACATCGGCTATCCTTCGTGGCTTGAGTGGCGCAGGGACTCGGTCGCGGCCGGCGCGCGGTGCGATCGGCCGGCCCTTGCATTCCGCGGAAAGCAGGCCAATTCCGTGTGCAGCCCGGCCCAGCCGGACCATTTGCGGTGGACCCGGCCCCCGGAGTTCGGTAGGGCAGGGGCGCGGCGGACGCCCAAGCGACACTGGAACGGAACCGTCCCGTGAAAATCTGGCTCGCGGACCTGACCTACACCCAGCAGACGATCTCGTCGGACATCGCGCCGGCGGCGGTCGGCATGATCGCCGAGTTCGTCGAACAGAACCTGCCCGGCGCGTCGGTCCGCATCTTCAAGTACCCGGAGGACCTTTGCGACGCGCTGGACGACGGGCTGCCCGACGTGCTCGGCGTCTCGAACTACGTCTGGAACGGCCGCCTGTCGTCGGCCTTCCTGCGCCGCGTGAAAGAGGTCGCGCCCGGCACCGTGACGGTCATGGGCGGGCCGAACTTTCCGACCGTCGCGCACGAGCAGGAAGCGTTCCTGCGCGCCCATCCCTGGATCGACAACTACATCGTCAAGGAGGGCGAACTGGCCTTCCTGCGGCTGCTGGAGTGCCTGGCGGAGACCGGCCTCGGTGCCGTGCCGGCGGATCGGGAGGTGCCGAACCTCTGCTACCTCGACGACGCGGGGGCGTTCGTCGTCTCGCCCAAGGTCGAGCGCGTGATGGACCTGACGAGCATTCCGTCGCCCTACGTCTCCGGCCGCATGGACCCCTACCTCGACGGCCGGCTGTTGCCGATCATCCAGACCAACCGCGGCTGCACCTTCTGCACCGAGGGCCAGACCTACTGGAACAAGGTGCGGCGCAAGAGCGCCGACACGATCTCCGCGGAGATCAAGCGCATCTCGCAGGCCATGAGCGCGCTGCAGGTCGAGGAACGGCGCAACGACCTGCTGATCGCCGACTCCAACTTCGGCATGTTCAACGAGGACCTCGACACCTGCCGGGTGATCGCCGGCGAACAGGCCGAGCACGGCTATCCCAAGTACATCAACGTCGCGACCGGCAAGAACAAGAAGGAACGCGTGCTGGAGGCCGCCAAGCTGGTCAACGGCGCCATGAAGCTGGCGGGGTCCGTGCAGAGCCTGGACCCGGGCGTGCAGGAGAACATCAAGCGCAGCAACATCTCGGCCGACCAGATCGTCGAGATGGCGCTGCGGGCCAGCGAGATCGGCACCAACACCTACAGCGAGATCATCCTGGCGCTGCCCGGCGACACGGTCGACGCGCACTTCGCCTCGCTGAAGACGCTGATCGAGGCCAATTTTTCGACGCTCTCGATGTACCAGCTGATGATCCTGCCGGGCACCGAGCTGGGCCTCGAGAGCACCAAGGAACGCTACGGCATGGAGACGAAGTACCGCGTGCTGCCGCGCTGCTTCGGTACCTACCCGATCCTCGGCGAGGACGTCTCGGTGGCCGAAATCGAGGAAATCTGCGTTTCGAACGACACGCTGCCCTATGCGGACTATCTGCGCTGCCGCCGCATGAACCTGATCGTCAGCGTGTTCTACAACGACGGGGTGTTCCGCGAGCTGATCCAGCTGCTCACGGCCCTCGGCCTGTCGCGCTGGGACTGGCTGTACCGCATCTACGAAGACAGCCGGTCGGAGCGCTTCGACGGCATGGTCGCGGACTTCCTCGGCGACACCGAGGGCGAGCTGTGGGACCGCTTTGCGGACCTGGACGCCTTCACTGCCGACCCGGAGGTGATCGAGCGCTACATCGAGGGCGAATTCGGCAGCAACCTGATCTTCCGCTACAAGGCGGTCTCCATGACCGAGCGTTTCGACGCCGTCTGCGACGTTGCCTTGAGCACCATGCGCGACACCCTGCGCGAGGCCTTGCCGGGTCGCGACGACGTGCTGGAGATCGCCGAGGACATCGTCGCCTACAAGCGCTGCCAGATCGAGGCGCTGTTCGAGGACCAGACGCCGCGCGACAACGTCTTCCGCTACGACGTCGCCGGTCTGTTCCAGACCGGGGTCAGCGACGATCTGGAGGCGCATCGTCTCGCCCGGCCGGCGCGCGTTCGGTTTGTGCTGGATCACGATCAGAAAGAGACGATCGACAGCTACGTGCGGATCTTCGGCAACGACGTGCGCGGCCTCAGCCGCATCCTGTCGCGCGTGTTCCTGCAACAGCTCATGCGCCAGCCGGCCGAGCGCCTGACCGAAGCCGCGTAGGCCCGCGGGCGCCTGGTCGTCAAACGACCGACGCCTCGGGGACCGGCAGAATGAACTTGCCGCCCCGGCTGCGATACTCGGCCTGCTGGGCCATGACCTCGTCGGCGAAGTTCCACGCCAGCAGCACGACATAGTCGGGCTGGTCGTCCAGCAGCTGCTCGGGCGGCACGATGGGGATGTGCGCGCCCGGCGTGAACCGGCCCTGCTTCAGCGGACTCTTGTCGGCGATATAGGCGATGTTCTCCGGGCCGAGGCCGAGGAACGTGATCAGCGTGCTGCTCTTGGCCGGCGCGCCGTAGCCGGCGACCCGCTTGCCGGCCGTCGCCAGGTCCCGCAGCATCTGCGCCATCGAGTCCCGCAGGCCTTCGACCTTGCGCGCGAAGCGCTCGTAGGTCTCCAGCCGGTCGAGGCCGATCTCGCGCTCTTCGGCCAGGGTCCGCGCGACGCTGTCGTCGACGAGCCCGGCGCCCTGGCGGCGCACCGTGACACGGATCTGGCCGTGATGTAGCGGCAGGCGCTCGACGGCGACGGGCTCCATGCCGAAGCGCTCGAACAGCCGCTTCATCGGCCCCAGCGCCCAGTACGAGACGTGCTCGTGGTAGACGGTGTCGAAGGCGTTCTGTTCCAACAGGTCGCGCAGATAGTGCGCCTCGATCACGATCGCGCCGTCCGGCGCCAGCATGATGTCGAGGCCCTGCACGAAATCCTCGAGGTCCGGGATGTGGGGAAAGCTGTTGGTGCTGGTGATCAGCGCCGCCGGGCCGTGCCGCGCCACGAGCTCTCTCGCCGTCGCTTCGCCGAAATAGCCGGTCACCGTCTCGACGCCGTTCTGTCGCGCCAGTTCGACCAGGTTCTCGGCCGGGTCGATGCCCAGTGTCCGCGTGCCCTGCGCCCGGAAGCCGGACAGCAACGTGCCGTCGTTGGAGCCGATGTCGAGGACCAGGGAGTCCTGGCCGAGGTCGAGGCGCCGGGTCATCGTCGCGGCCAGGTCGTGCAGGTGACGCTTCAACGTGTCCGACATCGACGAGACGTAGAGGTAGTGATCGAACATGGCGTCCGGCGCGACGTGCTGGGTCAGCTGCACGTGGGCGCAATCGCGGCAGAAGCCGACGACCAGCGGAAAGGTGGCCTCGTGCCGGTCCTTCTCCTCGCGCGTCAGGAACTTGTTGGCGAGGGACATGCGGCCGAGATCGAGGAAGGGCACGACCCCGTCGCCGCCGCAGACAATGCACGTCGTCACCACGTTCCTCCAGGTTCGGGTCTGTCGTTCGCGGGCGCCATCAGGCCGCTGCCGCCGCGAAGGCCGGGTGCTGGCGGAACCAGTCGATCGTCCGGCTCAGCCCGTCGTCGAAGGCGACCCGCGGCCGCCAGCCGAGCAGCCGCTCGGCCGCGCCGATGTCCGCCGAGATCTCCCAGATCTCGTCCGGCCGCGCCGGCTGGTTGCCGACGACCAGCCCGACGGGGTCGCCCATCAATTCGAGCACGCGGCACGCGACGTCGCGGATCGAACGGCCGACGCCCCCGCCGATGTTGATGGCGACACCCGATGCCGTGGCGCCTGCCGCCAGCAACAGCGCCTCGACGACGTCGTCCATGTAGACGAAGTCGCGCTGCTGCCGGCCGTCGCCGATCCGCATGTCGCGTCCCGCGAGCGCGCTCAGGATCGTCGACGGGATCAGCCGGCGCGTGCTTTCCCACGGGCCGAACGGCGTGAACAGGCGCAGCTCGACGACGCCCAGGCCATGGTCGCGCCCATAGTGCCGCATGACGGAGCCGGCCGCCGCCTTCGTGACTCCGTACATCGACTGCGGCTCGACGGCCGCGTTTTCGGTGAGCCGGCTGCCGCCGGCGTAGATCGCACAGGTGTTGGCGTTGACCAGGCGGACGCCCTCGATGTGCTTCACCGCCTCGCAGAGATTGACCGCACCCAGGGCGTTGATGCGCATGTGGCTCGCGGCGGGCAGATCGGGTGGATTGAAGTAGCTGCTGGCCAAGTGGAACACGACACGCGGATCGGCCGCCGCCACGGCGTCGCTCACCGCCGCGGCATCCGCGATGTCGCAGGGCAGCGGCACGATCCGGTCGGCGTGCTGCGTAAGTCGCCCGCCGCGCGCCGGATCGCGCGCCAGCACGAACGGCCGGCTGCCGAGCGCGATCAGCCGCGCGACCAGGTTCGCACCGATCATGCCGGAGCCGCCGGTCACCAGGACGCGCTCGTTCGACCAATCTGTCGGCATCGGCCGCGGCGTCAGTCCGCGTAGGGCAGCAAGAGCTGCGTGCCCGCCGGCTCGAACGCAATCGGCACTTCGTGCAGGTCCTCGAGCGCCGCCCGGATGGACGCGTGCTTCTCCGGCTGCGAGATGAACAGCAGGAAGCCGCCGTTGCCGGCGCCGCACAGCTTGCCGCCGATGGCGCCGGCGGCGCGGGCGGCGTCGTACCAGCCGTCGATACGCTCGTTGCTGATCGCGCCGGCGAGGCCGCGCTTGAGCTGCCAACCGGCGTCCAACAGGCGGCCGATCGCTTCGATGTCGGTGCTCTCGCGCAACAGCCGGCTCAGCGTCGCGGCCTGGTCGCGCATGTCGTTCAGGTCGTCGATTCGGCTTGCGATGTTGCCCTTCTGCTCGCGCAGCACTTCCGCGCTGTCGCGCGACATGCCGGTCCAGAACAGCTGGAAGTGATCGAACACCCGATCGAGCGCGACAGTGGTCGCGGCATGCGGCGTGACCTGGATGGCGCCGTCGGCGTCGAAGCGGAAGTAGTTGAAGCCGCCGAATGCCGCGGCGACGTGGTCCTGCTTGCCGATGGGGCGCTCGAGAACGTCGACTTCCACATGCGCCGCCTCTTCGGCGATCTGCGCCGCCGCCACGCGCTCGCCGCGCATGGCGTGCAGCGCCTTCAAGAGGCCGACGGCGAAGCTGCTGGAACCGCCCAGTCCCGACGCCGCGGGCAGGTCGCCGACGACGCTGATGTAGATCGGCGGCTCGACCGGCAGCAGGCGCAGGCACTCCCGCGCGATGTCGTTGCGGATGTCCTCCAGCGAGGCGACGTTCTCCGCCTCGTGGTAGTTGAGGCGATACTGCTCGGAGAACACCGCGCCGTGCCGCTTCACCGTGACGTAGACGTACTTGTCGATCGTCGTGCTCAGCACGGCGCCGTAGCCGGTGCGGTAGTAGTCGGCGATGTCCGTGCCGCCGCCGGCAAAGCTGATGCGCTGCGGCGTCCGCGTCATGACCAGGCTCGGCCCGGCGTCAGCCATGCTTCAGCGACCAGTCGTAGGGGATGTCGTTGTCAAACGGGTCGATGTAGATCAGCTCGTCGGGGTCGTGCGGCATGGTCGCGCAGTTGGCCAGCAACGCCAGCTTGTCGCCATAGGCCTTGTAGCCGTTGGTGATGCCGTGCGGAATCTGGACGAGGCAGTGGTTGTCCTCGCCGATGAAGCATTCCATCAGATGGCCGCGGGTCGGCGAGTCCGGCCGGCCGTCGTACAGCACCAGCTTGATCATGCCGACGATGCAGCAGTTGTTGAGCGTCATCTCCTTGTGGATGTGCCAGGCCTTGACCACGCCCGGGTAGCCGCCGGAGAAGTAGATCTCGCCGAAGTCGAGGAACTCCTCGTCGGTCGACTTCAGCATGTGCATGATCTTGCCGCGCTCGTCGGTGATGCGCCGTTTCGGCACCACCTTCACGCCGTCGATCCAATCGCCCTTGATGCCGTCGATCTTGGCCATCGTGCCCGTCCTTTGCGTCGTCACGCGCCGTCGCGCACGCGCTCACGCCAGTAGTCCAGCGTGTCGGTGAGGATCGTCTCGAAGGAGATCTTCGGTTCCCAGCCGGTGGCGTCGCGGAATTTCGTCGTGTCGGCGATCAACCGCGGTACCTGGGTCGGCCGGACGTATTGCGGCACGGTCTCGTAGGTGATGCCCGACACCGTCGACATGTCGATCAGCCGCTCCAGCGCCTGGCGGAAGGTGTGGACGCTCTCCGGCGCTTCCGAGCCGACCAGGTACAGCTCGCCCGGCGTACACTTCTCGGTCGACAGCCAGTAGGCCTCCACCATGTCGCACACGTGGGTGAAGTTGCGGCGGTCGTCGATGGCGCCGACCTCCAGCCGCGGCGCCTGCTTGCCCGCCTCGACCCGCGCGATCTGGTAGGCGTACCAGGGGATGCCGAAGACTTTCTCCCGCCGCGGGCCCTCGTGATTGAAGGCGCGGGTGCGGATCACCTTGGTGCCGTAGGACTGGTGGTAGACGAAGCCGATCAGGTCCTGCGCGATCTTGGTCACGGCATAAGGGTTGACCGGCTGCAGCACCGTCTCGGGCGTGATCGGCAGCGCCGCCTCGTCGACGTGGCCGTACTCCTCGCCCGAGCCCGGGATATGGAACGGGCAGTCGAGGCCGCGCACGGTGATGGCGTCGAGCAGGTTGACCGTGCCGTGATAGTTGACCTGCATGTAGCGGTGCGGGTTCTGCCACGACGGGCTGACGAAGCTCTCGGCCGCGCAGTGGAACACCCGGTCCGGCTTCACCTCGTCGATCATGCCGCGCACCGAGATCGGGTCCGTCAGGTCGCAGTCGACGAGCGTGACGTCGTGGAGCATGTGGCGCACGTTGTCCAGCCGCGACAGGTGCCACCGCTTGGTGCCCCAGACCCGGTAGTTGGGCCCCAGCGAGAGCACATAGTCCGCCAGATGCGAGCCGACGAAGCCGGTGATGCCGGTGATCAGGATGTTTTCAGCCATTCACGCTGCCGTTGGTGTGGATGATGCGCTCGGCGACCAGAGAGAGCGGCACGTCGCCGTCGTAGGGCACGAAGCGGCAGCCGGCCGCGTCGGCGGCCTGGCCGTCGCGCACGTCGTCGCCGACGAAGCTGGTGCGAGAGAGGTCGAGATCGAAGGCGCGTTGCGCCCGGAACAGCATGCCGGGCTTCGGCTTGCGGCAGTCGCAGCCGTCGTCCCAGCCGTGCGGGCAGTGGTAGATGGCGTCGATGCGGCCGCCGGCGGCGCCGGCCTCGGCGACCATGCGCCCGTGCACGTCGGCCAGGTCCGCCTCCGACATCGCGCCGCGCGCGATGCCGGCCTGGTTGGTCACCACGATGACGCGCCAGCCGGCGGCGGCGAAGCGCGCCAGCGCGTCGAGCGCGCCGTCCTGCCAGCGCCAATCGGTCCAGTTGCGCACGTACTCGGCGCGCGGCATGCGCTCGTTCAAGACGCCGTCCCGGTCCAGGATCACCGCCGGCGCGCGGTTGAGAAAGGCCTCGGTCAGTGGCAGCCGGGCGGGGCTGCCGATCGAGTAGTAGCGATGGCCGGTGACGAAGGCGGCGAGCCGGCGTTCGGCGACCAGGCGCGGGTAGACGCTGGCCTCGAACGAAGGGTTGCCGGCCGGCAGCAGGTCGATCAGGTCGCGCCGCATGATCGCGTAGCCGATGTCGACGCCCTTGAGGCCCGGTGTCGTCCGGCTCTTGTCGTAGACCGTCACCAGGCCGTCCTCGACCTTGAGGTTGTCGCGGGTATAGCCGTCGGCGTTGTCGTAGACGACGATCTGCATGGGTGCGCCCGAAGCCCGGTAAGCCTGCGTCAACCGGTCGAGCGGCAACGGCCAGTAGTTGTCGCAGTACATCAGCAGGAACGTGTCATCCAGGCGGTCGACGGCGCGGCGCAGGCGCGTGCCCGTCTCGTCCTCCGCGGGCGACGTCGCGGTGTCGATCGCGAGGCCGAACCGGCTGCCGTCGCCCAGGTGCGCGACCATCATCTCCGCACGGTAGCCGAGCAGCAGGAGGACGCGCGTAATACCCTGCGCCTTCAGCATGTCCAGCAGATGGTCGATGAACGGACGCCCGCCGACTTCGTAGAGTGGCTTCGGATGGGTGTCCGTGAAGGGCGCCAGGCGCGTGCCGCGGCCGCCGGCGAGGATCACCGCCTGTTGAATTGCTGGCATGACAAGAAGCTCGGAAGCGGGCTCGGGTCGGCGCCGTCAGGCCCTGTGTTCGATCATGTCGCCGACATAGGCGGCACAGTCGAAGATGTCGTTGAGGCCCAGCCGCGCCGCGTCGACCTCGCCGGGCAGGCGCGGCGGGCGCAGGCGCGCGACCAGCCTGCTGACCGCTTCCCGGGCTCTCTGCACCGCGCTGGGCGTCGTCGCCTCGGCCGCGATGGCCTGCCGGGTGGCGGCCTGCACGTCGCCCGGCATCTTCACCAGCGCTTCGTCGAAGTGCGCGCGATAGACCGTGGTGTCGAAGCCCTGGCCCTCGATTTCCTGGATGAACAGCTCGCACGCCAGGAAGTAGTTCACATAGTTGACCTCGTACTGGCCGAGCAGCTCCGGCAGCGCCTGCTGCGTGCGCAGCATGGAGTCGGTTTGGGCGGTCGGCATCATGTTGAACAGTTTGATCGGCGCGAGCTCGATCTTCGGGCTGGCGTGCGAGGTGTCCATCGTCTCCGGGTCGACGACCCAGCCGGCGCAGGAGTCGACCGTCAGCCCCAGGACGCGCAGCGGCAGGTCGATGTGCAGCGATCGCTTCGAGAAGGCGAGCGTGGCCAGCGCCCCCGACGTCATCGGGCAGTAGCGGTGGAACAGCTGGCCCTGGCGCTCGCGGATGGCGTCGAGCACGTCGCGCCGCACGGCCGTGCGCGGAAAGAACGGCAGGCGCCATTTGACGCGGAACAGGCCCGTGCCCGACGCGAACATGTCCTCCAACAACGCGGCGGAATCGTAGACGGTCAGAGTACCGGTATAGGGCGAGACGCCAAGTCGGCGGTGCTGCATAAGGTCACCCCAGCCTGCGTCGCCGATATAGACGCCCTGGTTCCAGGAGACCGACTCGACGTCCGAGTGCGCCGCCAGCCGCGCGTCCACTGCGGACAGCAGGTTTGGCGTCACCGCATCGTCGTCGCACAGCAGCATGTGCCAGTCGCCGCGCGCCTGGGCGAATGCAGAGTCCCAGTGGTCGACGAGCGGCAGGTGGTCGTCCGGACGGACGTAGCGCACGCGCGCATCGCCGATCCGCTCGACCAGCTCGCGGCAGCCCTCGTCCGAGTTGTCGGACACGACGACCTCGTAGTCGTCATAGTCCTGCGTCACCGCGGACCGCAGCGCGTAGTCCAGCAACCGCGGCCGCGTCGTCGTGATGATGACCGAGTATTTCATGCGTCCGTCGTTGCCGTGCTCTCGTCGATCAGCACGCGCTTGGGTTCGTTGTAGAGCACCATGCAGCCCGAGCAGATACCGAGATTGCAGCGCTTGCCGGCACCGTGCAGCTTGCGGATCTTGTTGAAGCGCGCCGAGTTGAAGACGTCGATCGGGTCGTCCTCGAAGGCGTTGCCGAAGCGGAACTGCGCCTCCAGGATGTCCTCGAAGCACAGCGCCACGGCGCCGTTGGCGAGGATCACCAGCTTCTCGTAGATGTGGTGGCAGGGGTCCCGGTCGATGACCGGATCGCGCCAGTCCTCGTCGTTGAGCGCCTTACCCTCGATCTGGTCGGACCAGTTGTGGACGTCGTAGCGGATCAGCACGTCGCGCCGGTCGAGCGACAGCACGTCGAGCCAGAAGCGGCGGTAGTCGTCCCACTCGTGGGCGTTGCTGGGCTGGCGCACGAAGCGCACGACGAAGCGGGTCTTGTAGCCGCCGTCGTCGCGCTGGCGGATCATCTCCAGGCAATTCTGGACCACGCGCTCGTACTTGGTGCGGACACGGACCGCCTCGTGGGTCTCCTTCGAGAACCCGTCGATGGAGAAGATCACCGTGTCGAGGCCCGCCTCGAGCAGGTCGCGGGCCTTCTCGGCCGACAGCAGGTGCGCGTTGGTCGAGATCGACGTGTTGCGAAATCCCGCGGCCTTCACGTAGCGGATGCGCTCGGCCAGGAACGAGTCGATCAGCGGCTCGCCGAGGCCGAACAGGTCGAATAGCTCGACCTTGGCGCGGTGCGGCCTGAGCGCGTCGATCAGCCCGGTGAACCTGTCCATGGGCATGATGCCCTTGGCGCGGTCCGTCGGGTGGTTGATCACGCACATGCCGCAGACGGCGTTACAGCCGAACACCGTCTCGATGACGATGCGCTTGGGGATCAGGCGCTCGCCGGTCCACATCGGATCGTAGGGCTGCGCCCCGTCCTGCGCGGCCGGCGCAACGGTTGTGGCTGTTTCGGACATGACCCGTCGTCAGCTGGAAATGGCGTGAGCCGGCCCGTCGGTGTCGTCCGGCAGGCGGCCGGGCACCAGGCGCGGGATGTGCTTGTTCTTGAAGTCGGCCGTCTCCAGGTCGCGCGTCGCCAGGCCGAAGGCGCGCAGGCGGTCGTTCCAGTACTCCGACTCGCCCAGCTGCCTTGTCAGGCGGGCGATCAGGGCCGGGTCGATGCGGCCGTCCAGCTGGTGCTGGATATAGCCGGTGAAGTAGAGCGCGAAGCCGTGCTCCGGCGAGATGACGTCGCCCAAAGCGCTCAGGTTCATGAGCTGTTGGCGCAGCTTCTGCTCGCGGGTCTCCTCGAACAGGCGATGAAAGTTGAGGTGGTAGTTCATATAGCACCAGATGTCGTTCAGCTGGTCCGGCCGCGGCACTTCGTCCATCGGGATCGAGGCGAAGGCGCGCGCGAAGTCCTGCGACGCCAGGCGGAGGCCCAAGTCGTACTCGTCCTGTTTGCCGTAGCCGCCGGCGTTGAAGCGCACCTCGGTGTTGCCCACCTCAGGCTGGATCAACCCCTGTTCGACCATGGAATCGTAAATCGGCGTGTTGGGCAGCGGCTGCAGCACCGTGATGCCCGACCAGTCCATGTCCATCTCGCGCGAGACGTTGATCGTGTCCTGGATCATCGCCAGCGTCTCGCCGGGAAAGCCGATCATCAGGAAGACGCGGGCGTGGATCTCGGGCGCGGCGCGGAAGGCCTCGGCCGCCGCGACGAAGTTCTTGACGGTGCCCGGCTTGCGAATCTGGCGCAGGATCGCGGGATTGCCGCTTTCCATGCCGATGCTGACCGCGATACAGCCGCTGTCGGCCATGGCGCGCACCATCTCCTCAGTGCAGGAGGCGGCGATCAGGCCGTTGGTGGCGTCCCAGGTCAGGTCCAGGTTGCGCCGGACCATGCCGTTGAACAGCTCGAAGGCGCGGCGATGGTCCTTCAGGAGGTCGTCGTCCAGCCAGACGATGTGGCCGATGCCGTAGTCGTCGACCAGCATCTCCATCTCGTCGAGCACGGAATCGACGGACCGCTGGCGCACCGCCATGCCGTTGAAGTTGCGCACGCTGCAGAACGTGCACTGGGCGCGGCAGCCCCGGTTCGACAGCACCGTGGCGAAGCGCGTCTCGCGCGGCTTGAAACCGTGGAAGTTGCCCATGACGCCGTGGCTGGAGAGCTCGGCGGTCTCCATGATCTCGTAGGCCGGGATGACGTCCATCTCCTCGGCGCTCGGCCGCGCCTCGGCCAGGAAGCGCAGGCGGTCGCCGTCACCGGAAAAGATCACCTGGCGCAGCGCCGAGGGGTCCTCGTCGCCGGCGACGACCTGGCAGAACAGCTTGATGGCGACATCGGCCTCACGCAGGAACGCGAAGCTGGCGGCCGGGATGTCGTCCAGCACCTTCTCGACGTCGTTGGTCACGTGCACGCCGCCGAGCGCAATCGGCACGCCGAAGTCTGCCGCGTAGTTGCAGACGCCGCGCAGCGACGGGTGCGTCATCGTGAACATGCAGGTGACACCGATCAGGTCGGGCGCGAAGTCGTCGATCTTGTCGCGCAGCGCGCCCTGCCACGTGGCGTCGAAGTCGAACGCGGCCTCAGGCGGGGCCTCCCGGCACGCCTCGAGCACCACGTGATTGAGATTGATCAGGTGCACGTCCACGCCGACGGTGCGCAAGTGCTGGGCGATCACGCCCAGCCCGTAGGCCGGGTAGTTCGGATAGCGGCGCCGGTGCGCGGTCGCCGGTCGGAACAGCTCGGCCGAGCCGTCCGGCGGCGTCACCAGCAGCACCCGCCGGATCGCGCCCTCGGGGAAGGCCTTGTCGAGGAACGCCCGCGCGTGGGCGGCGAGTTCCGCCGGCGGGCGAATGTCGACCACGTTAGTCGTTGCCATCGATGGTCACCTCGGGTGCTCGTTCACGTGTATGGTACAGGGCCTCGGTCTCGCGCAGTACAATTTGGGCCGACGTCAACTTGGGGCAAAACCCGATGCCGGCACCGTCGCCGGCCGGAACGCCCTGCGCTTCCTCCAGCCGGTCCGGCTCGCCCCCGTCCACGCTGAAGCGCAGGCCGTAGCGGTCGTGCAAGGCGTCCAAAATCCCGAACTTCGTCACCGGCTGGGCGCTCAGCGCGTTGACGGCGCGGTTCGGCGTGCCGCTCTCGTATAGCGTCGCGATCAGTCCTGCAAGATCGTCCGGGCTGACATAGTCGCGCACGAAGTCGGCCGGGTGGGTGTGGAATTCGTGCCCGGCGCAAAGGTGGGCCACCGCCTGCGCGGCGAAGAACTGCGCACGCAGATCGATGTGGCGGCTGAAATAGCCGAAGACGCGCAGGTCGGCGATGCGAAAGTCCGGCAGGTTCCGGTGTTTCGCTTCGGCGTTGAGCTTGGCCAGCACGTACGGATTGGCCCGGGCCAGGTCGTCGAGATCGAGCGTCAGCCGGGACCCGCGCCGGTCGCCGTCGGCGTCGCAGAGCGCCCCGGTCGACAGGTTGAAATAGGCCGTGTCCGGATGCGCCGCCAGATAGTCGAGCGCCAGGTTGTCGAAGGTCTCGGTGACGCGGAAGATCTCGGCGCCGATCGTGCGGTGCGTGCCTGGATCGCCGGGGCCCGCGGCGTTGATCACCAGGTCGACGCCGGCGCTCGCGAAGGCGTCGTAGGGCCGCATCGGAGCGTCGCGCGTCGCGGCCTCCGGGTAACCCGCATCGGGGCGGCGGCTGAAGAGGCGCAGGTCCCACTCGTGCGGCAAGTGCTCGACCAGACCGCGCGCGATCTGGCCGTGGGCGCCGAGGATCGCCGCCGTCGTCATGCCGCCAGACCCAGTCCCAGCTTCGCCAGAATTTCCGGCAGGTCGAGCGCCAGTTCGTCGGCGTTGGGGGCCGCCGCGTCGGGCGTCCAGGCCCGCGCGATCTCGACGACCTGGAGGTCGGGGGTCTGCGCGCGGGCCGTGGCGATCAGCCCGGTCGACGGCCGGTTGACGGACTTGCCGTCGTCGATCACGACCAGGCGGCGGGTGCGCGCGGCGTCGGCCAGGATCGCGTCGGTGTCGTCGGCCAGGGTCGCCGGCACCGAGAACAGCGACGCGGCACGGCCGGTGCGCGCCAGCTCCCGGTGCAGCATCATGGCCTGCGGGAAAGCCAGGTTGAACGCGACGATCGTCGCGTCTGCGCCCTCGGCGTAGCGGATCACGCCGGCGTCGGCGCCCAGGGCCTCGGGCGCGCCGTAGTCGATCGGCGGCTCGCGGAACAGCCGCTGGGACACGCCGAAGATGCGTAGGCCGGGCGCCGTCGCATGGCGGTCGATGACCGCCTCGGCTTCCGCACGCGTGGCAATGGAGAACCCGGGCACGCGGCTGATCGAGGAAAAGTCGGCCAGGTGGTTGAGGCACGACTGCGGGCCTTCCCAGCCCGAATCGACCGTGATCGCGACGATGTTGTAGGGGACCGTGTGCGGGCGGTGGCGGATCGCGTTCCAGGTGCCCGTGAGCTGCTCGATGCCCAGCAGCAGGAAGTCCTGCTGCTTCATGAAGAAGAACGACGGCACGTTGCGCAGCATCAGGCCGAAGCCGATTCCGACCAGCGTCGCCTCGCTGTTGGTCGTATTGATGACCGTGCAGTGCTCCAGCTTGTCGAAGCCGCGCGACAGGCCGGAGAGGCACGACCCCGTCGAGACGTTCTGGCCGTAGACCACGGTCGGCGTCTCGCCGGTCGCCGCCTTGAAGCGCTGGTTCAGGAGCTCGACGAACGTCATGCGATCTCGTCCTCGAGCGCCGCCAGCATGGTCTGCGCTTCGGCTCTCAGCGTCGCTTCGGGCAGGTGCGCGCACAGCACCGCCAGCGGGTCGTCCTCGCCATCGCCGAGCAGCGGCCATGCCGCGACCTCGACCGTCGGCGCCGGGCCGGCGTGGTAGTTGATGTACTTGCCGTCGGGGAACTCCGGCGTCGGCAGGCGCCAGTCGCCCAGCGTCTTGAGCGGCACCTCGACGACGATGGGACGCCGCTCAGCGGCGCCGGCCGCGCGAACCTCCTCGACCGCGTCGATGTAGGCGAAGACGTCGTTGCCGGCCAGGCGGCGATAGCCGGCGCCGCAGCCCGTGGCGACGCGCTCGAGATCGATCGGCCCGCGGCGCTCCTCGATGCGCGAGGCCAGCGACCACCCGTTGTTCTCGACGACGATCACCGCGGCGAGGTCCTGTCCGGCCATGTGCAGCAGCGTCTCGTAGAAGGCGCCCTCCTCGATCGCGCCGTCGCCGGTGACGACGAAGCTGACGGCGCCGCTGTCGGTCACTCTCTCGGCCAGTGCGACGCCCGCGGCGACGCTGAGGTTGTTGCCGAGAATGCTCGACGCATAGAGCACGCCGGCGTCTGGATTGATCAGGTTCATCGACCCCAGCTTGCCGCCCGCGAGCCCGTCCTCGCGCAGCAGGAACTCGTCGACGATGGCGCGCAGCGAGCGGCAGCGCGCCAGGTTGTAGTGCAGGTTGCGATGCGACAGCACCAGCTGGTCGTGCGGCCCCATGGCCGCGGCGACGGCGACCGCCAGCGCCTCGTGGCCCAGCGCCAGGTGGATCGGGATGCGGAACTCGCGTGCCTTGTAGCGCTCGTTGATCAGCATCTGCGACAGGCGCAAACGCAGGACCTCGCGCGCGGTCTCGAGCTGGTTGCTCACGGGCTCGCGTCCGCCTCGGCCAGTGCCAGGATCAGCGCGCGGACCTCGGCGAACGGTGGGTATGCCGCATGGGTCTCGGAGATGATCGGCGCGCGCCCCTGGAGCGGCCAGTCGATGGCCAGGTCCGGATCGTCCCAGGCGATGCCGACGCTCTCGGCCCGCGCATGCGCGTTGTCGGCGAGCAGCAGCAGATCGGCGTCGTCGCTCAGCGACAGGCAGCCGTGCGCGAAGCCGCGCGCGATCAGGATCGCGTCCCCCGGTTTCAGATGCGTGCCCTCCCACCGGGCGAATGTCGGACTGTCGGGCCGCAAGTCAACGACGGCCCACCAGGTCTCGCCGCGCAGGCTGGCGACCAGCTTGCCCTCGGCATAGGGCGGCAGCTGGATGTAGAGACCACGCACGGTGTTGGCGCGGTCGGTGTGCGACTGGATGACCTGATCCCACCGTGGCGTGATGCCCGCGGCGGCGAAGTCGCTCGCCTGGTACGGCTTGAACAGGAAACCGCGCTCGTCGGGCAGGCGCGGGGCGACCACGTCGAAGAGGCCTTCCAGGGCGCGGGGACGGAGGTCCATGGTCTCAGGCCGCCGCGGGCACGAGGCCCAGGTGGCGGGCGACGTCGGCGAGGCCGTCGCCGAGCGCGATCCGGGCCGTCCAGCCGAGCTCCACCGCCGCCTTGCGGTTCGAGACGGCCCGGATGCTGGGCGTCTCGGGCGCGGTCTCGACGATCCGCGGCGCACGGCCGACGATCTCGCTGGCCGCGTCGAGCACGTCGCCCAGTGTGACCAGCGCCGGCCCCTGGATGTTGAACACGTCGTAGGCGCGCGGCCAGCCCAGCGCCGCCAGGATGCCCTCCGCGACGTCGTCGACGTGGATGAACCGCCTCGCCGTCGCGCGCGCCCCGACCGCCACCTCGTCCTGCGTCGCCACCGCGTTCAGCAGCGCCTCGACGGCCGACCAGTTGCTGCGCCGCGGCCCGTAGACGATGCCGAAGCGCAGAACGGTCGCCGGGCAGAAGCCGTGCGCCGCCTGCTGGCGCAGGTTGGTCTCGCTGACGAGCTTCGACAGCGCGTACTCCGATGTGAGCTTCGCCGCGTCGATCGGCGCATCCTCGGTCTTCTCGGTGCCGGGCGCGAAGCTGTCGTGGACCCATTCGCTGGAGGCGAAGACAAACTGGCGCGCGCCCCGCGCCTGCGCCGCCTCGATCAGGTTCAGCGTGCCCATGACGTTGACGTCGAAGCAGGCGGCCGCCTGGCCGCGGCAGTCGGCGTCGCGCGACAGCGCCGCCAGGTGCACGACGGCGTCGGCGCCCTGGGGCATCAGGTCGGCGATCGCCGGGTCGCGGATGTCCGCCCGGTGCCGGCCAAGCTCGTCCGTCGCCTGCGCGTCGACGCCGACGACGGCGATGCCGCGCGCGGCGGCGGCGCGGGCCAGCGCGGTGCCGATGAAGCTCTCGATGCCGGTGACGAACAGGGTCATGGGTCGCGCGTGCAACGCAGGAAGCCGTCGAGGCAACAGGTCAACAGCAGCTTTGCCTCCATATCGCTGTCGATCTCGAAACGGTCGTTTTCGGCGAGAAAGGCGTGGATCGCGGTGCGCGGGTTGTTGCCGGGGCCCCACGGGCGGCCGGGAACGTGGTCCGCGGGCAGTCGGTCGATCACCGAGTCGTAGACGACGATGTAGGACCCCTCGCCGACCAGCGCGCCGTACCGGCGCAGCTCGCCCAGCACGTGCTCGTGCGTGTGGTTCGAGTCCAGCACGACCATCACCGGGCGACGCTCGCCGACATGGGCGCGCACCGCGTCGATTGTGGCGTCGTCGATGGACGAGCCTTCGACGAGGCGGATGCGCTCGGCCATCGGGTGGTCCTCGATGGCGGCCCGATTGTGCGCGCGGATGTCGATGTCGACGCCGACGACGATGCCGTCGCCGCCCAGCAGCGCCAGCATCGAGGCGTAGAACACGATCGAGCCGCCGTGCGCGACCCCGGTCTCCACGATCGCCGCCGGCTTGATCCGCCAGATCAGCTCCTGGGCCGCGACCAGATCCTGCGGGAACTGGATGACCGGCAGGCCCATCCAATCGAAGTTGTACTGATAGCGCTCGTCGACCATCTCGGCGAACAGCGCCTCGGAGCGGCTGCGGATGCCCGCGTTCGCGCGCAGCGCCGCGACGGCGTCCGCGCGTGCTTTGTTGAATTGCTCGAAATCGGAGCTCATGGCGTCAGCCCGCATGGCCCGCGGCCTTGCCGCGCGCGACCGATTGCATAGAGTGGGGCGTCCCCCGCAAGCGCTGTAGGCCCATGAGCGAGCGTTTCCCCCGTCACACTTACGGATCCATCGCCGACTACTTCGACGACTACGCCCGCGAGACCGCCGCCGCGGCCGCTGGCGTCGAGCGCGACCGGCTGGTCGCCGCGGCGGCCCTCTTGGCCGACGCGCTGGCCCGCGACGCGCAGATCTTCTGCTGCGGCAATGGCGGCTCGGCGGCGATCAGCGACCACCTGGTCTGCGACCATGCCAAGGGCACCCGCGTCGACACCGATTTGCGCCCGCGCGTCGTCAGTCTCAGCGCCAACGTGCCGATGTTGACGGCGGTCGCCAACGACATCGGCTATGCGGACGTGTTTTCTCACCAACTTCAGGGCATGGGCCGCGCGGGCGACGTGCTGATCGCGATCAGCTCCTCGGGCGCGTCCGAGAACATCGTGCGGGCGCTCGACTGGGCGCGGGCGAATGGCCTCGTCAGCATCGCGATGACCGGCTTCGACGGCGGCCGGGCGGCGCAGTTGGCGGACGTGAACCTGCACGTGCCGGCGCACAATTACGGCATCGTCGAGGACGTGCACCAGAGCCTCATGCACGTCCTGGCCCAGTTCATCCGCCAGGCGCACATGCCCGCGGAGCTTGTTGCCGAGCGCAAGTTCTAGCCGCACGTCTGCCACCGCTTCCTAGCTGGCCAGGCTGGCCTGGACCCGGAACAGGTCGGTGTAGACGCCGCCCTCGCCCATCAGCGCCTCGTGCTTGCCCTCGGCCATGATGCGGCCTTCCTGCATCACCAGGATCCGGTCCGCCCGGCTGATCGTCGACAGGCGGTGCGCCACCACCAGGATCGTCACCTTGCCGCGCAGGTCGTCCAGCGTCTCCTGGATCGCCTGTTCCGACACGGAGTCCAAGGCACTCGTCGGCTCGTCGAGCAGCAGTAGCGACGGCTCGTTGGCCAGCGCCCGGGCGAGCGCCAGGCGCTGGCGCTGGCCACCCGACAGGCGAACGGCGCGCTCGCCGATCAGCGTGTCGACGCCATTCGGCAACGCCTCGACGAAATCCAGGCAGTGAGCCCGCTTGAGCACCGAGCGGATTTCGTCGGCGTTCAGCGGTTCGGGCAGGCCGTATTCGAGGTTCGCCCGGATCGTGTCGTCGAACATCACCGGTTCTTGCGGCACGAAAGAGACCTTTGCCCGGTAGGAGGCGAGGTCGTAGTCGCGCAGGTCGTGCCCGTCGATAACGATGCGGCCGGCGACCGGATCGTAGAAGCGGCACAGCATGTCGACCAGCGTCGATTTGCCGGCGCCCGACGGCCCGACCAGGCCCACCGTTTCGCCGGCCGGCAACGTGAAGGACACGTCCTCGACCGCTGGACAATGCGCGCTTTCGGCGTAGTGAAATGAGACGTTCTCGAAGCGAATGCCGTCGCCGACGCCGGCGAACGCGCGGTCGCCGGCAAGAACGCGCCGGTGTTCGTGCGCGCGCCGGATCATGTCGCGCACCCGCTGGGGACCCTGCAGGTAGGTCGGGATCTGGCCCCGCAGCACGCCGAGACGCGTGAAGACCGGGACCAGCCGTGTCGTCGTGAAGACGAAGGCGATCAGGCTCGCCAGCGTCGCGTTCAGCTCGGTCAGCGCGACGAAGAACACGAGCAGGATCGTTGCCAGGAAAAGCGGCCGCATCGTCGAATCGAGCGCCGCGGTCAGCCGGTCGCGACGCCAGTTGGCGTCCGCGTAATCGTGGCAGGGTTCGGCAAGCCGTACGGCGGCGTCGACTTCCTGGGCGCGGACCTTGACGAGGCGGATCGACTGAAACGTCTCGTTGTTGCGGATGCTGAACTGCTTGGCGGCATCCAGGATGGCGATGCCGATCCCCCGCATGCGCCGCATCTGGGTCCGGAACAGCGGCAGGGCCAAGAGGGCGCCGCACAGGATCATGACGGTCAGCTCGGGCGAAAGCACGGTCAGGATCGCGCAGTAGATCGCGCCCATGAAGAGCAGGCCCAGGAACTCGACGGTCAACTGAATGAGCGTCGAGCACTGGATGCAGTCGTTCCAGATGCTGGTGAAGATCGTGCCGCGGTTCTGGCTCGTGTGGAACGGCAGGTCCGCTTCGATGTACGCCGCGGCGGTCCTCGCCTGCAGGCCGCTGGTGCGCCGGAAGGCGATGCGGGCGACGATGGAGGCCCGCGCGAAGTTGATGCTTTCGCGCAGGCCGAACACTGCGAAGACCGCCGCCAGCAGGATGGGCAGCGTCAGCGGCAGGCCGACCGTCTCAATGGCGCCCGCGACCTGCGGCAGGGGGAAGGGGGCGCCGGCGGCGAACGCCGTGGGGCCGCTGTCGATAAACGCCAGCAAGGGATACAGCAGGCCGACGCCGATGCCCTCGGTGAGGGCCTGGCCGAGTGTCAGCGCCAGCATCACGGTCACGTCGCCGGGGCGCAGGCCGATCCAGCCCAGCATGCCGACCAGGTCGCGCACGCGGTCGGGTCCGGCGCGCAGCGCGGCCATTAGGGTCGTGCGCGGCGCGGCTTCCGGCTTGACCGACGTCGACACGCTCAGTCCCGCAGCCCCAGCATCTGCAGCGCGCGGTAGCCAAGATGCGGCGCATCGATCCAGGCCCGACGCAGGCGCTGCATCGCCGGCACCTTGTTCGCCGTCTCGGCGATGGCGGCGAAATCGGACGGGGATATCTTCCCGGCCTCGGCGATCAGGTTGAGGCCGAAGGAGTTGAAACCCATGGCCATCAGGGCGAGCCCCAGGCGGTACTTCGCGCCGTCGCTCAAGGCATTGCGGTCCGGGTCGAGGACGAAGATCGCATCGCCCGCATAGGTCATCCGCCGGTCGTTCTGCGCCTCGATCGTCGTCGGCTGCCAGCTGTATTGGGCATGGTCGTGGTTGAGCCCAATCAACCGGTAGCCCAGCTCGTCGAGCATGACCTGCTGATGGCCGAGCGTCAGGCGCTGGCGGTAGTAGGGCACCAGGAGAAATTCGGAGAAGATCAGCAGGATGCGCTGTTCGGTGAGCAGCCGCCTGGCGCCTTCGAGGACGAGCTGTTCCGCCCCCTCGACGTCGATCTTGAGGATGTTGATCGGCGCGACCGGATCGTCCCAGATGCTGTCGAGCGAGACGCAACCGACGCTGTCCTCGCCCACCAGTCGCTGGTGCGCCTCGTAGTAGTTCTTTTCGCCGTCCAGCCCCAGCTGCATGCGCGACGTCATGGTCTCGTCGACCGGCCCCATGAGCGTCACGGCGCCAGGGCCGACGGTCAGATAGAGCGTGCGCGAGGTGTTCTCTGACCACACCGCGTCCGGGAAATAGCGGCGCTCGCGGAACGGCGGCTCCTTGGCGCCGGCCAGCATCGAATCGGTGCGGCCGTTGAGCAGCTTCTCGTATTCGGCGCGGTTGGGCTCGAAGCCGGTGAGCCGGGCACGCGCGGCGTAGCTGGGCGGTAGCATGAAGCTGCCGCCGCGCGCGCCGACGTCGACGAACTCGAGCTGGCCCCCGGCCGCGTCCAAGTCGCCGAAGACGGTGTCCGCGACCGAGCGGCCATCGGGAAGAGAGCGTTCGATGAGGGGTTGCATCAAGAAGTCCGGTCGCTATCCGCGCGCGACAGCGTTGCGGATGACCTCGCACGTCTGCTCGATGTGCTCGGCCGTGATGTCGAAATGCGACGGCAACCACATGCCCTGCCGGCTGACCGCGTCCGCGGCGGGAAACGGCCCGGTCTGGTCGCAGTACGGCGCCTGCGTGTGCAGGGGGTGCCAGAAATTGCGAAACCCGATACCGGCGGCCCGGAGCGCCGCTTCGACCGGCGCGCGGTCCTCGACGAGGATGTCCGCCCACAACCGTGCCTCGTCGTCGCTGTTGGGACCGAGGCGCACGCCCGGCACGTTACCGAGGCACTCCTGATAGCGGGCGTCGCGCGCCCGCGCGGCGGCGACGCGGGCCTCCATGGCGCCTAGCTGCGCCAGGCCGACCGCCGCCTGCAAATCGGTGTATTTGAAGTTGAAGCCCAGCGTCGGGTGGGCGTCGTCGCCGCCGGTGCCGCGCACCGGCCGGCCCTGATCCTTGATCTCCAGCAGCCGCCGGTACGTCGCCTCGCCGTCCGTCACGACGACGCCCCCCTGTCCGGTCGTCACGAACTTGTTGGCCGAAAACGAGAAGCAGCCGGCGTCGCCGAACGAGCCCAGCGGGCGCCCGGCGAAGCGCGAGCCCAGCCCCTCGGCCGAATCGGTGACCAGCAACAGCCCGTGCTCGGCACACAAAGGCATCAGCACGTCGTAGGCCGCGCCGCGACCGTTGACGTCGACGGTGACGATCGCGCGCGTGCGCGGCGTGATCGCCTGCGCCGCACTTTCGGGATCGATGGCAAAGCGCTCCGGCTCGATGTCGACCAGCACCGGGGTCGCGCCCGTCAGCGTGACCGCGTTCGCCGTGGCGATGAAGGTGAAGTCCGGCACCAGGACCTCGTCGCCCGCGCCCACGCCCAGCGCCATCAGGGCGCAGGCGATGGCGATCGTGCCGCTGGTCACCGCGACCGCGTAGCGCCTGCCGGCGAGGCGCGCGATCTCGGTCTCGAACCGCCGCGTGACCGGGCCGTCGTTGACGAAGCCGGAGTCGAGGACCGCCTTCAGGAGGTCCAGTTCCGCCCCCGTCATCTCAGGCGCGAACCACGGGATTTCGGGCTTCATGGCCGTCACGCCCGAGGTTCCCTTTGTCCAGCCGGGACCCCGACGACGGTCGCGCCGGGCGCGACGGGCTTGGTCACGACGCTGCCGGCGCCGACGACCGCGTCGTCCCCGACCGTCACGCCCTGCAGGACCGTCGCGCCGGCGCCGATATAGACGCCGCGGCCGACGGTCACCGCGCCCATCAGCCGCGCGCCCGGGGCGACGGTCGAGAAACTGCCGACGGTGCAGTCGTGATGGACCTGGGCGCCGACATTGATCCGCACGCCGTCGTCGAGGCGAACGTCGGCGGAGACGTATGCCCGCCGCTGGACGACCGCGCCCCGGCCGAGCGTTGCGCGCGCCGAGACGTCGGCGTCGGGCGCGACCCAGCTGGCCAATCTGTCGTGGCCGTAGTGCGCGGCCAGGTCGCGTCGCCGGCCGGGCGGATCGACCGCCAGCAGCGGCTCGACGCCGGCGTTCTCGTCGGCGAAGGCCGGCCAGGCCTCGTCGCCGCCGATCACCGGGATGCCCCAGACCTCGCCGCTGAGCGACGGGTCGAAGATGGCCACAACCTGGCCAGCGAGCGCGTCCAGGAGATCCTTGTCGAGGCCGATCAGGGCGTACGCCATCAGCCGCGCACCGGGACGTGGGCCTGCGGCGCGGCGACGCTCGTGTGCCGCTCGCCCGCGGTCTTGACGCCGCTGTCCCCGGCGATCATCGCCGCGATGTTGCGGGCCACGGCGGCCGGCGCATACGCCGCTTCGTAGGTGCGCCTCCCGCGGCTGCCGATCTCGTGCCGCAGGGCCGGATTGGACCCGGCTTCGACGATCAGGGCTGCGATCGACTCCGGGTCGTCGCCCAACAGGCAGTTCTCGCGGTGCACCAGTTCGGGCATCGACTTCCGGATATTGGCGTGGGCGATCACGCATTTGCCCATCGACAGGACGTAGGCGATGCGGGTGTAGCCCCCGGTGTAGCCGCCCGCGTTGTTGAGCAGCAGGAAGATGTCGCTGTCGCGGATCTCGGCGTCGAGGTCGTCGACAAATCCCTTGATCTCGAGGTGCGGGTCGTCGGCGACCGCGCTCAAGGCCGGCGGCGCGTCGCCGGGACCGGTAAACACCAGGCGCCAGTCGTCCGCGCCGTAGGCGGCGCGAAGCCGCGGCAGCACCTCTTCGACGGCATAGGTCATGCCGACGGTGTTCCCGGTCGCGTTCTTCTGACTGATGTTGGCGAGAATTCTCAACCCTGTCTCCGCCGAGCGCCGCGGCGCGGGCCGGTCGCCGGCGGTCTCAGCCGTGCCGGCATCCTTCCAGGTGTTCGGGATGTAGTCGCAGCGCACGCCGTGGTCGGCGTAGTACGACGTGTCGATCCGGCAGATGTTCGAGCTCTGGAGCAGCTGCCGCATGCGCCGCAGGTGACGCCGTTCCTGCGCCCGCAGCGCGGCGTAGTCGACGAGGCCCTTCAGGCCGTCCCTGGCGAGCCGCGCGCGCCGCTTGGTCAATGCCGACTGTTGTGGCGGACGGGCGAGATAGCCGTAGGCCGGCGTCTTCAGCCAGGGCAGGGCGGACTCGACGCTGGTGTCCCAGAACAGCAGGACCGCGTCCCCGCCGATCCGGTCGATCTGATCGGCGATGCCCTGCGGATCCATCAGGTAGGGCGGGTCGTAGACGGATGAGGCAGACAGGATTGCTTTCGTCCAGTACGCGAGCTTCGCGGCGGCGGAGCCGGAGGCGGTGGGCGCGCGCGTCGAACCGACGTCGATCTTTACGAGGTCGATGTTCCGGGCCGCGAGATCGGCTGCCGTGTGTCGCGACGGCGCACCTTCGCCGGCGGTCGTCGCGATGGTGACCCGGTCGAAGTGGTCCGCGAGCCCGATGGCAACAAGCGCGCAGACCGTGTGCGCTGCGGTCGAATGCTCCAGCTCCGGCATTCCCGACGCCGCAACGACGAGGTGATTCGCTTGCATCGGTCGCCGTCAGTCCACGACCCGGGGGTCGGGTAAAGGCACGATGAAGCGGCCTTCGAAGCCCTTCTTGCGCAGGATCGCCATCAGGTCGTCGGCGATGTGCCAAGACAGCAACAGCGCGTAGTCCGGCGGATCGTCGAACAGCCGGGCTTCGTCGAGCACGGGGATGCGGGTGCCGGGCACGTACTTGTCCAGCTTGTGCGAGCCCGGCACTTCCAAGACGCAGTCGAGGATGCCGTCGTCGAGGCCGGTGTAGTTGATCAGCGTCGAGGCGCGCGACGGCGCGCCGATGCCGTAGATGCGCGCGCCCGCGGCCTTCAGCGGCGCCAACAGCCGATAGAGGTCGAGCTTGGACTGCACCACGCGCGCCCGGAACGATTGGAACGCGGCGCCGTCGGTGATGCCGGCCGCGTCCTCCTTGGCGAGCTGCGCCGCGACGCTCGGGTCTGCGTCCCGCGTGCCGCGGCGCGCCGCGTAGACGCGGATCGAGCCGCCATGGGTCGGGATGATCGGCTTGACGTGGAAGACCTCGAGCCCGTGCTCGTCCAGGAGGCGGACCAGCGCGCCCAGGTGATAGTAGCGCAGGTGCTCGTGGTAGATCGTGTCGTACTGCAGCGTCTCGACCAGCGGCAGCAGGTAGTGGCTCTCGTTGACGAAGACGCCGTCGTCGTCGAGCAGCTTCAGGATCGCCTCGACCACCGCGTGCGGTTCGGCGATGTGCGCGAACACGTTGGCCGCAGTGATCAGCTGCGCCTTGCCGTGTTCCTTGGCGACGCGATCGGCCACGTCCGCGGTGAAGTAGGCGGTCAGCGTCTCGACGCCCTGCTCGCGCGCGACCTCGCCGGCGCGCGACGGCTCGACACCCAGGACGCGGCAGCTGCCGTCGAGGAAGTTCTTCAACAGCGTGCCGTCGTTCGAGCCGATGTCGACGACCAGGTCGCCCGCGGCGAGCGGCAGCAGCGCGCGGCTCTCCTGGAACAGGTCGGCGAAGTTCTCCCGCAGGATCTTCGTCGTGCCGGAGAGATACGGGTAGCTGTAGGGGAACAGCACCTCCGGCGCGACCTCGAGACCGATCTGCACGTGCCCGCAGTCCGGGCAGCGCATCAGTTCGAGCGGAAACGCCGGCTGCTGCTCCGGCACGCTGCCGACCGCCGGCATGGTGTTGACCGGCGGGATGTAGCCGACGAACAGCAGCGAGGTGAGCGTGTCGCTATGACAGATCTGGCACGACGTCAGCGGCCGGGACTCGGACGCTGCGTCCGGCATGGCGGTTGTTTGGGCGCTTTGGCTCATTGGGACGCGGCCTTCGGGTCGAGTTTCTCGGCGCGGAGATCGGCATTGTCGAGGTACCAGGCGACGGTGCCGGGCAGGCCCTCGTCGAGGCTGACGCGGGGCGCGAAGCCGAGCGCGCGCAGTTTCGCGATGTCGGGACAGCGGCGGGCGG
>Ga0209678_1000018_pt1 | contig 95583 bp, 76 predicted proteins | sample WorMetilvaeELBA1_FD_187404 | JGI IMG/M metagenome (GOLD analysis project Ga0209678, IMG submission 187404) | Marine gutless worms symbiont microbial communities from Max Planck institute for Marine Microbiology, Germany - Olavius ilvae ELBA.1... ...
ATTTCGTTTGTGTGCAATGAGTTACACCCTCCCACTTGAAGGGGGAGGGCCGGGGTGGGGGTGACTTCCGCCAGAGGCAGACGTGCGCCGAACCGCCATACCAACTGAACCGATCGCGCCTCAGCGCGCGCGGCGGGGGGTGGCGAGCGCCTCTTCGGCGGCGTCGCAGATCTGCCGCAAGGTGAACGGCTTGGCGATCACCCGGTGGATCAGTTCCTCCAGGTTGTGCGCCCGCTGGCGTTCGGCCGCGTAGCCGGTCATCAGGAGGATCGCCATGTCGGGCTTCTCCTTCGCGACCTTCAGCGCCAGCGCGATGCCATCGAGGCCCGGCATGACGATATCGGTGATCAGAAGGTCGTAGTCCTCGACGCGCAGCCGGTCGAGCGCCCCGAGGCCGTCGCCAACCGTCTCGACCTCGTGGCCCACATGGGCCAGCGCGCGGCCCACGAACTCGCGTACCGCATCGTCGTCTTCCGCTACCAGCACGCGGGCCATACCCGTCGAACCCTCTCCACCGCTGCACCCTCACCTCGCCCGGCGCGCCGGCCGGACAACCTCGCCACAGGCGGCACCGGGGCCGCCGCCAACGAGGTCAAGACTGTGCGTTTGCGGCGCCCAGGTTAGCCGGATATCTGTGAGTCGGGACGCCGGCCGCTTCGCGCGGCCACCCGCGACATTTCTCGTCGTGGAAACGCTTGATGCGCCAATTATTGAACTTCTACGCCGTCCGTAAACATAATCCTAATGCTTGTCGCGGCCTCCGACGGTTGCTCGATCCGGGTGCGGAAGGGCACGCTTTCGCCGGGCTGCAGCGTGGTGACGGGCAGCGCGACCGGCCATTGCTGGACGACCTCGTCGTTGCCGTCGCACAGCGTGGCCATCAGTTCGGGCACGGTCTTTTCCACGTCGCTCTCGTTGTAGACCTCGCCGGCGATCTCCAGCACCGCCACGCCGTCTTCGGTCAGCCGGCGCGGCGTCACATTGCGCACGGCAAGACCGGTGCCCGGCGGCTCCGGCGCCTCGGTCAGGCCCAGCGTGTCGTAGAGCTGCTGCGCCGGCGGCCAGGCGGTAACCAGGTAGTCGCGCCCGAACCAGACGCCGAAAGCGATGACAGCGACGACCAAGAGAAAGGCAAGCCAGCCGGCGCGCGAGCCGCTGCGCGAGCGGGGCTGCCGCGGCGCGGCCGGCGCGGCATCGAGCGTCGGGGCGTCCAGCGTCGCCGCCGCCGCACTCTCGCCGCCGGAGACCGTCGGCTCGATGCGGCCGCCCGCCGGCACCGCGGCCTCGCCGGCGTCGGCCACCGCCGCGGCGAAGTCAGGCTCGGGCGCGCCCTCCGGCACCTGGTGCCATTTGTGGCCACAGTTGCTGCAGCGCACGGAACGGCCCGCCGTGCCAAGGGCCGCGTCGGGCACCTGGAAGCGCGTGGAACAGGACGGACAGTTGACAATCATCCGGCGGCGCACCGCGACTTGTCGCGCGCCGGGACGCGGGCGACTCGGACCCCCACGGTCCCCGACTGCGGACCTTATAGTTGTCCACCTGTGGCGAGGCAAGGCGCTGCGGCGGCAGCGCTTTACGCCGCGGCCCGCAGCGGCTAAGCAGCTTCGTGGGCGCCGCGTCGGTGATGCCACCGGCCGGCCGGCGTTCCGCGCGCAAGGATGAGCGGGATTGATAGCGTGGTCCGCTTCGAAAACGTCGGCATGCGCTACGGCACGGGCCCCGAGGTGCTGCACGACATCAGCTTTCACCTCCAGCCCGGTTCGTTCCATTTCCTGACCGGGCCCAGCGGCGCCGGCAAGTCGTCGCTACTGCGCCTGTTGTATCTGGCGGTGCGGCCGTCGCGCGGCCTGATCAACATGTTCGGCCGCGACATCGCGACGACCTCGCGCCGCGACCTGCCGGCGCTGCGCCGGCGCATCGGCGTGGTGTTCCAGGAGTTCCGCCTGATCGGCCACCTCTCGGCGGTCGACAACGTGGCGCTGCCGCTGCGCATGGCCGGCGCGCGGCGCAGCGAGGTCGACGCCCATGTGCGCGAACTGCTCACCTGGGTCGGCCTGTCGGAGCATCTGGACGCGCCGCCGGCGACGCTTAGCGGCGGCCAGCAACAGCGCGTCGCCATCGCCCGCGCGGTGATCAACCGGCCCAGCCTGTTGCTGGCCGACGAACCGACGGGCAACGTCGACGACGCCACAGCCGGGCGTCTATTGTACCTCTTCGAGGAGCTCAACAAGGTCGGCACGACGGTGGTCATCGCGACCCACAGCGCGGCGCTGATCGAGCGCTTCCGCCACCCTGTGCTGCGCCTGGCCGGCGGCGAGCTGCAGGTCGTGGCGCCGGCCGCGGCCTGAACCGATGTTCTCCTTCCGCCCCGACCTGCCCTTCGAGCGCGACGGGTCGACGCGCTTCCTGCCGTTGATCGTGGCGTTGATGGTGTTTCTCGCCACGCTGGCGACCGCCGGCGTGCTGGCGCTGGAAAACGCCATCGCGCGCTGGGACGCGGGCCTCACCGGACGCCTCACGGTGCAGGTGCCGAGCGACGGCGGCGAGGGCGACGACGGGGCGGCAGCGCCAACGGCGGATGCCGTGCCGCGCCTGGTCGAGATCCTGACGGCGACCCCCGGCGTCGCCAGCGCCCGCGTGCTGGACGAAGCGGAGGTGCGGCGCCTCTTGGCGCCCTGGCTGGGCGACCTGCCGGCCGACGGGGCGCTGCCGCTTCCCGGCCTGATCGACGTGCAGCTGGCGCCAGGCGCGCAACTGGACGCGGCACCGCTGGCCGCGCGCCTGGCCGAGGTGGCGCCGGGCGTCGCCGTCGACGACCACCGCGCCTGGCTCGCCGGGCTGTTCGACCTGGCGCGCACGGTCGAGGCGGTGGCGCTGGTGATCGTCACGCTGATCGGCGTCGCCGCCGTCGGCGCCGTGGTGTTCGTGACGCGCAGCGGCCTCGCCGTGCACCGGCCGCTCGTCGAGCTGTTGCACCTGATGGGCGCGCGCGACAGCTACATCGCGCGCCAGTTCCAGCACAACGCCTTTCGCCTGGGGCTGCGCGGCGGCCTGTTGGGCAGCTTCGCCGCCGGCGCCGTGATCGCCGCGGTCGGCGCCGCCTCGGCGCGCATCGGCGCGGCGTTCCTGCCGCCGCTGCAGCTGGTCGACTGGCAGTGGGGGGCGCTGGCGGCCATGCCCGTCGCGGCGGTGATCATCGCCATGGTGACCGCGCGGCAGACCGTGTTGCGCACCCTCGCCCGCATGCCATGAGCCACCCGGCGCCGATCTTCGCGCCGCGGCGCCGCCGCTGGCCGCGCTGGGCGATTGCCGGCGCGGTGGCCGTCCTGGTCGCCTGGGCCGCGGGGCTGGTCTTGTTCGCCGGCACCATCCCGCGCGACACGCCCGCCGCGACCGCGGTGCCGACCGACGCCATCGTCGTCCTGACCGGCGGCAGCGGGCGGCTGACCGAGGGCCTGGCGCTGTTGGCGGCGGCGCAGGCGCGCAAGCTGTTCGTCTCCGGCGTGTATCGCGGCGTCGACGTCGCCGAGTTGCTGCGCGTCAGCCGGCAGGCGCCGGAGGACCTGGCCTGCTGCATCGTGCTTGGCTACGCCGCCGGCAACACCCGCGGCAACGCCCGCGAGACGGCGCGCTGGATGGCCGACGAGGCCTACGGCTCACTCAGGCTGGTGACCGCGAACTACCACATGCCGCGCAGCCTGCTGGAGTTCCACCGGGCGATGCCGGGCGTTGCGGTGGTGCCGCACCCGGTGCACCCGGAGCACGTCAAGCTCGACGGCTGGTGGCACTGGCCCGGCACCGCGCGGCTGGTCGTCTCCGAATACGTCAAGTATCTCGGCGCGCTCGTCGCGACGCAGTTCGCCCCGGCGGCGGCGCGATGACGCCGCTGCGCGCGATGGCCTTCACGGTCCTGTACTACGGCTGGACGTTCGTGCTGGCCGTGCTGTGCCTGCCGCTGCTGTTGACCTCGCGCCGGGTGATGATGGCCTATGGCTCGTTCTGGGCGCGCAGCGTGTTCCTGCTGCTGCGCCTCGTCGTCGGCCTGAAGAGCGACGTGCGCGGCGTCGAAAACCTGCCTGACGGGCCGGCGCTGATTGTCGCCAAGCACCAGTCGACCTGGGACGTGTTGACGCTGGTCGCGCTACGGCCCGACGCCGTCTTCGTGCTGAAGCAGGAGCTGACCTGGATCCCGCTGTTCGGCTGGTACCTGCTGTACTCGCAGCACATCGCGGTGAACCGCGCCGGCGGCGCCGCGGCGCTGAAGGACATGGTCAAACAGGCGCGCCGCGCCGTCGCCCTCGGCCGGCCGATCATCATCTTCCCGGAAGGCACCCGCGTACCGCCCGGCGAAACCCGGCCGTACCATCCGGGTGCCGCGGCGCTCTACACGGCGCTCGGGCTCGAGGCCGTGCCGATCGCGCTCAATTCCGGCCTGTTCTGGCCGAAGCGCCAGCTGCGCCAGCGCGGCGGCACGGTGACGATGGAGGTGCTGCCGCCGATCCCGGCCGGATTGGACCGCAAGGCGTTCGCCCGCGAGGTCGAGACGCGGCTGGAGGCGGCGGGCGCCCGCCTGGTCGCCGAGGCGCGCGGCGCCGCGACAGGCGCAAGTGCCTGAAATACGTGGATTCTCCACCTGTGGATAAGGTCGTGGACGAAGTCGCCGCCGAAATCGCCGCGGATTCCTCCATAGCGACGGTTGGAATATCCACACTTCGCGCGTCGCTTGCGGCCGGCGCCGCGCCGGTGCACCCTCACCAACCGCCCTCGACCCCGTCTCGACCCCGTGACTTGCCCAGAACCTTCTGATACACAATGGCTTTTCGGGACGTGACCTACTTTTGCGGGGCCTGATCCCAGGCCCCCCTTACACCCTGAGGTGAGGATGGCGCGCATAGGCCCGATCTCGCGCCAGATCTGGGACATGAAGTACCGGCTGAAGCAGCCGGGCGGCGCCCCTGTGGATAAGAGCATCGAGGACAGCTGGCGCCGCGTCGCCCGGGCGCTGGCGGCCGTGGAGGCCGAGCCCGCCGCCTGGGAGGACCGCTTCGCCGCGGCGCTCGACGACTTCGCCTTCCTGCCGGCGGGCCGCATCCTGGCCGGCGCCGGCACGACGCGAAAAGTCACGCTGTTCAACTGCTTCGTCATGGGCGAGATCCCCGACGACATGACGGGCATCTTCGACCATCTGAAGGAAGCCGCGCTGACCATGCAGCAGGGCGGCGGCATTGGCTACGACTTCTCGACGCTCCGGCCGCGCGGCGCCGAAGTCAAGGGCGTCGGCGCCGACGCCTCCGGGCCGCTCAGTTTCATGGACGTGTGGGACGCCATGTGCCGCACCATCATGTCGGCCGGCCACCGCCGCGGCGCCATGATGGCGACGCTGCGCTGCGACCACCCCGACATCGAGGCCTTCGTCGACGCCAAGGAGGCGCCGGGGCGCCTGCGCATGTTCAACCTGTCGGTGCTGGTCACCGACGCCTTCATGACCGCAGTCGCCGACGACGCGCCGTGGGACCTGGTGTTCGGCGGCGAGACCGTCAGGACGGTGCAGGCGCGCGACCTGTGGGACCGCATTATGCGCGCCACCTACGCCTACGCCGAACCCGGCGTGATCTTCATCGACCGCATCAACGACCAGAACAATCTGGCGTATTGCGAGACCATCAGCGCGACGAACCCCTGCGTCACGGCGGACACGTGGGTGCAGACCGGCGACGGGCCGCGCCTGGTCGCCGATCTGATCGGCCGGCCGTTCGCGGCGCTGGTCGACGGCGAAGCCCATGTGACGGACAGTGACGGATTCTTCCAGACCGGCCGCCGGCCGGTGCTGCTGCTGGAGACGGTGGCGGGCCATCGGCTGCGCCTGACCGTCGACCACCCGGTGCGCCGGGTCGTCGCGCGCACGCGATATCGCCACGAGACCGAGTGGTGCCACGCGGGCGACCTGGCCCCGGGCGACGAAATGAAACTGCACGACCATCGGGCGGCGCCAGCCTGGCCCGGCCCGTACACGGCGGACGAGGGCTACCTGATCGGCCTCCTGGTCGGCGACGGCACGCTGAAAACGGACAAGGCCGTCCTGAGCGCCTGGCCCGGCGAGGCCGTCGCCAACGGCGACACCGCGCGGCCTGGGGTCGCCGCCGTGATGGCGCGCGCGCTCGCCGCCGCCAAGACCCTGAATCACCGCGCCGACTTCCGAGGCTGGATGACCGTTCCCGGCCGCGGTGAGCATCGGATGGCGCTCGGCGCTGTGAAGCACCTGGCGGCCGAGCTGGGCCTGGTGCCCGGCGCGAAGAGCGTGACGCCCGCGATCGAAAGCGCCTCGTCGGCCTTCTGTCGCGGCTTCTTGCAGGGCCTGTTCGATGCCGACAGCTGCGTGCAAGGCGACCAGCGCAAGGGCGTCAGCGTGCGCTTGGCGCAGAGCGACCTGGGGGTCCTGCGGGCGGTCCAGCGCATGTTGCTGCGGCTGGGCATCGCGGCGCGCATCTACGCCGAGCGGCGCCCGGCCGGACCGCGCCGCCTGCCCGACGGCAAGGGCGGCACCGCCGTCTACGACTGCGCGGCCGACCACGAACTGGTCGTTGCCGGCGAGAACCTGGCGCGCTTCGACGAATTGGTCGGTTTCGCCGACACGGAGAAGGCGGCGCGCCTCGACCGGCACCTGCGGGGCTACCGCCGCACGCTCAATCGCGAGCGCTTCGTGGCCACCGTGTCGCGGATCGCCCCCGACGGCGTGGCAGAGGTGTTCGACGTCCGCGTGCCCGGCGTCAAAGCCTTCGATGCCAACGGCCTGGTCGTGCACAACTGCGGCGAGCAACCGCTGCCGCCGTACGGCGCCTGCCTGCTCGGCTCGATCAACCTGGCGCGGCTCGTCAGCGAGCCGTTCGGCGAGGCGGCGGCGCTCGACACCGCGCGGCTCGAGGAACTGGTGCCGGTCGCGGTGCGCATGATGGACAACGTGATCGACGTCTCCGGCTTCCCGCTGGAGGCGCAGGCGCAGGAGGCGCGGGCCAAGAGGCGCATCGGCCTCGGCGTCACCGGCCTCGCCGACGCGCTGATCATGTGCGGCGCGCGCTATGGCAGCGACGCGGCCGTGGCGCTGGCCAAGCGCTGGATGGCAGCGGTGACGCGCGCGGCCTATCTGGCCTCCGCCGACCTGGCGCGCGAGAAGGGCGCCTTCCCGCTGTTCGACAAGGACGCCTACCTCGCGCGGCCGTTCATCCAGGCCCTCGACGACGACGTGCAGGCGGCGATCGCGGCCCACGGCATCCGCAACGCGCTGATCACCTCGGTCGCGCCGACCGGCACCATCTCGCTGTTCGCCGACAATGTGTCGTCCGGCATCGAGCCGGTGTTCAGCTTCACCTACACGCGCAACGTGCTGATGCCCGAGGGCGACCGCCGCGCCGAGGAGGTCACGGACTACGCTTACCGCGAGTTCCGCCGCCGCTTCGGCGACGAGGCGCCGCTGACCGACGCCTTCGTCGACGCCCAGTCGTTGAGTCCGCACGATCACGTAGTGATGCAGGCGGCGCTGCAGGCGCACGTCGACAGCTCGATCTCGAAGACCATCAACTGCCCTGAAGACGTGTCGTTCGAGGCGTTCAAGGATATCTACCGCGAGGCCTACGATCTGGGCTGCAAGGGCTGCACGACCTATCGCCCCAATCCGGTCACCGGCGCCGTGCTGGAGGCGCCACGCGGCGAGGCGGAAGCGCCGGAGGGCGAGCCCGAGCCCGCGGAGGGCACGGCGACGCGGCCGCGCGACGTCTTCGAGGCCGGCGGCGTGGTCTACATGACCCAGCCGCTCGACCGGCCGGAGGAGCTGGCCGGCAAGACCTACAAGCTGCGCTGGCCGGACAGCGAGCACGCCATCTACATCACCGTCAACGACGTCATCCGCGACGGCCGGCGGCGCCCGTTCGAGGTCTTCATCAACTCCAAGAACATGGAGCACTACGCCTGGACCGTGGCGCTGACTCGCATGATCAGCGCCGTGTTCCGCCGCGGCGGCGACGTCAGCTTCGTGGTCGAGGAGCTGAAGGCGGTGTTCGATCCGCGTGGCGGCCAATGGGTCGGCGGCCACTACGTGCCGTCGCTGCTGGCCGCCATCGGCGAGGTGATCGAGCGCCACATGACCGACATCGGCTTCCTGCCGGTGGCGAGCGAGGGCGGGCCGCCGGAGGTCGACGCCCAGCGCGCCGTGGTCGGCGACCCCGACGCGCCCGGCGGCCTCGCCCAGTGCCCGAAATGCGGCTCGCTGGCGCTGATCCAGGCCGAGGGCTGCGACTTGTGCACCGCCTGCGGCTATTCGCGCTGCGGCTGAGGCTCAGCCCCCCGCCGGCAGCACTATCGCGCCCGTGGTGATGCCGAGCGCCAGCCCGGCCGCGCCGCCGGCCACGAGGGCGAACAGCATCGCGCCGGCATAGAGCGCCGTGCGGCCCCGCGCGATGCCGGCGACCAGCGCCGCTTTGACCGCCGTGTTGGTGAGCATCGCCACCAGTATGCCGGCCGTGGCCGTCGTCGCCGCGATCTCCTCGCCAGCCATGCGGCTGAGCGAGAGGCTGACGGCGTCGACGTCGGCAAGGCCGGAGACCAACGCCAGCAGGTAGACGCCACGCTCGCCGAGCCAGGCGTCGAGCGCGCGCGCCGCCAACATGATCGCCGCCAGCAAGACGCCAAAGCGCAACGCCTGGCCGAGCTCGAACGGGTTGGTGAGGGCGATGCCGTTCTCGCCGGCCGTCGCCGCCTCGCCGCGCAACAGCAGCGCCGCGACCACGAAGCCGCCGACAGCGGCGGCGAGCAGCGGCCCGGCCAGCGGTGCGACCAGCGGCGGCGCGACGACGCCGACGATGATCAGGATGCGCGGCATCATCACGGTCGAGGCGAGCACGGCCCCGGCGGCGAACAGGCGCGCGTTGCCAGGCGCATCGCGCGCGAGGCGCGCCATGTTGAGGCTGACCGCCGTCGACGACGACAGGCCGCCGAACAGTGCCGTCGCGACGATGCCGCGGCGCGGCCCCAAGAGGCGCACGGCGACATAGCCGACGAACGACAGCCCGGCGATCAGCACGACCATCCACCACAGCTCGTAGGGGTTCAGCGCTCCCCACGGCCCGAAGCCGCGGTCCGGCAGCACCGGCAGCAGCACGACGGACATGACCAGGAGTTGCAGCACGGCCATCAGCTCGGCATGGCTCATGCGCGCGACCAGGCGGTGCACCTCAGGCTTGATGCCCAGCAGCAGGGCCGTGATGACGGCGCTGGCGGCGGCGAGCGCGATATCGCCGACGACGGCGACCACGCCGAGCGCAAAGGTCAGCAGTGCCGCGACGACCGTCGTGGCCCCGATATCGGCGCGCTGGCGCGTAGCGACGACATGGGCGGCGACGATGACCGCGGCGAAGGCGACGAAGCCGAGTCCCAGCGCCAGGTCGCCGAACTCGCGGGCGGCGATCGCGATGATCGCGCCCAGCAGGCCAATCAGGCCGAACGTGCGCACGCCGGCCATGCGGGTGCCTTCCGCGTTGGCGCGCCGTTCCCAACCTCGTTCGAGGCCGATCAGCATGCCGGCGGCGAGCGCGACGGCGACACGCAGAAACAGGTCAGCGTCGGGCATGGCTGCCATAGTGTGTCACATAACTGTCAAGCGACGGGTCCCGGGCGCCGACTGAGCCTCAGCGCGCGACCAGCCGTTGTAGGCGGTGCAGCGGGCCGTCGCCGATGCCCAGCTCGTCCAGGTGCTCGACAGTGGCCTTCAGGTAGTCGGTGTTGGCGCCGGCGCTGCCGCGGGCACGGCGAATCAGGCGTACGGCCTCGGCGGGCGACAGCTTGCCGGCGTACTGGCCGTGCGCCGGGTCGGCGACGAAGGTCTGGGCGTCGACCGTGCCATCACGCGTGCGCAGGCGCACGGTGCGCGGCAGATAGACCCCCGTGATCATCTCGCGGTCCCACAGATAGTCGAACGTGGCGCGCGCCTCCGGGGCCGGGATCCGAAAGGCGATGCCGCGGCACGAGCCGCCGCGGTCCAGGCCCAGCACCAGCCCCGGGTCCTCCGCCGTGCCGCGGTAGCGGTGCGAGTAGACGCAGAACGCCCGGTGGTAGCCATAGAGCCAAGCGTCGCGCCGCTCGACGCACTTGAACCCGGGCTTCCACATCAGCGAGCCATAGCCGAACACCCACAGGTCGGCGCCGGGCGCCAGGGCGTCGAGTGCGGCCGCCTTGCGCGCCCGGTTCTCGGCGGCGCTCAGCTCCGGGCAAGCGGTGGGTGTGCGGCGCTGGGACATCGGTGAAACGTAAGTCTTTGTCGTTCGACCCCTGGGGGGACGGCGACTATAAGGACGGCGGTCGGCCGGACAAGCCCGGTCAGGATGTAGGGAGCGGCGGTACGGCGATGGCACGACGCCTGGCGATCGGCGGACTGGTGGTTGTCGTGCTGGCCGGCGTCGGCCTGGCCGGCCTGTGGTTCTTCGCGGCCCAGTCGCTGCGCAACGGCCTCGACGCCTGGGCGGCGCAACAGCGCGCCGACGGCCGTGAGCCCCAGTGGGCGGGCCTCGACGTCGCCGGCTTCCCCTGGCGCCTCGACGCGATGATGGCCGGGCCGCGTTACGCCGCGCCGGACGGCGACCGGGCCTGGGCCTGGGCCGGCCCCGATATCTCGATGACGGCGACGGTGCTGGAGCCGCAGCGCGTCGACCTCGCCGCCCCGGGGCGCCACACGGTGAGCCTCGGCGCGGCCGAGGCCGCGCAGCAGGTGACGGTCGACGCGGCGCGGCTGGACGGCCGCATCGCCTTCGACGGCGCCTGGCGCGGCCGGCTGGCGCGCGCCGCGGCGACGGAGCTGACGGCGCGGCTGGACGGCCCGCCGCTGGACCTGCGCGCCCGCCGTGTCGAGCTGTTGGCCGAACGGCCGACCGGCGACGACGCCGGCAACGCCACGCTGGCGGTCGTGGCACAGGTCGACGACCTGGTGCTGCCCGACGCGGTCGACGTCTTCCTCGGCCCCGAAGTCGAGCGCGCGCTGCTGAGCGCCCGCCTGATCGGCAGGCTGCCGCCGGGGCCGCTGCCGGGTGCCTTGCATACCTGGCGGCAGGACGGCGGCATCGTCGAGGTGCCGCGGCTGGAGCTGCGCTGGGGCGGGCTGCGCATCGTCGCCGACGGCACGGTGGCGCTCGACGCCCTGTTGCAGCCGGAGGCCGCCTTCACCGCGCGCATCAGCGGCCTGATCGAGGTGTTCGACGCGCTGGAGGCGGCGGACCTGATCTCCGGCCGCAACGCAGCGGCGGCGCGCATCGTCGTGGCGGCAATGACGCGGGCGTCCAAGGACGGCGGCGAGCCGGAGGTCGAGCTACCGGTCACGGTGCAGGAGCAGATGCTGTCGCTGGGGCCGCTGAAGGTGATGCGCCTGCCCCCGGTGCGCTGGGAGGGCCTCGTCTTACCCGTCCTCGGGCTCCGTGGCGCGGAAGGTGCCGGCCTGGCCGGCCTCGACGATACCGCGGCGGATCGCCCGGGTGCGGGTGAACCAGGCCTCGAGCGTCTCGCCCTCGCCCCAGCGCACGGCGCGCTGTAGCGCCGTCAGGTCCTCGGTGAAGCGGCCGAGCATCTCCAGCACCGCTTCCTTGTTGTTGAGGAACACGTCGCGCCACATGACGGGATCGGAGCCGGCAATGCGCGTGAAGTCGCGAAAGCCGCCGGCGGAGTACTTGATGACCTCGGTCTGGGTCACCGAGTCGCCATTGGCCGCGGCCTCGCCGCTGAGCTGGTCCTCGAGATCGGTCACCGTGCCGACGATGGTGTAGGCGATCAGGTGCGGTAGGTGGCTGGTGATCGCCAGCACCTTGTCGTGGTGGCGCGCGTCCATCACCTCGACCGCGCTGCCGACCCGTTCCCACAGCGCGCGCACCTTGGCGACGGCCGCGGGATCGGCGTCGGCGGGCGGCGTCAGGATAACGAAACGGTGCTCGAACAACTCCGCGAAGCCGGCGGCGGGGCCGGAATTCTCGGTGCCGGCGACCGGGTGGCCGGGCACCAATTGAACGCCGGCCGGCAGGTGCGGCGCGAAGGTCGGCGCCACCATGCCCTTGACCGAGCCGGCGTCGGTGACGATGGCGCCTTCCTTGAGCCGCGGGCCGATCGCCGCGGCGACCGCGGCGTAGGCGCCGACGGGCGTCGCGACGACGACCAGGTCGGCGCCGTCGGCCGCGTCGCCCGTCTCCGCGACGCTGTCGACCAGGCCCAACTCGAGCGCCGTGTCGCGCGTCGCCTGGCTGCGTGCGCTGCCGACGATGTGACCGGCCAGGCCGTGGCGCTTCATCGCCAGCGCCAGCGACGAGCCGATCAGCCCGACGCCGACGATGGCGACGCGCTCGAAGAACAATGGCTCAGTCACCGGCGACGAACGCGGCGAGTGCGTCGACGGTCGCGCGCATCTCGTCCTCGGTACCGATGGTGATGCGCAGCCAGCCCGGCAGGCCGTAGTTGGCGACCTTGCGCGGGATGATGCCGCGGCCGTTGAGGAAGGCGTTGGCGGCCGTGGCGTCCCGGCCCGGCTCGTCGGGGAACCGCACGATCACGAAGTTGCCGACCGACGGGTTGACCGTCAGGCCCAGCGCCTCGCACTCGCGCGCGAACCAGGGCAGCCAGACGTCGTTGTGGGCCCGCACCCGGCCGGTGTAGGCGACGTCGTCGACCGCGGCCGTGGCTGCCGCGAGCGCGCCGGCGTTGACGTTGAACGGGTTGCGCACGCGGTTCAGCACGTCGGCGACCGCCGCGGGGCCGTAGGCCCAGCCGACGCGCAGGCCGCCCAGGCCGTATATCTTCGAGAACGTGCGGGTCATCACGACGTTCTCGTGCGTTTCGACCAGCGAAACGCCGTTCTCGTAGTCGTTACGGCTGATGTACTCGGCGTAGGCGGCGTCGACGACCAGCAGGCAGCCGTCCGGCAGCCCGGCGTGCAGCCGTGCCAGTTCGTCAGCGGGGATGTACGTTCCCGTCGGGTTGTTGGGGTTGGCGAGGAAGACGAGGCGCGTGCGCTCGCTGACGCACCCGAGCAGCGCGTCGACGTCGCTCGTCAGGTCGCGCTCCGCCGCCACCACCTCGGTCGCGCCCACCGCGCGGGTGATGATCGGGTACATGGCGAAGCCGTGAGCGCTGTAGACGATCTCGTCGCCCGGCCCGGCATAGGCCCGACCCAACAGTGTCAGCAGTTCGTCCGAGCCGTTGCCGCAGACGATGCGCTCGACGTCGAGCCCGTAGGTGCGCGCCAGCGCCGCGCGCAGCGCCGCCGCCGCGCCGTCGGGATAGCGGTGCAGCTCCTCCGCGCGGTCGCGGTACGCCGCCATCGCCCGCGGCGACGGCCCCAGCGCGCTCTCGTTCGAGGCCAGCTTGATGACGCGGTCGTGCCCCGGCAGGCTGGCCTCGCCGCCGACATAGGGGCTGATGTCCATGACACCGGGACGCGGCACAGGTCCGGGCACGTCGACTACTCCGGGAAGGGACTAGGCCAGGTCGGCGGCGGCGAGAGGCGTCGCGTAGCCGCCCAGGCGGATGATGCGGTGCAGCGCGTCGCCCAGCTTGTCGGGCAGCGCGGCGAGGCGCGGATCGTCAGCGCCGACCACGCCGGCGACGTCGACCAGGTGCAGCTTGCCGCCGGGCTGGGCCGGCTCGTGCCCCTCCAGCATCTGCGACGGTGCCAGGCCGGCGGCGTCGAGCGCCTCGTAGAGCCGGGCACGGCTGATCTCCGCCTCGCCCGCCAGCACGATCAGGCTGCGGTCGTCGCCGCTCTCGTCGGGCTCCTCGGCGGCGATGGCCAGCGCCTCGATGTCGCCGCCACCGCGCGGGCTGCCGTAGCCGGCGAAGGGCAGGCGCGCGACGATGCGCGGCGCCTCCCCGTCGCCGGCCAGAAGCCGCGGCCACCAGAGCTCCTCGTCGTCGTCACGCGGCAGCGGCAGCACGCCGATCGCGGCCTCGCCGCGCGACACCTGCGCGATCACCTGCGCCGGCGAGCTGAAGGCCGAGAGCGGCGTCCACGAACCGTAGTGGTCGCGCGCCAAGTCCCAGTAGCCCGGCCGGTCTTCGGAACGGTAGACGGCGACCGCGAACCTGCCCTGCACGCGCGTCGTGGCGCCCAGCACCTCGCGGTAGATGCGGGCCAGCGCGGTCTTCGGGAAGGCGCCGCGGTGGCGCGCGATGAGCCGCCGGATCAAGAGCGCCTCGCGGCCCGGCCGGTGGGCGACGCGGGCGACGACGCCGGCGCGCTCCTTCAGCCGGCCGATCTGGCCGACGACCTCGGCGCGCCGCATGACCAGGTCGTGGATCTGGTCGTCGAGCGTATCGATTTCGCGGCGGAGCTCTTCGAGCCCCTCGGCAGCGGCGCCCATGATACGTGGCATCGGCAGGTCGACAGGGCGCACAGTCTTAGTTGCTGAAGTTGCCGAAAGCAAAGAAAACGTTGACACTTAGCGATCCTGCTCATACCTAGCCCAGCCGCGCACAGGATCGACGGACGGTCGGCCCGGCGCGCGGCCGAAGGGGCCGCGGACACGCATGAACGACAGCAGCACCGGCAACGCCGCGGCGGGCACGGTCTCGCCACTGCCCCGTTCGGAGGACCTGCCCGGGCACCGCGTGGTGCTGGGCCGGGACCGGCCGCTGACGCTCGACTGCGGCGTGGAGCTGGGGCCGTTCACGGTCGCCTACCAGACCTATGGCCGGCTCAACGCCGAACGCTCCAACGCCATCATGGTGTGCCACGCGCTGACCGGCGACCAGTTCGCCGTCGAGCAGCACCCGGTGACCGGCAAGGCCGGCTGGTGGCACCGGGTGATCGGCCCCGGCCGGCCGCTCGACACCGACCGCTACCACGTGATCTGCGTCAACGTGCTGGGCGGCTGCATGGGCACCACGGGCCCGAAGGAGCCCGACCCCGCCACCGGCGAGCCCTATGGCCTGGGCTTCCCGGTGATCACTGTCGCCGACATGGTGCGGGCGCACATGATGCTGGTCGACGCGCTGGGCATCGAGAAGCTGTTCTGCGTCACGGGCGGTTCCATGGGCGCCATGCAGGCGCTGCAGCTCGCCTCCGCCTACCCCGACCGCGTCTTCTCGGCGGTGCCGATCGCCGGCGCGGCGCGCCACACGGCGCAGAACATCGCCTTCCACGAAGTCGGGCGCCAGGCGATCATGGCCGACCCGGACTGGTGCGGCGGCGACTACCTGCGCCAGGGTCGGCGGCCCGAGCGGGGCCTGGCCGTGGCGCGCATGGCGGCGCACATCACCTATCTCTCCGAGGCCGCGCTGCACCGCAAGTTCGGCCGCGCGCTGCAGGGCCGCAGTCGGGTGACGTTCGGCTTCGACGCCGACTTCCAGGTCGAGAGCTACCTGCGCTATCAGGGCTCGAGCTTCGTCAAGCGCTTCGACGCCAATTCGTACCTCTACATCACCCGCGCCATGGATTACTTCGACCTGGCGGAAGAGCACGGTGGCACCCTGGCCAACGCGTTCCGGGACTCGCCGGTGCGTTTCGGCCTGATCAGCTTCACCTCCGACTGGCTGTTCCCGACGGTGGAGTCGCGCGCGACCGTGCACGCGCTGAACACCGCCGCCGCCAATGTCAGCTTCGTCGAGATCGAGTCCGACGCCGGCCACGACGCCTTTCTTTTGGACGAGCCCGAGTTCCACCGCATCCTGGCCGGCTTCATCGCTGGCGCGGCGGAGGCGCGCGGCTTGCCGGCGCGGCCGCGCCTGACGGGTCGCGGCGCATGAACCGCATCGCCAACCCGCCGCCGGCGCGCGACAAGATCCGCGCCGACCTGCAGCTGGTCGCCGACATGATCGAGCCGGGCACCCGCGTGCTCGACATCGGCTGCGGCGAAGGCGCGCTGCTGGCGTACCTGGTGCATTTCCGGCAGGTCGACGGCCGCGGCATCGAGCTCAGCCGCGACGGCGTCAACGCGCTGGTCGCGGCCGGCCTGCCGGTGATCCAGGGCGACGCCGAGACGGACTTGAAGACCTATCCCGACAAGGCCTTCGACTACGTCGTGCTGAGCCAGACGGTGCAGGCGATGCACGACGTGCGTGGCGTCCTGCACGAGCTGTTGCGCATCGGCCGTCGCGCCATCGTCAGCTTCCCCAACTTCGGCCACTGGCGGGTGCGCGCGCACCTGGCCCTCAAGGGCCGCATGCCGGTGACGGAGACGCTGCCCGACGCCTGGTTCGACACGCCGAACATCCACCACTGCACGATTGCCGACTTCCTGAACCTGTGCGACGCCATGGGCATCACCATCGAGCGCGCGCTGGCGGTGAAGGCCGACGGCGTCGCTCACCGCTTCAGCACGGCCAGTTTCACGACGAATCTCTTGTCTGAACAGGCAGTTATGCTGCTCAGCCGCGACTGATTGAGCGCAAGGCGCGCCTGGCGCGCCGGGGCTAGACTGCAAACGTTGGGGCTGGTCCCCTTTCGCGACCACGACGGGGAGCCCGTGCCGTGGAACGCAAGACGCAGTTTCACTTCTGGTACGTCGTCGCAGCGATCGTCGGCGTGCTGCTGTTGCAGAGCATCTGGGCCCAGTCCCAGCGCATCGAGTTGTTGCCCTACAGCGAGTTTCAGCAACTGTTGGACAACGACCAGATCGCCACCGTGCTGGTCGGCGAGACACGCATCACCGGTACGTTCACGACGCCGCACGAGGGCAAGACGCAGTTCGTGACGAACCGCGTACCGCCCGACCTCGCCGACCGCCTGACGGCCAGCGGCGTCAAGTTCACCGGCGCCGTCGAGCAGACGTTCCTGCGCGACCTCTTGTCCTGGATCATCCCCATCGGCCTGTTCTTTGCCGTCTGGCTGTTCTTCTTCCGCCGCTTCATCGACAAGCAGGGCATGGGCGGCATGATGGCGATCGGCAAGTCGAAGGCGAAGATCTACGTCGAGAAGGATACGCGCACGACGTTCGACGACGTCGCCGGCGTCGACGAGGCCAAGGAGGAGCTGCACGAGGTCGTCGAGTTCCTGCAGTCGCCGCAGGAGTACGGCCGCCTAGGCGCGCGCATCCCCAAGGGCGTGCTTCTGGTCGGCCCGCCGGGCACCGGCAAGACGCTGCTGGCGCGCGCCGTCGCCGGCGAGGCGCGGGTCACCTTCCTCTCGATCAGCGGCTCCGAGTTCGTCGAGATGTTCGTCGGCGTCGGCGCCGCGCGTGTGCGCGACCTGTTCGAACAGGCGCGCGAACAGGCACCCGCAATCATCTTCGTCGACGAGCTCGACGCGCTGGGCCGGGCGCGCAGCGCTGCCGGGCCGATCTCCGGCACCGACGAGCGCGAGCAGACGCTGAACCAACTGCTGGCCGAGCTCGACGGCTTCGACCCGAGCGTCGGCGTCGTGCTGCTGGCGGCGACCAACCGGCCGGAGATCCTCGACCCGGCGCTGCTGCGCGCCGGCCGCTTCGACCGCCAGATCCTGGTCGACCGGCCCGACAAGCCCGGGCGGCTGCAGATCCTGGGCGTGCATCTGAAAAAGGTGCGCCTGGCGAAGGGCGTCGATCCGGAGCAGATCGCCGGACTGACCACCGGCTTCTCCGGCGCGGATCTCGCCAACCTGGTCAACGAGGCGGCACTGCTGGCGACGCGCCGGCACGGCGAGGCAGTGACGATGCAGGACTTCACCCGCGCCGTCGAACGCATTGTCGCCGGCCTGGAGAAGAAGACCCGCGTCCTGAGCCCCAAGGAGCGCAAGGTCGTCGCCACGCACGAGATGGGCCACGCGCTGGTGGCGCTGGCGCTGCCCGGCACGGACGAGGTGCACAAGGTCTCGATCATCCCGCGCGGCATCGGTGCGCTCGGCTACACCATCCAGCGGCCGACCGAGGACCGCTACCTGATGACGCGGGCGGAGTTGGAGAACAAGATCGTCGTGCTGCTGGGCGGCCGCGCCGCCGAGAAGCTGGTGTTCGACGAGCTGTCGACCGGCGCCGCCGACGACCTGACCAAGGCGACGGAGATCGCGCGCTCCATGGTCGCGCGCTACGGCATGGACGAGGACCTGGGCTACGTCAGCTACGACGTCGACCGCGGCACCTCCCTGGGCGGCCAGAACGGCGCCGCGCCGGCCGCCTTCGAGCGGCGCTACAGTGAGGAGACGGCGCAGCGCATCGACGCCGCGGTGCGCGAGATCGTCGCCGGCACGTTCACCCGCGCGATGGCCATCCTGGCCGACAACCGCGACGTCCTCGAGCGCGCCGCCGCCCTGCTGCTGATCGAGGAGACGCTGACCGCGGACAAGCTCAAGGACTTCGCACAGGAGCTCAAGCGGCCGGAACCGTCCGTCGCCGCGCAGTGAGCGTTAGAGGAACGCGCGGGCCGCCAGATAGCCGCCGAGCGCCAAAAGCGCCGCGAAGAAGACCTGGCGGAAGCGTTGCTGTGGCAGACGCGCGCGCAGCCGCTGGCCCAGCGCCATGCCCAGGAACGCCGGCACCAGCGCCGCCGCCGACATCGCCCCCAGGTCGGCCGGCAGCAGGTCGCGGCCGCCGAGGGCCAGCGCCAGCGCCGTCGTCGAGACCAGGAACAGCACGCCCATCGCCTGCACCAGCGCGTCGCGCGAAAGGCCCAGCGCCTGCAGGTACAACACCCCAGGCACGACGAACGAGCCGGTGAGGCCGGTGACGAAGCCGTTCACCGCGCCGACCGCCGGCGACAGCCAGCGCTCGTGGCGCCCCGGCGGCGGCACCTGCGCCGTCGCCAGGCTGATCGCGGCGTAGAGGCAGAGCAGCAGGCCGAACAGGCCGGAGAGCACGTTCGCGTCGGCGGTCGCCAGCACGCCGGTGCCCAGCCAGACGCCGATGCAGACGGCCAGCAGCAGCGGCCACAGGCGCCTCAGCAGGGCGGCCAGCGCGCCGCCGGCCAGTGCCTGCCAGACGTTCGTCGCGAACGCCGGGATCAGCATCAGCGCCATCGCCGCCTTGAGGCCCAGCGTGGCGACCAGGAGCGCCAGCGCCACGGTCGGCAGGCCGAAGCCGACGACGCCCTTGGTCAGGCCGGCAAGCAGAAAGACGGCGAAGACGAGCGCCAGCGTCTCGGGCGACCACATAAGGGTTCAGCGGTCAGTACAGGTGCTGGCCGCCGGTGACGAAGACCTCGGTCCCGGTGACGTAGCCGAAGTCCGCGTTGCAGAGCTGGTAGACCGTCGCCGCGACCTCCTCCGGCGTGCCCATGCGGTGCATCGGGATGCGGGTGATCAGCGGCTCGTACTCCTCGCCGATCATCTCGGTCTCGATTTCGCCCGGCGCCACGGCGTTGACGCGCACGCCCAGGTCGGCGAACTCCACCGCCATCTCCCGCGTCAACGCCGACAGCGCCGCCTTCGAGGTCGAGTAGGCGGAGCCGGCGAAGGGGTGGATGGCGTGGCCGGCGATCGAGGTGATGTTGACGACGGCGGCGCTGCGCCGCGTCGCGCCCTCACCGTCCTGGCCGTCGCGCCGGGCTGCGCGCGCCAGTGCGCCGGCGAAACCGCGGGTCAGCGTCAGCGGCGTGAAGAAGTTGAGCTCGAACACCTCGCGCCAGCTCTCGATCGGGCCGTTGAGGCAACCCAGGCGCTCCTTGAACTCGGTCTTGGGCGACACCGCGGCGTTGTTGACCAGCGCGTCGAGCGGCGCCTCGCCCAACAGCTCGTTCGCCGCCGCGACGAATGCGGCGACGCTCTCCGGCCGGCTGAGGTCCGTCGGGATGTGGTGGGCCCAGTTGGGGTCGGCCTTGCAGTGCGGCGGGATGTCCTCGCGGCTGCACGTGATGACCTGCCAGCCCTCATGGGTGAAGCGCTGGACGGTGGCGTGGCCGATCCCGCGGCTGGCGCCGGTCAGGATCAGCGTGCGGCGCGTGTCGCTCATGGCCCTATAGGTAGGACATGCGACCGCGCCGCGCCAGTCGCGGCGGAGGCGTGCTTTTTTTCGCCGCTGTGACTCAGGTCACAGCGCCGCGGGCCCGGGGCGGGGAGACTGTGCCCGTGACGAGTTGCGACCGTGCCTCATCCGAGAGGCTCAGCCGGGGAACAGACGCAATGAAGTACTCCCGCGCACTTCTGATTGCCCTGCCACCCCTGCTGGTCTCGCTGCTACTGGCTGCACCGCCAGGGCTGCTCTTCGGACCACCCCACTGAGGCACCTCGCGTCCAATCTCTCGCACACTCTCGTTCTCTCTTCCTCCCTTCCGCCGACCGGTCCGCCAACCGGTCGGCGGATTTTCTTGCGCCGGAAGGGTCGCGGGGCCCGCTAACCACTTGGTCACTAACCCATGATATCCCTTGGCGCGACGGAGAGCGGCCGGCACGCGGCGCTTCTGAATTCACCGCGTCTGGCCGATACTGTGTGCAGCACATTTTTTGTCGTGAGGACCCAGTGACCCTGCAACCGGCCAATCGCGAGGTGCACTACGCCGGCGACGTCGTCTTCGAGGAAGGCGCCAGCGGCGTGCGCGCGTACCTGATCGACAAGGGCAAGGTCGAGATCACGACAGAGGTCGGCGGCCGGCGCGTCGTCTTGGGCGAGCTGGGCCGCGGCGAGATCTTCGGCGAGATGGCGCTGATCGACGATTCCCCGCGCATGGCGACGGCGACGGCGGTCGAGGAGACCGTGCTGCGCGTCATCCCTCGCCAACTGTTCCACAGCAAGCTCGCGAACTGCGACCCGTTCGTCAGCGCGCTGCTGCGCATCTTCGTGCGCAACATCCGCTCGCTGACCCACACCCACGTGCGCAAGGTCCTCGCCGAGGCGGACGCGACCGCGGAGTCCAGTGACGACGACGCCGTCGGCGTCGAGGACGCCGCCGAAGAGGCGCCGCCGGTGGCCGCCCAGGCCAGCCGCCGACCCTGAGGCGCGCGCCCGACCCCCGACAAAAGAATTGGCGGGACCGAAGCCGGTCCCGCCAGTTGCAGAGGACAGTTTACAGAGGCGAGAGGCTCTCTGGATAGGCCTTTCGCCGGCCAGCGGCATTGACGTGGATCAAGGCTCCGCCGCCCTCGCCGCGCAGTGACCGCGGTCACTGCGCCCTCGCCGCCCGCGAGCGAGGGTGCGGCACGAGGCGTCCCGAGATGGGACAACGGACATGCTGAAAGACTTGCTATCGATTGCGGCGGGCGCCGTGTTCAGCGTCGCGCTCGCCTTCGTCCTGCTGGTCTCGATGGCCGACGTGGTCTTCTGACCACCGCTAGGCCGGGGCCGGCTCGGCCGCGTCTGCGGCCGGGCGGCGGCGGATGAGGCCGAAATCGTCGAGCACCGCGTAGAGCGACGGCACGACGAACAACAGCATCAGCGTCGCCGAGAGCATGCCGAAGGCCAGGCTGGCAACCAGCGGCTTCAGCACCTGGGCCTGCAGGCTGGTCTCCGACAACAGCGGCAGCAGACCGACGAAGGTCGTCGACGAGGTCAGCAGGATGGCGCGGAAGCGCAGCCGCCCGGCGCGGCACACCGCGGCCTCGACGCTGGCACCCTGGGCGATACGCTGGCGCGCGAAGTGGACCAGAAGGATCGAGCCGTTGACCACCACGCCGGCCAGCGAGACGAAGCCGACGACGCTGGGCATCGACAGGTCCAGCCCCAGCGCCAAATGGCCCCAGAGGACGCCGATCAGCGCCAGCGGGATCGTCGCCATGACGACCAGCGGCTCGACGTAGCTGCGGAACTGGAAGCTGAGCAGCAGGAAGACGCCGATCAGACCGACGATCAGCGCGCGCCGCGCCGAAGCGCCGGTCTTCGCCGCCTCCGCCGCCTGGCCCTCCAGCGACACCGCGACGCCGGGATAGCGCTCGGCCAGGCCGGGCAGGAAGCGCGCGGACGTGTCGGCGACGATGTCGGCGGTGTTGCCGATGCGCTCGTCGACCTCGCCCAGCACGGTCGCGGTGCGCACGCCGTCGATGCGGTGGATGCGGGCGACGCCGCGGCCGCGCTCCAGGACGGCGACGGCGCCCAGCGGCACCAGCCCGCCGTCGGGCGCGGTGAGGCTGAAGCCGTCCATGTCGGGCGGGCCGCCGCGCTCGGCGGCCATGAGGCGCACGTCGATCTCGTATGATTCCGGCCCGACCTGGATCTCGGCGGCGTTGACGCCGTGCACGGCGGCGCGCAGCTGCTGGGCGATCGCCTGGGCGTCGAGGCCGACGGCCAGCGCGCCCTCGCGCAGCCGCACCCGGATCTCCGGCTTGCCCGGGCGCAGGTCGGCGATCACGTCGTCGACGCCGCGATAGGCGGCGAACCAGTCGACTAGGGTGTCGCTGGCGGCGCGCAGTTCCTCCAGGTCGTCACCGGTGAGGCGCACTTCGAGCGCCCGGCCCCCGGGACCCGGCGTGAAGTCGACGAACTTCAGCGACAGCACGTCGGTCGGCGACTCGACCTCGTCGCGCCAGCGCTCAAGGATGTCGTCGATGCGCGCCGCGCGCCGCTCCGCGTTCACCAGGTCGACGGTGATCGAGGCCAGGTGGGCGCCGTTCTCGAAGGCGTCGACGTTGCGGCTGAACTGGACGATGACGTTCTCGACCAGCCCGCCCGTCGGCTCGTCGGCGGCCAGCGCCGCGTCGACGCGGCCGAGCGCCGCCACGGTCTCGGCGACGATCGCCTGGGTGCGGCCCAGCGGCGTTCCCTGGGGCAGCAAGAGGCGCGCCTCGACGACGTTGCCCTCCAGGTCCGGAAAGGCGCGGAACTTCAGGACACCGCCGGCGATCATGGCGATCGAGACGAGCAGCAGCATGACGGCGATGCCGACGGTGGCGTAGCGCCAGCGCACCGCGAGGTCGATCAGCCGGCCGACATGGCGGTCGCGCACCAGCCGTACGATTGCGTCGACGCGCCGGTTCAGCCGCGACTGCCGCTGGCGGCCGGCGTGGGCCATGGCGTGGCGCAAGTGGCCCGGCAGGATGAGGAACGCCTCGACCAGGCTGACCGTCAGCGTGACGATCAGGATCACCGGGAAGACGGCAAGGATGTTGCCGATATCGCCCTTCAGCGTGACCAGCGGGCCGAACACGACGACCGTGGTGGCGAACGACGCCAGCACGCCGGGCGCGACCTCGCGCACGCCGTCGACGGCGGCGTCCAGCGGCGCCTTGCCGCGCGCCGCGTGGGCGGCGACGTTCTCGGCGATGACGATGGCGTCGTCGACCAGGACGCCGACGGCGATCAGAAGGCCGACCATCGAGATCATGTCGAGCGAGTAGCCGAGCACGGTCATGGCGAACAGCGTCGCGGCGAACGACACCGGCAGCCCCATGGCGACCCAGAACGAGAAGCGCAGAGTGAAGAACAGGACCAGCAGCAGCAGCACCAGGACGAGGCCCTGCCCGCCGTTCCGCAGCAGCATGTTCAGCCGGTCGCGCACGATCGAGGCGATGTCCTGCACAACTGCCAGCTCCACCGCCGGGCTGGCCGTGCGCTCGGCCGCCAGCACTTGGCGCACGCCGCCGATGACGCTCAGCGTGTCGGCGTCGCGCCCCTTCTCGATACGCAACAGCGCGGCGCGCCGGCCGTTGAATTCGATGCGGTCCTCGGCGTCCTCGAAGGTGTCGGTGATGCGGGCGATGTCGCCCAGGCGCACCGCAGCCCCGGTGGCGCCGGAGACGACCACCAACTCGGCCAGCGCCGCCGGGTCGCGCCGCTCGTCGGCGAAGCGCAACAGCACGTCGCGGTCGCCGCCCTCCAGCGTGCCGACCGGCAGGTCGACGCTCTGCCGCCCGACGGTCTGGGCGATGTCGGCGACGCTGAGCCCGAACTGGCGGAACACCTGGACCGGCACCTCGACGCGCAGCTGGTGATCGGAGAAGCCGTTGACCGAGACCGCGGCGATGCCGGGCACGTTCGAGCGCAGGCGGTCCTTCAGCCGCTCGGCATAGAGCTTCAGGTCGCTCGACGACATGGCGCCGGCGATGGCGACGCTGGCGACGAAGTCGCGCAGGCCCAGGGCGCGCACGGTCGGCTGCTCGACGATCTCCGGGAAGTCGTCGATCGCCTCGACCTCGGTGCGCACGTCCGCCAGCAGCGCCGCGAAGTCGCCGCCCTCCCGCATCTCGATGGTCGTCGTGGCGACGCCCTCGCGCGCGTCGCAGCGCACCTTCTCGACGTCGTTGACGCCATCCAGCGCATCCTCGACACGGCGGCAGACGCCCTCCTCGACCTCGCCGGCGCTGGCCCCGGGATAGACCACCAGGACCTGGACCTCGTCGAGCGGCAGCTCCGGAAAGGTCTCGCGCTTGAGCGACGGCAGGGCGATCGCGCCTAGCACCAGGAAGGCGACCATCAGCAGGTTGGGCGCCGTCGGGTGGCCGGCCATGAAGCGGATCACGCGCCGGGCTCCTCAGGAGGCGCGTCCTGCGCCGTCGCCTCGCGGACCAGCCGCGCCTCCGCCGCTTCGTCGTGCACCGGCGCCAGGCGCAGCCCGTCGACCGCCGGCACCACGTCGGTGACGACGATCCGCTCGCCCGATGCAAGGCCGGCAGCGATGGTGGCGAAGCCGCCGCGCACGAGGCCGACCTTGACGGCACGCCGCTCCAGCCGGTCGTCGGCGCCGGCGATGTAGACCAGCGGCACCCCGTCGTCGCCCGCCTGCAGCGCAGCGCGCGGGATCACGACGGCGGGCGCCAGCGGCGGCGCGCGCAGTTCGACCTCGACGAACATGCCCTTGGTCAGCACCGGGCGCACGCCGGGTTCGGCCTGCTGGAACGGGTTGTCGACGGCGACGATGACGCCGACGGTGCGGGTTTGCGGATCGACCTCGTCGCTGAGCCGCGCCACGCGCGCCGGCCATTCGGCGTGCAGCGCGCCGCTGTTCAGGCGCACGACGGCCGTGAGGCCCATGCGCTCGACGATGCCGGCGAGTTCTGCCTCGCTCGTCAGCGCGCCCGGCTGCACGTCGGCCGGGATCATCGGCGCCATCTGGTGCAGCGGGAACTGGGCCGGGACCTCGGCCGCGGCGATGCCGTCGGCCCGGGCCAAGACGTCGCCGGCGCGCACGTACTGGTGGCGCTCGACTATGACCTCGGCGACGCGGATGGTGAACGGCGCGCGGACGTCGGTTCGCTCCAGGTCGATTGCCGCGGCGTCGTAGCGCGCCTCGTAGTGCGCCACCTCGGCCTCGGCAGCCGAGGTCTGCGCCGGCAGCAGCATCAGCTCGTTCTCCAGCTCCTGCACGCGGCGCTCGATGATCAGTTTGGCGCGCTCCTGCGTGTCTTCGGCGGCGACGGAGCTGGCGCCCCGGCTGCGCAGCTCGCGGGTGCGCTCCAGCTCGCGCCGGCTGACCGCCAGCGACTGGCGCTCGATCGAGAGCGTGAGCTCGAGATTGTCCTCGCGCCGCAGCAGCTCCTCGAGCCGCGCCTCGGCACCGCGCAGCTCGGCCGAGGCGCGCAGCATGGCCAGCTGGTAGTCGGTCGGGTCGATGCGCAGCAACAGCGTGCCGGCGGGCAGGATGGCGCCGCGCTTGAGCCGCGAGTGCTTCTCCGAGATCGTGCCGGCGATCTCCGCGACGGCGTCCCAGTCGCGCGCCGGCTCGACCGTGCCGTAGCCGACGGCGCGCGGCACGACGGCGAGCTCCAACGCGGGCACGTAGCGCACGCGCGCGACGCGCTCCAGCCCCGCCTGGCGCTCCGGCGCGTCGCGCGTCTGCACCGCCAGCGCCATCGCCGCGACGCCGGCCAGGATCGGCGGCACGACCAGCAGGCGGCGCCAGTAGCGCTTGATCCAGGGTCTCATGCCGCGTCAGCCAGGCCGAGCGCGCCCAGCGTCATCGTCGCCACCGTGTCGGCGATCTGAGCGCCGCGCGCCGGCGTGTAGTCGTCCCAGTCGAGCCGCCGGCAGATCACCGGGCGGGCAATGGCGAAGGCGATGACCTGGCCGATCAGGGCATGGGCCTCGAGGATCGATTCCGGCGCCTCCGCCGGCTGGCCCCGGGCGGCGCCGACCAGCGCGGCCATGGCCTGGTGCAGGGGTTCGATGGCGCGCTCGTACAGCACCGGAAAGCCGGGGCCGGGCTGGGCATCTTCGCGCATGACGAAGCCGACCCGGGCCCGGTCCGCGGTCTCGCCGATCATGCCGCCGACCAGCGCCGTGACGAAACCTCGGGCGGCGCGGGCCAGCGCCGCGCGGTCGTCGCCGGCGGTTTCGAGCGCGCGCGGCAGGTGCTGGCGCGCCGGCCCGGCGATGTCGCGCAGATGGCCGGCGATGTCGTCGGCGACGGCCAGGTACAGCGCCCGCTTGCCGCCGAAGTGGTAGTTGATCGCCGCCAGGTTGGCGCCCGCCTCGGCCGCCAACGCCCGCGTGCTGACGCCCTCATAGCCGTGCGTCGCGAACAGCCGCAGCCCCGCCGCGAGCAACCGCCGGCGGGTGCCGTCGCCGCGCGTGGCCCCGCGGGCGTCGTCGGTCAATTGCGTCTCGGTCACGGGCGCCTCGGATCGGTCCATTGCCGGCAACCGTAGCGGCCAGCCCCAAATAAGTCAAACGATTGATTTAATCGATTGACTTGTTGCGAGATTGTGACGCTGCAGGAAGTGGCGGTTGGGCGAGGTGACAGCTAGACCAGATGGCAACTGGACCAGGCGGCGGCGAAATTCGCCCGCGCCGCCCTCGTCGCGCGCAAAGAAAAACGCCCCGGGGGGTGGGTCGACCCCCGGGGCGCTGAACCGGCGTCCTATCTTGGACGCAGGCGGTACTAACCAGACAGGCAGCTATCTGCGTTGTCCGGCGTGCAGACGTCAAGACCGGTGTAGATCGGATCGGCCACCGTCTTGCCATCGACCAGGTCCTTGAGAATGAACATGGCCCGGTAGCCCATCTCGTAAGGCCGCTGGCCGACCTGGCCGAGGCTCAGGCCGTCCTTCATGAGGTCCATCTGGACCGGCAGCGTGTCGGCCACCACGAGCGCCAGCGAGCCGTCGGCGATCTTCGAGCGGTACTGCTCCGCCACCTGACGATACGCGTTGGGCACGAACTGCGGGAAGCCGCCCGTCGGCACGAAGGCGTCCAGGTTCGGGTTCGCCGCCAGGATGTCGGCCATCTGCTGTACCGACAACGGGAAGTCGTCGTTGGTGAACAGCGGGCAGCCGTCGATCTCGTTCCAGCCGTTCTCGCCGGCCAACCGGTTACCCGGCGGCTCGGCGCCCATCGCGCCGGAGAGCGTGTCGCGGATGCCCATCATGCGCTCGTTGTGGTTGGCCGCCGCGGCGCCGCCCGACTGGATGCAGATCGAGCCGCCGCTTGGCTTGATCTTCTGGACGATCTTCGCGAGGTTCACGCCGATGTCGTAGTTCTTGGTGCCGACATAGGACGCGCGCAGTTTGGCGTCGGCGGTCAGCAAGTCGGAATCCCAGGTGATGAAGGGGATGCCGGCGTCGGCCGCCTGCTTGGCCACACGGGCCATGGCCGGCGCGTTCGACGGGGCGACGGCGATGCCGTCGACGCCGCGGGTGACCAGATCCTGGACGATCTGGATCTGCTCCGCCTCGGTGTGCTCGCCCGGGCCGATGTACAGGCAGCTCACCTGACCGGAGAGTTCCTGCTCGGCCTTGCGGCAGCCGTCACGGGCCAGGTCGAAGAACGGGTTGTTCATCGCCTTGGGCACCAACGCGAACGTCTTCAGATCCTGCGCTTGCACCGCAGGGCTCGCGAGCGCCACCGCCATCGCGGCGGCAGCGGTCGCCAAAACAAAACGCCTCATGTTTCTTCCTCCCAATGTCAAAGCGTTTACTCGAGGCCGGGTCGCAGCGCCGGCCTTCTCACGCCCCGCCGCGGCCGCGGACTTTCTCCAGCAGCACGGCGAGGATGATGAACAGGCCGACGAACGTGCCCTGCCAGAAGGCGTCGACCCCGGCAAGCAGCAGGGCATTGCGGATGATTTCGATCAGCGCGGCGCCGATGAAGGCGCCGAAGGCCGTGCCCGCGCCGCCCATCAGGTTGGCGCCGCCGATGACCGTCGCGGCGATCACGCGCAGCTCGGCATTCATGCCCAGCGCGTTGGTCACCGCGCCCAGCCAGCCGACCATCATGATCGCGGCGAAAGCGGCGACCAGGCCGCTGAGCGCATAGACCGAGACCTTGATCTGGCGCACCGGCACGCCGGTCAGGCGGGCCGCCTGCTCGTTGCCGCCGATGGCGTACACCCAGCGGCCCCAGGACGTGAAGTTGAACGCGTAGGCGAAGGCGAACGTCAGCACGATCAGCGCCAACACCGGGTTGGCGATGTCGAATGTGGTGCCGCCGCCGAAATTGAGGAACATCTCGGTATCGGGACCGAAGGTGAAGATCATCTTGTTGTTCGAGAGCACGATCGCCTGGCTGCGCGCGATCGACAGCATGCCCAGCGTCACCACGAACGGCGGCAGGCTCATGTAGGCGATCAGCACGCCGTTGATGGTGCCCAGGAACAGCCCCATGCCCAGCCCGGCGGCCATGCCGATGTACATCGGTTGGCCGGATTCCAGCACCAGGGCGGCGACGATGCCCGACAGACCCATGATCGAGCCGACCGACAGGTCGATACCCGCGGTGATGATGACCGCCGTCATGCCCAGCGCGACCATGCCGATGAAAGCGAAGTTGCGCGTCACGTTGAACAGGTTGTTGGCGGTCATGAACGCTTCGGAGACGAACGACATCACGACCGCGATCAGCAGAACGGCGAGCATCACCCAGAACGCCTGATTACCCAGGACGGCCTGGATCAGACCGTGCTCTTTCTGCTTGACCACGTCCTCGATGGCGACGCCGCTGCTCATGCCGGTCTCCGTCTGCCCGCCGCGCCGTTCAGGCCGCCTCGATGGCGCCGGTGATCAGGCCCGTCACTTCCTCGGGCGAACTGCCCGCGATCGCCTTGTCGGCGACCTTGCGGCCGCGCCGCAGCACGACGATGCGGTCGCAGACGGCGAACACGTCGGGCATGCGGTGGCTGATCAGCATCACCGCCACGCCCTGGTCCTTCAGGCGGTGGATCAGGTCCAGCACCTCGGCCACCTGGCGCACGCTGATCGCCGCCGTCGGCTCGTCCATCAGCACCAGCTTGGCGTCCGACAGGCGGGTGCGGGCGATCGCCACCGCCTGGCGCTGGCCGCCCGACATCTGGCGCACCAGGTCGCGCGGCCGCGTCTCCGACTTCAGCTCGCCGAACAGCTCGCCGGCGCGGTCGTACATCGACTTGTAGTCGAGGATCCTGATGACGCCGGCGATCCGGTGCTTCAGCTCGCGGCCCAGGAAGACGTTGGCCGCCGCGGTCAGGTTGTCGCACAGCGCCAGGTCCTGATAGACGACCTCGATGCCGTTCTCGCGCGCCTCGATGGGCTTGGCGAAGTGCTTCGCCTCGCCGTCCAGATTGATCTCGCCGCTGGAGGGCGGGAAGTTGCCGGCGACGATCTTGACCAGGGTCGACTTGCCGGCGCCGTTGTCGCCCATCAGGCCGAGAACCTCGCCCGGCTCGATGTCGACGCTGACATCGTGCAGCGCCTGGATAGCGCCGAAATTCTTGGTGATTTCGCGCAGCGACAGCAGCGCCATATACCGACCCGCGTCCGATCCCCCGTGCCCCGGCCTTGTTGTTTTCTCGGCGCCGGGCGGGCGATCGCCTCCCTCATCCCTACGGCGCAAACCCTACACGCATCGGCCGCGCCCGCGCAAAGCCTTTCCGCAACAGGCGTTCCTTGGCGGGCCCATTGGGAACGCGCGTTCACAAGTGGCGGGCGAGTCCGACCCGGTCACACCTCTGCGATAGGCACCCAGCGCTGCTCCGCCGCGGCGCGGATCGTCGCGTCGACGACCCGCTGGACCTCCCAGGCCTCGCGGAAATCGGGGAAAGCGGGCGCCTCGCCGGCCAGCTCCGCCATCAGCGCCGCGACCTCGATCATCTTGACCTCGTTGAAGCCGATCTGGTGCCCCGGCGCCGGCGTGAAATTGGCGTAAGGCGGGTGGCCGGCGCTGGCCAGCAGGGTCTTGAAGCCCTCGCGGCCCGACGGCTGCCCCGTGGTGTAGTAGCGCAGCTCATTGAGCCGCTCGTGGTCCAGGATCAGCGCGCCCTTGGTGCCCGTGACCTCGAAGGCCAGCTGCATCTTGCGCCCGGTGGCGACCCAGCTGGCTTCCAGCGTGCCCCGCGCGCCGCTGGCGAAACGCACCAGCGCGCGTGCCTGGTCGGAGACCTCGACCGCACGGCGCTCGGCGGAACCCGGCGCGACGGGCCGTGTCTTGATCGCCGTGTCGCTGTCGGCCATCACTTCCGCGATGTCGCCGACGAGGAACCGCGCCAGGGAAATCGCGTGGCTCATCAGGTCGCCGACCACGCCGTCGCCGCCGGCCGGGTCCAGGCGCCAGGTCCACGGTGCCTCGGCGTCGATCATGTAGTCCTCGAAGTGGCAGCCGCGATAGCCGATGACCTCGCCGATCTCGCCGGCCCGGATCATCTCGCGCGCCGCCAGCACCATGGGGTTCTTCAGGTAGTTGAAGCCGACCATGGTGACGACGCCCGCCGCCTCCGCCGCGTCGACCATCTGCTTCGCCGCGGTCGCGGTCGGCGCCAGCGGCTTCTCGCAGTAGACCGGCTTGCCATGGGCGATGGCGGCCAGCGCCATCTCTTTGTGCAGGTGGTTGGGCGAGGTGATGTCGACGAGGTCGACCGCCGGGTCGCCGACCAACGCGTGCCAGTCGTCGGTGAAGCGGGCAAAGCCCAGCGCCGCCGAGGCGCGCTGCGCGGTATTGATGTCGATGTCGGCCAGCAGGTCGAGCACCGGCACCCGCGGCAGCTCGAAGACGCCCGGCGCCGCGCGTAGCGCGTAGGCGTGGGCGCGGCCCATGAAGCCGCTGCCGATCAGCCCGACGTTGACGTTCGCCATCAGTGGATCTCGGGCTCGGGCACCGGCTGCGGCCCGGTCTCCAGGAAGTCGAAGTCGCAGCCGGCGTCGGCCTGGCTGATGTGTTGCGACGCCATCAGGCCGTAGCCGCGCTGGTAGCGCGGCGGCGGCGGCGTCCAGGTGGCGCGCCGGCGTTCCAGCTCGGCCACGTCGACCTGCAGCTCGAGCCGCCCGTTCGGTACGTCGAGCGCGATGAGGTCGCCGTCGCGGACCAGCGCCAGCGGGCCGCCGACGCGGCTCTCCGGCGCCACGTGCAGCACGCACGTGCCGTAGCTGGTGCCCGACATGCGCGCGTCCGACAGGCGCACCATGTCGCGCACGCCGTCCTTCAACAGCTTCTTGGGGATCGGCAGCATGCCCCATTCCGGCATGCCGGGGCCGCCCACGGGCCCGGCGTCCTTCAGCACCAGCACGCTCGACGCGGTGACGACCAGGTCCGGGTCGTCGATCCGTGCGGTGAGGTCGTTGTGGTCCTCGAAAACCACGGCCGGGCCGGTGTGGGTCAACAGCGCCGGGTCGGCCGCCGCCTGCTTGATGACGGCGCCCTGGGGCGCCAGGTTGCCGCGCAGTACGACCAGGCCGCCCTTCGCCGACACCGGGTTCGAGAGCGGCCGGATGACGTCGTCGTCGTACACCTCGGCGCCGGCGATGTTCTCGCCCAGCGTCGCGCCGTTCACCGTCAAGCAGTCGAGGTCGAGCATGTCGCCGAGCCGCCGCATCAGCGCCCGCAGGCCGCCGGCATAGTAGAAGTCTTCCATCAGGTAGGCGCCCGAGGGCCGGATGTTGGCGATCACCGGCACTTCGGCGCCGATCTCGCCGAAGCGGTCGAGCGGCAGGTCGAGGCCGAAACGGCGCGCCATCGCCGTCAGGTGGATCACCGAGTTGGTCGAGCCCGAGACCGCCATGTCGACCTTGATGGCGTTGTCGATCGCCGCCGGGGTGACGATCTTCGACGGCGTCATGTCCTGCCACACCATGTCGACGATGCGCCGGCCGCAGGCCGTCGCCATGCGGCTGTGGTGGGCGTCGACCGCCGGGATCGAGGAGGCGCCCGGCAGCGTCAGGCCCAGGGCCTCGGCCAGCGACATCATCGTCGCCGCCGTGCCCATGGTCATGCAGGTGCCGGCGGAGCGGGCGATCGCCGCCTCGATCTCGCGCCAGTCGTCGTTGGTGATGTTGCCGGCGCGCAGCTCCGCCTCGTACTTCCAGACGTCCGAGCCGCTGCCCAGGGTCTCGCCGCGCCAGTTGCCGCGCAGCATCGGCCCGGCCGGCATGAAGATGACCGGCAGGTCGACCGAGGCGGCGCCCATGAGCAGGCCCGGCGTGGTCTTGTCGCAGCCGCCCATCAGCACGGCGCCGTCGACCGGGTGGCTGCGCAGCAGCTCCTCCGTCTCCATCGCCAGGAAATTGCGGTAGAGCATCGTCGTCGGCTTGACGAAGACCTCGCCGAGGCTCAGCGCCGGCAGCTCGACGGGGAAGCCGCCGGCCTGCCAGACGCCGCGCTTGACCTCCTGCACCCGCTCCGGGAAGTGGGTGTGGCAGGAGTTCATGTCCGACCAGGTGTTGACGATGCCGATGACCGGCTTGCCGGCCCAGTCCTCATGGGCGTAGCCCATCTGCTGGGTGCGCGAGCGGTGGGCGTGGGCGCGCTTGCCCTCGCCGCCGTACCAGCGATGGCTGCGCAGTTCCTCGTACGTCTTCCTGAGGGGCGTCTTCCTGGCGGGCGTCTTCCTCGTGGACATGGCGGTCGCTCAAGCGGGGGTTCAGGCTTGGCCGAGCACCTGGCGGTTGACGACGACCGCGGGGTCGAGGGCACCGTCGAGCGCGGCGAGCGTGTTGGCGACGGTTTCGAGCCCCATGCGGCGCAGGCTCTCGCCCGTCACGCCGCCGATATGCGGGCTGAGCACGACATTGTCGAGCGCAAATAGGGGATGGTCGGCGGCCGGCGGCTCGACCGCGAAAGTGTCGAGCCCGGCGCCGGCGATCTCGCCGGCCTTGAGCGCCGCCGCCAACGCCGCCTCGTCGATCAGGCCGCCGCGCGCGGCGTTGATCAGCACCGCCGTGGGCCGCATCGCCGCCAGCTCGGCGGCACCGATCAGGCCCTCGGTCTCCGGCGTGCGCGGCAGGTGCAGGCTGACCACGTCGGCGGCCTCGAGCGCCGCCATCAGGTCCGGCGCGTGGCCGACGCCGGCGGCGGCCGCCGCGGCCGCGTCGACGAACGGGTCGTAGACGACGACGTCCATACCGAAGGCGCGCGCCCGCGCCGCCAGCTCGCGGCCGATGCGGCCAAAGCCGACGATCAACAGCGTGCGCTCGGCCAGCTCCCAGGCCTGGCGGCTCAGCCGGTCGCCCCACCGGTCGCCGCGCACCGCGGCGTCGAAGGCGATGGTGTGCTTGGCCAGCGCCAGCATGAGCGACAGCGAATGCTCGGCCACCGTGACGGCGTTCGCCGTCGCGGTCACCGTCAGCGGGATGCCGCGGCGGTCGAGCGCGGCCAAATCGACGTTGTCGTAGCCGACGCCGTGGCGCGAGACGACCTTGAGCGCCGGCGCCGCGTCGATCACCGCGGCGGGGATGCGTTGGGTGCGCACGGTGAACGCGTCGGCGCCCGCGGCGCGGGCGATCAGCTCCGCCTCGCCGGCGTCGGCGACGGTCTCGTAGGTGACGTCGGGGCGCGCGTCGAGCTGGGCCATCGCGTCGGCGTGCAGCGCGCCGACGACCAGGATGTGCGGCATGTCCGCTAGTACGTGCCGCTGGCGGCGGCCGGGGCGGGCGCCCCGGCGGCGCGCATGGCCTGCACGATCTCGCCCGCCTTGGTGGCCATCAGTCGCGCGTCGGAGGCCAGCGTGACGAACTGGAAGCCCAGGTCGATCATGCGCTGGGCGTAAGCCGGCGTGCCGTTGTGGATGCCGGCACGCACCCCGTGCTTCTTGGCGGTCGCGGCGATGTGGGCGATGGCGTCGACGACCGGCTGCTCTTCCTGGTCGAACTTGGGCGTGCAGCCCAGCGCCAGCGACAGGTCGGCCGGGCCAACGTAGATCGCGTCCAGCCCCTCGACCGAGAGTATGTCATCGAGATTGTCGAGCGCCTCCCCGGTCTCGATCATGGCGAAGGGGATCACCGTATCGTTGGCGTGGCTGGGGTAGTCGGCACCGCCGTAGAGCGTCGCGCGGATCGGCCCGAAGCTGCGGGAGCCGCGCGGCGGGTAGCGGCACGAGGTGACCAGCTTCTCGGCGTCGGCCCGGTTGTTGACCATCGGGCAGATCACGCCGTAGCAGCCGGCGTCGAGCATCTTCATGATGATGCCGGGGTCGAGCCACGGCACGCGGCACAGCGGCACCGTCTCGGTGGTCGAGATCGCCTGCAGCATGGTGACCGCGGTCTGATAGTCGACGACGCCGTGCTGCAGGTCGACGGTCAGCGAATCCCAGCCCTGGTGCGCCATGGTCTCGGCCGAGAACGCGCTGGGGATGGCCAGCCAGCCGTTGACCACCGCGCCGCCGTCATCCCAGATGCGGCGGATCCCGTTCTCGCGCATCGATCCCCTCCCTCGCCCGCGCCGGCAACTGCGGGCGCACATGGTTTGCCGGTCCTTTTCGGACCGTTCGTACCAACTCTCGCCAGCATAGAACGCGTGTTCTCAAAAATCCAGCAATCGCCCCGGACATGCGCTAGACTTGCCGGCAACGAGAGGGACAGCAGGGACAGGTCCTTGGCAGGCACGGCCACGCCGCTCACGTACGAGCAGATGATCAACGCCATCGCCGACCGCCATCCGTCGATGAGCAAGCGGTTCCGGCAGATCGCGCAGTACGTCGTGCAGAACCCCAACGACGTGGCGCTGGAGTCCGTCAAGACCATCGCCACGGCGGCCGGCGTGCAGCCCTCGAGCCTGGTGCGCTTCGCCCAGGCCTTCGACTTCGCCGGCTTCAGCGAGATGCAGCGGGTGTTCCAGGCGCGCCTCTTGACCGCCGCGCCGGGCTTCAGCGAGCGCCTGGAGGCACTCAAGCGCGAGGTCGGCGACCCGCCGGCGTCGACCAACCTGGCCTTCGCGCGCGACCTGGCGCTGCGCGACATCGCCGCCATGCAGCACCTGCACGACACGCTCGAGGAAGCCGACGTCGACCGGGCGGTGACGCTGCTGGCCGGCGCGCGCGTGGTCCACGTCATCGGCCAGCTGCGCGCCTATCCGGTCGCCAACTACGTGCGCTATGCGCTGACCCACCTGCGCCGCGACGTGCGCCTGCTGGACGGCGCCGGGGGCCTGGCGGCGGAGCAGGCGCAGATGCTACAGCCCGACTGCGTGCTGCTGGCCATCAGCTTCCGCCACTACGCGCGCGAGGTCGTCGATATCGTCGAGGCGACAGCGCAGCACGAGGTGCCGATCGTCGCCATCACCGACAGCCAGCTGAGCCCGCTGGCCAAGCACGCAACGGTGTGCCTGGAGGTGCCGGCGGGCGAGCACAACTTCTCGGTCTCGCTCGCCGCGCCGATGAGCCTCGCCCAGGCCCTGGTCATCGGCATGGCCCACGCCGTCGGCGCCATGCAGCCGGGCGAGCCGGTGCCAGAGGCGCTGCAGCAGCCGGCGTGAGGCGGCGACGGACGCCGGCACCGGTCACGCATCGTCCCGCACGGCCTCGTAGAGCTGCCGGCGCAGCAGACCGTCCTCGACGGCGCCCAGCATGGTGCGCCGGCGGGTCAGCATCGCGGCGACGTCGTCCCTCCCCAGCACCTCTGAAAGCTCCGTCGCGCGGGCCTGTTCGATGTCGAGCATCCGGCGGAGCGAGGCTCGGAAAGTGTCGGTCAGGTCGACGCGGTCGGTCAGGCGCCAGCCGGCCTGCCTCAGCATGGTGGGATACGAGGCCGCGGTCTCGACGACCGGCGGTCCACCCGCCACGGCGCGCTCGTAGGCGGCGCCGGAGAGCCCCGGCGCGACCAGGATGACCGAAAAGACCATGCGCCCGCCGGGACGCACGGCTTCGTGGCACGCGGTCAGCACCGCCAGCTTTTCGGCCAGGCAGCACAGCACGTCCGAGTGCGATGCGGCATCGAACCAGCCGCGCCGGAACGGCAGCGCCGTCCCGTCCGCCACCGTCACCCAGCAGGCCCCCGACGGTCGGTCGGCCGCCGCGCGTGCCCGCGCGGCCTGCAGGCCCGCCAGCGGCAGATCGGTCAGCGCGACGTCGCAGCCCGAGCGATGCGCAAGGAAGAGGGCCGGCCAGCCGGCGCCGGCGCCGACTTCCAGCAGCCGCTTGCCCGGCGCGAGGTCGAGCCGCCGGCCGATGTCGAGCACTTCATCGTGCGTCGCCCAGCTGGTGCCGCCGTAGTCGCAGCCGCACACCGCGCGCTCGATCTCCTGCAACAGCGTGCACTGCGCGAGTTCGTAGCGCTTCGAGACGCGCGCGATCAGTTCTTGTTCGTCGGACGTGCGCGGCAAGTTTCCGCGCTCCCAACGGCTACTCAGCGCCGCCGTCGACCGTGCAGCGCTGCGCCCGCCAGCGCAGCATGCCGCCGGCCAGGTTGGCGATGTCGGCGAAGCCGGCGCGGCGCAGTATCACCGTCGCCTGGGCCGAGCGGCCGCCTGCGCGGCATACCGCGACGATAGGTTTTTCCGTGTCGAGCTCGTCGGTGCGCTCGGCGAGTTCGCCCAGCGGGATCAGCCGCGCGCCGGGGATGCGCCCCAGCGGCCCCTCGAACTCGGCGGGCTCGCGCACGTCGACGACCTGGGCCGCGCCCGGGTGCTCTTCCAGCCATTGCGGCTGGACCTCCCAGACGCCGGCGAAGGTGTAGCTGAGCGGCGCCCAGGTCGGGTCGGCCTCCGGCACCTCACCGCCCTCCGGCCGGCCGCACTTCATGTTGGCCGGCACGGCGACGTCGATCTTCTTCGGGTGCGCCAGGCCCAGGTTCGCCATGTAGCCGGCGAAGTCGCTCTCGCTGAGGTCGCCGCCCAGGCGCGGGTTGAAGCGCTTCTCCTCGCCCACGCTCGTCACCGTCAGCCCGCGGTAATCGTGCCCCGGGAACAGCCGGCAATCGTCGGGCAGAGTGAAGATGTGCTGGTGCACCGAGCGGAAGAGCGTGCCCGGATCGCCCTCCTGGAAGTCCGTGCGGCCGCAGCCGCGGATCAACAGGCAGTCGCCGGTGAAGGCGCGGCTCTCGTCGTCCAGCACGTAGGTCAGGCAGCCGGCGGTGTGGCCGGGCGTGGCCAGCGCGGTCACGAAGCGCGCGCCGAAGGCGATGCGGTCGCCGTGCGCCAGCGCGCGGTCGGCGCCCTCGGCGCCGCTACTGGCCGCCACCGCGATGGCGCAGCCGGTACGCTGCTTCAACAGCCAGCCGCCGGTGACGTGGTCGGCGTGCACGTGGGTCTCCAGAGAGGCGACGAGCCGCAGGTCGAGTTCGTCCAGGAGCGCCGCGTCGCGCCGGACCTGTTCGTAGACCGGGTCGATCAGCACCGCCTCGCGCGCCTCGTCGTCGGCCAACAGGTAGGTGTAGGTCGACGACTGCGGGTCGAACATCTGTCGGAAGATCAGCATTCCCGCCTCCGTCGTCTGGGCGCGCGCAGTTTATGACGCAGCGGCCGACGTGTCAGTCGCGCAGACCCGGTCGGGCGGCGTAGACTGGCCCAGGGAGGACCTGCCATGCCGATCGTCAAGGTGACCTATAAGGTGAAGCCCGAGCGCGCGGAAGAGAACGAGGCGCTGATCCGCGCCGTCTTCGCGGCGCTCGCGAACGGCGACAGCGCCGGCGTGCGCTATACCGCGTTCAAGGAGGCCGACGGCCAGACCTTCGTGCACGTCGCCGCCTTCGACGACGAGGCGGCGCAGGCCAAGCTGACCGGCCTGGCGGAGTTCCAGGCCTTCACCGCCGACATCAAGGAGCGCTGCGAGATCCCGCCGTCGCCCGTGCCGGTCGAGGTCGTCGGGAGCACCACCGACCTGGCCTGACCCTACCCCTCGTCCTCGTCGGTGACGAAGAACTGGTCGAAGCTCATCGGCGTCATCGCGGCGTCGTCGACGGCCTGAATCGTCATGCCCTGGAAGATCAGGTGCTTGCCCTGGCGCGGGAAGATGCCGATGTCGAAGCCGGAGCGGTCGCCGCCCATCAGGTAGACCAGATCCTCGTCGTAGGGGTTGAGCAGGTGGTGCGCCGGCCCGCCGGGCGCCGGGAAGCCCATGAAGTCGCCGGGGCCGACCTCGAACCTGTCGTCGCCGATCTCCGCCTGACCCCTCCCGGAGAGGATGTAGAGCCATTCCTCGTCGCGGGCATGGGCGTGGTAGACGAAACTCTCCTTTCCCGGCGGCACGCGGGCCAGAGACAGCGCCGCGCGCGTCAGCCCGGTCGCCATCGACAGCGTCTTCACCTGCACGCTGGAATTAGGGTTGAACGGGTGACGGATCTTGTACGCCGGCATGGCGTCGATCTGCTGCGCCGTCAGCAACGGCTGCGGTTTGGTCTCGTCGGACACGGGCGGAGCCTCCTGGCGGGGGTCGCGGTCCGGCCAGTGTAGGCGCCTAGCCGGGCACGTCGACCGCCTTGCCAGTCTTCAGCGATTCGACCGCGGCGTCGGCCAGCATCAGCGCCCGACGACCGTCCTCGAAGGTGACCGACGGCGTGCGCCCGGCCTCGACGGCGGCGACGAAGTCGTCGATCTCGGCGACGTAGGCCTCGGTGTAGCGCTCGATGAAGAAGTTGAGCAGCGGCGCCTGGGCGCCGGTGTGCGCGCCCGTCGTGCGCGCGATCTCGCTCTCGCGGCGGTTTCCCGACTGCACCATGCCCTTCGAGCCGAACGCCTCGACGCGCTGGTCGTAGCCATAGACCGCGCGGCGCGAGTTGGAGATGTGCACCAGCGCCCCCGAGGCGGCGCGCAGGGTCACCATCGCCGTGTCGACGTCGCCCAGCTCGCCGATCGCCGGGTCGACAAGCACGCTGCCGAAGGCGTGCACCGCAACCGGCTCCTCGCCCAGCAGGAAGCGCGCCAGGTCGAAGTCGTGGATCATCATGTCGCGGTAGAGGCCGCCCGAGACCTCGATGTAGGACGCCGGCGGCGGCCCGGGATCGCGGCTGACGATCAGGATCTGCTCGACCGTGCCGATCTCGCCCGCGGCGATGGCCGCGTGCACCGCCTTGTGCGTCGGGTCGTAGCGCCGGTTGAAGGCGATCTGCACCGGCACGCCGGTGTCCTTGATCTCGTCCCAGCAGCGGTCGACGCGTGCGATGTCCAGGTCGATGGGTTTCTCGCACAACACCGCCTTGCCGGCGCGTGCGGCGGCGGTCATCAGGTCGACATGGGTGTCGGTCGAGGAGGCGATCAGGACCGCGTCGACGTCGTCGCCCAGCGCGTCGCCGACGTCGGCGGCGATGCGCGCCCCGTGCTTGCCCGCGACCTCCGCCGCCGACGGCGCGTGCACGTCGTAGACGCAGGCCAGTGAAGCGCCCGCGTTGGCGGCCAGGTTGTCCGCGTGCATGCGGCCGATGCGGCCAGCGCCCATCAGCGCGAATTTCAGCATGGTGCCCTCCCCGAAAAGACGTCGTTCGGCCACTTTCCCGGCCGTGCGCTCTTTCCTTATTCCATCGTCGCCCGAAATGGAACGTTCGTTGCCGATTGGTGTTCCGTGGGCATGTGTCTTCCAGTATAGTCGGCGCAACACGCCGGCCGTGATCTCGAGCCAACGACGGCCGGCACCGGGAGGAGTGACCAGCGATGCAGACCGTCCGGCTCACCATGGCCCAGGCCCTGGTGAAATACCTCATTGCGCAACGCACCATCGTCGACGGCGAAGAGGTGCCGCTGTTCGCCGGCTGCTTCGGCATCTTCGGCCATGGCAACGTAACCTGCCTGGCGGAGGCGCTGGAGGCCAACCAGGACGCGCTGCCGACCTGGCGCGGCCAGAACGAACAGTCGATGGCCCTCGCCGCGATCGGCTTCGCCAAGGCGAAGAAGCGGCGCCAGATCATGATCTCGACCAGCTCGATCGGCCCCGGCGCCACCAACATGGTGACGGCGGCGGGCGTCGCACACTCGAACCGGCTGCCGCTCCTGATCCTGTCGGGCGACGTGTTCGCCAACCGGGTGCCGGACCCGGTGTTGCAGCAGGTCGAGCACTTCAACGACCCGACGAAGACCGTCAACGACGCCTTCAAGCCGGTCGTGCGCTACTGGGACCGCATCACGCACCCGGCGCAGATCGTCGAGAGCCTGCCCCAGGCGGTGGCGACGATGCTGGACCCGGCCGACTGCGGCCCGGCGTTCATCGGCCTGTGCCAGGACGTCCAGGCCGTCGCCTTCGACTACCCGGCCGTGTTCTTCGAGCCCAAGATCCACCGCATCCCGCGGCCGCGCCCCGACACCGAGCAGCTGGTCGCCGCGGCAGAAGCGCTGGCCCGCGCCGAGCGGCCGATGATCGTCGCCGGCGGCGGCGTACGCTATTCGCTGGCCAACGACGACCTGGCGGCGTTCGCCGAGCGCCACAACATCCCCGTCACCGAGACCATCGCCGGGCGCGCCTCGCTCACCCACGACCACCCGATGAACGCCGGCCCGATCGGCGTCATCGGCAGCGCCTCGGCCAACGCGCTGGCCGCCGAGGCCGACGTGGTGCTGGCCGTCGGTACGCGCCTGCAGGACTTCACGACCGGCTCGTGGAGCGTCTTCGGCAACCCGAACATGCGGCTGATCGCCATCAACGCCGCGCGCTTCGACGCCACCAAGCACCGCGCGCTGTCGGTCACCGGCGACGCCCAGGTGGCGCTGACGGAGCTGTCGGCGGCGCTGGGCGACTGGCGCGCGTCCGACGACTGGGGCGTCAAGGCGTCCGGGGAGTACGCCGCCTGGAACCAGGTGCTGGACCAGCTGAGCGGCCCGACCAACCAGTCGCCGCCGTCCTACGCCCACGTCATCGGCGCCATCAACCGCGCCTGCGATCCGGACGACCTGGCGCTGAGCGCCGCCGGCGGCCTGCCGGGCGAGATGGCCAAGGGCTGGCGCGCCAAGTCGGCCGACAGTTTCGACGTGGAGTTCGGCTTCTCCTGCATGGGCTATGAGATCGCCGGCGGCTGGGGTGCGAAGATGGCGCGGCCGGACGAGGACGTGATCGTCTTCGTCGGCGACGGCTCGTACCTGATGCTCAACTCCGACATCTACTCGTCGGTGCTGAGCGGCCACAAGCTGATCGTCGTGGTCTGCGACAATGGCGGCTTCGCCGTCATCAACCGGCTGCAGAACTTCAAGGGCGGCGCCTCGTTCAACAACCTGATCGAGGACTGCCGCCGCGTGCGCGACGTCACCGTCGACTTCGCCAAGCACGCCGAGGCCATGGGCGCCATCGCCGAGACGGTGGAATCGATCGCCGACCTGGAGGCCGCGTTCCAGCGCGCCAAGGCGGCCGACCGCACCTACGTCATCAGCATCAAGACCGACGCCTACACCTGGACGCCGGGCGACGCCTGGTGGGACGTGGGCGTGCCGGAGGTCAGCGAGCGTGCCGAGGTGCGCCAGGCCCGCGCCGACCACGTCGAGGGCAACAAGCAGCAGCGCATCGGGGTCTGACAATGACCCCGCGCGAGATCGAGCTGGCCGTCGCGCCGATCGCCTGGAGCAACAGCGACCTGCCTGAGCTGGGCGGCGACACGACGCTGGAGACGTGCCTGGCCGAGAGCCGCGCGGCCGGCTTCAGCGGCACCGAGACGGGCGTCAAGTTCCCCATGGACCCGGCGGTGCTGGGGCCGATCCTCCTGGCGCACGACATCAAGCTGGCCTCGGGCTGGTTCTCCGGCCTCCTGCTCGAGCACTCGGTCGAGGAGGAGAAGCGGTGCATCGAGGAGCAGCTCGCCACCTTCGCCGCGCTGGGCGCGCCGGTGCTGGTTTACGCCGAGACCCACGGCACGCTGCAGGCCGACCGGTCGACGCCGGTCAGCCGCCGCCCGGTCCTCGATGCCGCCGACTTCCCCGACTACGGCGCCAAGCTGACGGAGCTGGCCGAGCACATGGCGGCGCGCGGCGTGCCGATGGCCTACCACCACCACATGGGCACGGTGATCGAGACCGAGGCCGAGGTCGACCTGTTGATGGCCAACACTGGGGACGCCGTCGGCCTGTTGGTCGACACCGGGCACATGGTCTACGCCGGCGGCGACCCGGTCGCTGTCGTGCGCCGCCACGGTCATCGCCTCAACCACATCCACTGCAAGGACATCCGCCCGGCGGTGCTGGCGGACGTCAAGGCGCGGGACCTGAGCTTCCTCGATGCCGTGATCGAGGGCGTCTTCACCGTGCCGGGCGACGGCTGCATCGACTACGCGGCGTTCGCCGCGGCCCTGGCCGAGGCCGACTACGGCGGCTGGGTCGTCGTCGAGGCGGAGCAGGACCCGGTCAAGGCGCCGCCGCTGGAGTACGCCCGCATCGGCCACGACCACCTGGTCGCCGCCTTCACGGGCGCCGGCTTCACCATCATCCAGTAGGGAGGGAGCGATGAGCGACGCCAGCATAGCCGGCCGCATCGCTATCGTCACCGGCAGCACGCAGGGCCTGGGCGAGGCCACGGCGCGCCTCTTCGCCGAACGCGGCGCCGCCGGCCTGATCGTCTGCGGCCGCAACGCCGCGCACGGCAACGCCGTGGCGCAGGACCTGTCGGACGGTGGCTGCCCGGCCCACTTCGTCGAGGCCGACCTGACCAGCGTCGACGACTGCCGCCGCGTCGTCGCCCGGGCGGACGAGGCCTTCGGCGGCGTCGACGCGCTGGTCAACTGCGCCGCCGTCACCGACCGCGGCACGATCCTGGACACCAGCCCGGAGCTCTTCGACCGCATGTTCGCGCTCAACGTGCGGGCGCCGTTCTTCCTGATGCAGGACGCCGCGAAGCTGATGCGCCGCACCGGCAAGGGCGGCACCGTGGTCAACATCCTCAGCATGTCGAGCCATGGCGGCCAGCCGTTCATCAGCGCGTACTGCAGCTCGAAGGGCGCGCTGGCCGTGCTGACCAAGAACGTCGCCTACTCGCTGATGCGCGACCGCATCCGCGTCAACGGCCTCAACATCGGCTGGATGGACACGCCGGCGGAGCACGCGATCCAGACCAAGTACCACGGCGCGCCGGAGGACTGGTTGAAGGACGCGGAGGCGGGCCAGCCTTTCGGCCGCCTGCTGAAGACGGCGGAGGTGGCGAGGGTGATCGCGTTCCTCAGCTCCGACGAGTCCGGAATGATGACCGGCTCGCTCATCGATTTCGACCAGTCGGTCGTCGGCACCTACGACGCGCCGCCCCAGCCCGCGGGGGCGCTCGCCGCGGAGTAGCGCTACTCCGCCGCGCGCAGAGCCAGCGCCGCGCGGATCTCGTCGTGGCGGTCGCGGGTCAGCTCGTAGCGCGACATGACGCCGATGGCGGCCAGCTTGCAGACCGCCGGCGCAACGCCGTAGAGCAGCGCCAGCACGCCCAGCGCGAAGGCCGAGTTCGTGCCGGTCGCCTGGAAGCCCGCGAGGTCGAGCAGCGGGAATGCGATGCCGACCGCGGCGCCGGCCGCCAGCTTGGTCGCCATGCCCCACAGGGCGAAGTAGAGCCCCGCGCGCGGCTGGCGCGTCCGGTAGGTGTCGTGGTCGATGACGTCGGCCTGCATCGCCGCCGGCAGGGTCAGGTCGGCGCCCAGCGTTGCCCCGGTCAGTACCGCGACCGCCAGGAACGGCCAGACGTCGCCGGCGCCGAGGAACGGCACGACCGCGAACATGGCGCAGGCCCACAGCATGGCGCCGCGCCACACCCGGTGCTTCTCGTAGCGCCGCGCCAGCCAGACCCACAGCGGCACGCCGGCGACGCCGGTCGCGAAGTAGGCCAGCAGCATGGGGCCGGCCCAGTCTGGCCGGGCGATGACGTGGCCGACATAGAGCAGGAAAAGGGTCGCCGGCAGGGCGTTGCCGAGGCCGTTCAGGAGGAAGGCGCCGATCAGCACCCGGAACGGCCGGTTGTCGGCCAGAAGGCCGAACAGGGCGCGCACCCCCTGGGCCTTGGGCGGCGTGGTATAGCGCCGCTCGGGCACGACGGCGACCAGGAGGACGATGGCGACGGGCAGGCTAAGCAGCACGAACCAGACGACGACCTTCAGCGCCTCGCCTTCCTGCCCGGCGTCGGCGACGCCGAACGCGACCGGCAGCACCAGCGCCACCAGCGTGCCGAGGATGACGAACAGGTTGCGTGCGCCGAACACCCGGCTGCGCTCGTGGTAGTGCGGGCTCAGCTCGGCGCCCCAGGCGGAGAGCGGCAGCAGCGTCAGACTGACGGCCAGGAAGAACAAGAGCCCCCAGCCCAGGAGGTAGGTCACGCCAGCTCCGGCGGGCGGCACGAAGAGCGCGTAGAGCGATACCGCCAGCACAGGGAGGGCGATCAGCACGTAGGGCCGCCGGCGTCGGCCGCCGATCGGGTAATGGTCGCTCAGCCAGCCGGCAGCCGGGTCGGTGACCATGTCCCAGGCCCGCGTCAGCAGCAGGATCAGGCCGACCTCGGTCAGGCCCAGGCCCAGGCTGGCGGTGTAGAACGTCGGCAAGTAGACGAACACCGCGAGAGTCATCGCGGCCAGCGGCAGGCCGACGGAGCCATAGGCGCCGAGGACGCTGAGGGGCAGCCCGGTGCGGGCCGACGATTGCGCGAGCATGAGCTTGATACGCGCGCCCGCAACGAACGGATTTGCGCCCGTTCGGCCCGGATTCAGTGCATCCTGGCGTCCGGGGCCGGTTCCGGCGGGGGTGGCGCGGCGGCGGTCGGCCCGGCCTGGTGGTGGACCATGCGCCAGACGCCGGCCTCATGCACGTAAAGGTTGGACGCCGCCAACGTGCCGCCGCGGATCACCTCGTAGCAGGTCACCACCGCAACCTCGCCCTGCAGCGCCACCTGGGCGCCGCGGCAGTCGATTTCGGCCGAGCTGGCACCCGCAAAGATGGCGTGCCAGCTGGCCAGGACCGCGTCGCGGCCGCGCAGCACCGACCCGCCGGGATGAATGCAGCTGACAGGCGCCGATACTGCCCAGAGCGCCGCCATGGCCTCCGGATCGGCGCGACGAAAGGCGTCGTAGAACGCGTCATTGGCGAACGCTACGGCGCGCTCCGGCATGGTCTCCTCCCCCGGCCCCGGCGCCGCCGGCACCGGCAATCTCGATTGAATACTTTGTTTAAATTTGGTGGTTAACAATGGGTCGTCGGTCCACACATCCGGCAACTCAAAGGCGGCCTTCGGGGCCGGCCGCCGGCGGCGCGAACGGGCGCAACGGGGCGGGTTTATGGCGTCATATATGCTAGACCGGCTGACGGTCATGGTCGTGGAGGACAGCGCCTTCGTGCGCTCTCTGCTGTGCAGCGTAATGCACGCGATCGGAATCAGCCACACCATCACCGCGGAGAACGGCGAAGACGCCATCCAGCGCATGGACATGATGCGGACGTCGCCCCAGCGGGCCGGCGTCAGCAAGATCGACCTGATCTTCTCCGACATCGTCATGCCCAAGGTCGACGGCCTGATGCTGCTGCGCTGGACGCGGCTGCACGGCAACTCGCCGGACCGCTTCATGCCGGTGATCATGCTCAGCGCCGCCTCCGACAAGGACGTCGTCGAGGCCTCGCGCGACGCCGGCGCCTCCGAATTCGTCGCCAAGCCGTTCAGCGCCCAGACCATCGCCAAGCGCCTGTTGTCGGTGATCGACAGCCCGCGCGACTTCATCTACTGCCCGACCTATTTCGGGCCCGACCGCCGCCGCCGGCAGTTCGAGATCGACTTCAAGGACCGGCGCCTGACGACCAAGGACGACATCCGCTTCATCTACGCCGAGCAGCCGCCGCGGCCGTTCCGCCCGAACGGCCCGAAGGTCTGGTGCTTCAAGCTGCCCAACGCGCTGCGCGGCAAGGTCGGCGGCCAGCACGGCCAGGAGGGCTCCATCGACCCGAAGGTGCTGATGGAGGCGGACGAGGAGATCGGCTCGAAGGTCCACGACTACGCCGAATGGGTCCGCGACACGGTGCGCCAGTTGCAGTACGGCGTGAAGCAGTGCTTCGCCGACCCCAACCGGGCCCGCTCGCACTATGTGCGGATCAACAAGATCGCGCTGGAGCTGCGCGGCCAGGGCGGCATGTTCGACTATCCGCTGATCTCGACCGTCGGCAAGTCGCTGTACGAGTACACGCTGCCGGGCGCGGTCACCAGCATCGACGTCAACCATATCGAGCTGGTCAAGGCCCACGTCGACATGATCGCGGCGGTGATCCGCGACCGCATCAACGGCGACGGCGGCAATGTCGGTGCCGAGCTACTGCTCAGCCTCGAGCACGCCAAGAAGAAGTACGCCCGCACGCCCAACGCGGCCTGACGCCCCGATTTTCCCGAGAGACCGCACGGTGTCAGGCGCCCCGGTTTCCGTCCCGTTTACCATACTTTAAGCCGCTTTGGCGGATGCTTGAAGCGACGCGAACAGCACTTGGTTGACGGCGGAAAGGCCGGCCTGCGGTAGATGAACGTAATTCCGCTTCGCTTCGACGACAGCGACCGCGGGCGGCCGGAAATCTGGTCGGCGCGGCTGAACGAGCTGTTCGACTACTGGCACGCCAAGCGTGGCCGGCGTGCGGCGGCGACGCGGGGCCAGATCGACCCCAGCGACATCCCGGCCCTGCTGCCCATCGTCTTCCTGGTCGACGTCGAGCACGACCCGCTGCGCTTCCGCTTCCGGCTGGTCGGCACCGAGTTCTGCGAGAAGTTCGGCCGCGATTTCACCGGTGCGCGCCTGGAGGACGTCAACCGCCAGCACGCCGCCCGCGATACGGTGATCGGCGACTACGAGCGCTGCGCCGGGGACGTGGTACCGGTCGTCTCGCGCAACGCCTTCCCCAACGACATGGGCGTGGAGTGGCGCTACGAGCACCTGCTGCTGCCGCTGCTCGGCGACGACGGCCGGGTCAACATGCTGCTGGGCGGCATGGAGATCCGCATCCCGATCCGCGAATGGCGCAAGCTCGAGGAACTGCACGGGGCGCGTCCGAGCTAGCCGCCGACCGCCGTGCCCGGCTAGCGCGCCGGCCCACGCCTGGCGAGGACACCCCTGACCGGCGCCGTGTAGCGCCGTTCCACGACTTCCGGTAGAGAGAGTCGCCGGCGCGCCGCATCGGCTGTGGTTCGGCGCCACGACCGCAGGAGGCCGGTGCCGTGGAGCTCTCGTCGATCCTCGTCGCGATCGTCGTCATCCTGGGGGCGACGGCGGTCTGCGTCATCCTGTTCGAGCGGCTGGGCTTCGGCTCCGTTCTGGGCTTCATCGTCGCCGGCATCGCCATTGGGCCGTACACGCCGGGACCCGTCGCCAGCCACAACGTGGACGCGCTGCAGAACGTCGCGGAACTGGGCGTGGTGCTGTTCCTGTTTGCCGTCGGTCTGGAGATGCGTCCGGAGAGGGTCTGGGCGATGCACCGCCTGCTGTTCGGTCTCGGCTCGGCGCAGATGCTGGTGACCGCCGCCCTGGTGGCCGGCTACGCCATGCTTGCCGCCAGCGTGTCGCTGGAAACCGCAATCATTCTCGGCCTTGGCTTCGCCCTGTCTTCCACGGCGATCATCATGACGACCCTGACGGAGCGGGGCACGCTGACCAGCAATTCCGGGCAGACGACTTTCGCCGTTCTCATGGCGCAGGATCTGTGGGTCGTGCCGGTCATGGCGCTCATTCCCATCCTGGCCCACAAGGCGGCCGGGGCTGGCGGCATGCCGGCGTGGCAGAATCTGCTGCTGGCGTTGGGCGTGATTGCGGGGATCTTCGTCGTCGGGCGCTACCTGTTGCCGATCGTGCTGGGCTACACCGCCAGCCATCGCCGGATGGAGGCCTTCGGCATCGTGATCCTGCTGGCGGTCGTCGGCGCGGCGCTGGCGGTCGAACTGGTCGGCATCTCCATGACCCTCGGCGCCTTTCTCATGGGCATGCTGCTCTCGGCCTCGGACTACCGGTACCAGATCCAGGCGACCGTCGAGCCCTTCAAGGGCTTCCTGATGGGCCTGTTCTTCGTCGCCGTCGGCATGTCCATCGACGCCGGCGCCATGCTGCGCGACTGGTCGGCGCTCATCGTCCATGTCCCCGTCGTGATGCTGCTCAAGGTCGCCGCGCTCACGACGCTAGCCTTGGCATTCGGCGTCGGCCGTGCCGCCGCCATCCGTACCGGGTTCTATCTGTCCCAGGTCGGCGAATTCGCCTTCGTCGTGATCGGCGCGGCGGCCGTCGCCGGTCTGGCGAGCCCGGAGGGCCACGCCCTGGCGTTGCTGGTCGTTGCCGCGACGATGATCCTGACGCCGCTGATGGTGAAGGCGGGAGACGCCCTGGCAAGCCGATTCGAGACCGTGCCGGCGGATCCGGGCGCGGCGATGGCCGGCGATCTGGACCGGCACGTGGTCGTCGTCGGCTATGACGAGGTCGGCCAGCTCATTTGCCTGCTGCTGGAGCGGACGGGCATCCCCTACATCGCCTTCGATCACGATATCGGTCCGGTCCGGCTTGGCAAGAATTCGGGGCGCAACGTCCACTTCGGCGACATGTACAGCCCGGTCACCCAGAATGCCGCCGGGCTCGGCCGCGCCGCGGCCGTCTATTTGACCTCTGGCGACATGGAGCGCGCGAAGGCCCAGGCAATCACGCTGCACCGCTTGTACGCGCACGTCGATATCTACGTGCGCGTGCGCAATTTGAATGACCAGGATGAGCTGCGCGCGAAAGGCATCAAGCACGCGGGCACCGGCTACATCGAGAGCACGCTGGTGCGCGGGGCCGCCTTGCTTAAGAACCTCGGCGTGCCCGAAGCCGGCGTGCACGAGATCATCGAGGCCTTCCAGAGCGACGACTACGCGGCGGTCCGGGGCCTTCCCGCCGCGCCCGAGACGAAGAGCGACGCCGAGCCAGCAAGCTGATCCGCGGGTCCCCTACCCCTGGCGGCGGTCGCCCGAGCGGGCCTGCTCGAGGGCCAGGCCGCCCGAGACGATGACGGTGCGCATAGCGGTCTCGGCGACGGCGCCGGCGCGGCTGCGGATCGCCTCCAGCACCGCGCGGTGCTGCGCCAGGATCGCCTCCGGGGGCACGTCCGAGCGCCGCTGCATGCGGAAGCTGGATTCCAGCAGCGTGCGCACGATGCCGCTCAGCCGCTCGACCAGCTCGTTGTGGCAGGCGGCGAAGACGGTCATGTGGAAGGCCAGGTCGGCCTCGTAGAGCGCCGCCACGTCGCCGGTCGAGGCCTCCATGCGCAAATAGGCGCGCTCGATGCGCTCGACCTCCTCCGGCGTCGCCCGCTCCGCCGCCAGATGCGCCGCCGCCGGCTCGATCAGCTGACGCAGCTCGACCAGGTCGTGGATGAAGGCCTCGTCGATCGCCTCCGGCGACTGCCAGGCCAGCACGTCCGGGTCCAACAGGTTCCAGTCGGCGCGGGCGCGCACGCGCGTACCGGCCTTCTGCCGTGCCTCGACCAGGCCCTTGGCGGCCAGCACCTTGATCGCCTCACGAATCGCCGTGCGGCTGACCTGGAACTGGTCGATCAGTTCCGGCTCGCGCGGCAGCGTCTCGCCCGACTTGAACTCGCCGGTGACGATGCTCTGACCGATGGCGTGCACGACACGCCCATGGATGCCACGCGCCGGGTAGCCACGGCGCAGACGATCGAGCGGCATGGGTTTGTAACCCGCAGACCTGGTGACGGTTCTCGCGCTGCCCCCCAACGCGTTCTTTGGCCGAACCCTAGCACATCGGCGGCAGGCGGACGCCAGAGCCGGCTAGTCGGCGATCGTCAGCAGGCCGTCCTCCAGGTCGAGCGGGATCGCCTCCAGGCGGTCGCCCTCGCAGGCGCCGTCTAGACAGAAGCCGTCCTCGATGCGGAACAGCGCCAGGTGCTGCGAGCACTTGATGCGGCTGCCGTCGCGGGTCATGAACATGTCCGGCCGAGAATTGAGCGTCAGCTGGAAGTGCGGGCAGACGTTCAGGTAGCCGAAGGCCGCGCCGCCCCGGCGCACGACGAACAGGCTGAAGGCGCGCTTGCCCTCGCCGAAGACGTACTCGCGGCCCTGGCCGTCGGGAATGTCGGCGAGCGGCCCGAGCTCAGTCCCCGGCGCCGGCGCGTGGGGCCGCTGGTGCCAGCGGATGTGGAACGGGCCGTCGGCCTCAGCCACCCAGGCTCTCCCTCAGCACGTTCTTCTGCACCTTGCCCATGGCATTGCGCGGCAGGGCGTCGGCGAACGCGATGCGCTTGGGCAGCTTGAAGCGGGCCAGCCGGCCGTCCAGCGCCGCGCGGATGTCGTCGGCGCTGAGCCCGGTGGCGTCGGGGGCCCGGCAGACTACCGCGACCACCGCCTCGCCGAAGTCGTCGTCGGGCAGGCCGACGACCGCGCATTCCAAGACGCCGACGATCTCGTCGATGCGCTGCTCGACCTCCTTCGGGTAGACGTTGAGGCCGCCGGTGATGATCAGGTCCTTGGCCCGGCCGACGATGGTGATGCGCCCGTCCGGGTCCTCCCGCGCCAGGTCGCCGGAGCGGAAGAAGCCGTCCGCGGTGAACTCGGCGCGCGTCTTCTCCGGCTGGCGCCAATAGCCCTTGAAGATGTTGGGCCCGCGCGCCTCCAGCACGCCGACCTCGCCGGGTGCAACGGCGGCGCCGTCCTCGCCCGCGATGCGAACCTCGACGTCGGGCAGCGGGAAACCTACCGTGCCGCCGACCCGCGCGCCGTCGAGCGGGTTCGAGGTGATCATGCCGGCCTCGCTCATGCCGTAGCGTTCGAGGATCGTGTGGCCGGTGCGGTCGCGAAAGGCGTCGAACGTCTCCTCGCGCAACGGCGCCGAGCCGGAGATGAAGAGCCGCATGCGTGCGCAAGCCTGGCGCCCGAAGGCCGGCTCGGCCAGCAGGCGCGTATAGAAGGTCGGCACGCCCATCATCACGCTCGCGCGCGGCAGCAGCACCGCCACCAGGGCAGTATCGAACTTCGGCAGGAACAGCAGCTTCGCGCCGCTGAGCAGCGCGCAGCGGGTCGCCACGAACAGGCCGTGCACGTGGTAGACGGGCAGCGCGTGCAGCAGCACGTCGTCGGCCGTGAAGCCCCACAGGCCGGCCAGCGTGCGGCCGTTGCTGGCCAAATTCCCGTGGCTCAGCATCGCGCCCTTGGGTCGTCCGGTGGTGCCGCTTGTGTAGACGATGGCGGCGATGTCGTCGGCGGCGGCCGCGACCGGCGCGGCGAGCCCGGCGCGGTTGGCGGCGCGCTCGGTCAACGCGTCCAGGGTCAGGACCTCCGCGGCTGCAAGCCCGCGGATTTCGGCCTGCCGTTCGGGCGCGCAGACGAACACCCGCGGCTCGGCGTCGCGCACCAGGTAGTCGAGCTCGTCCCGGGCATAGGCCGTGTTGAGCGGCAGGTAGATCAGCCCGGCCATGAGGCAGCCGAGGTAGAGCGCCAGCACCTCCGGCGCCTTCTCGACCTGCACCGCCACGCGGTCGCCCGGCACCGCGCCCAGCTCGACCAGCAGCGCCGCGTAGCGCGCCGCGGCAGCCTCCCAGGTCGCCATAGCTCCACGTCGCGCCGTCGGGCGTCTCCAGGACGGTGCGCGCGCGGTCGGCCGGGAAGGCCGCGGTCAGCGCGGCGTAGAGGGAGTCGTTCGCCATCGTCGCGGCGTCACGCCGGCTCGGCCAGGAAGCCCCGGACCTCGGCGATGAAGCGCGGCCAGGCGGGCTCGTCCTCGAGGATCAGATGGTTGTTGCTCTCCAGCGCCACGAACCGGGCGTTGGGAATGCGTGCCGCCATGCGCCGCCCCTCGTCGAACGGCGCGGCGGCGTCGTTGCGGCAATGCAGGACAAGCGTCGGCACCGACACCTGGGGCAGCAGGTCGTCAATGTTGATCCGGTCGGCCGCCCTGCGGATGCGCGCCGCGTTCTCCGCCGAGGCTGTCATGCGCTGCAGTTCGTTGAACCACTCCTCCTGCTCGCGCGTCGCCCCGGGCACGAAGATCGATGTAAACATCTGACGGAAGGCCGGGTTGTCCTTGCCCCACCCCATCTGGATCAGCGTCAGCATCGCCTGCGACTGGTCGATCTCCTCCTGCGAGCCGCGCTCGAGGCGGCCCCGCGCGAAACCGCCGTACAGGACGAGCCGGTCCACCCGCTGCGGGTGGCGCAGGGCGTACATGATCGACACGGCGCAACCCTGCGACACGCCGTACAGCGTGAAGCGGTCGAGCCCGCTGGCATCGACGACGGCCTCCAGATCGCCGACGTTGGTATCGAAGGAGATCTCTTCGACGTCCCAGTCGGACAGCCCGTTGCCGCGGGCGTCGTAGCGCACGAAGTAATGCCGCTCCGCAAAGGCGCGCAGCATGTGGCGCCAGATCGGGCTCTCCCAGTCGTAGTCCAGGTGGCTCAGCCAGTTGGCCGCCTTCACGAGCGGCGGGCCGCCGCCAACAGTCGCGTACGCGATGCGGGCGCCGTCGCGCGCCGTGCAGAAGTGCACTTACTGTTGCGGTCCGGGCCGACCGGCCGGGGCCGCGGCGGTACCGTCCAGCGCCACGCCGTAGGCGCGGACCGGCCGGGCAATGTTCTTGAGCTGCTGCTCGCCCATGTCCCGGAAGTCGAGGTCCAGCTTGGCCTCGACCTGGTCGAAGGCCTGCTGGGAGAGGCAGATGCCGCCGGGCGCCGACAGCCCCTCCAGCCGCGCCGCGATGTTGACGCCGTCGCCGAACAGGTCGTCGCCTTCGACGATCACGTCGCCCAGGTGGATGCCGATGCGATAGTCGATGCGGCGGTCGCGGTCGACGGCCTTGTTGCGGTCGACCATGGCGCGTTGGACCGTCGCGGCGCAGTCCACCGCGTCGACGACGCTGGCGAACTCGACGAGCGCACCGTCGCCCATCAGCTTGACCATGCGGCCGTGATGGGCCGCGATCTCCGGCTCGATCAGCGCTCTCAGGTTCGCTTTCAGCGCGGCGAGCGTGCCGGCCTCATCGAGCTCCATGAGGCGGCTGTAGCCGACCACGTCCGCGGCCAGGATCGCCGTGAGCTTGCGCACCATTTCCGTCCCCGTGGCGGAAGCGTACCCGTTGCCGGCGGTGCGCGGAAGCACGGCGCCGGTCGCGTCACACGCGTTCCAGAACCATGGCGATGCCCTGCCCGACGCCGATGCACATGGTGCACAGCGCGATCCGGGCGTCGCGGTCTTCAAGCTCCAGCAGTGCCGTCGTCGCCAGGCGCGCGCCGCTGGCCCCCAGCGGGTGGCCGAGGGCGATGGCGCCGCCGTTCGGGTTGACGTGCTCGGCGTCGTCGGCCAGGCCCAGCGCGCGCGTCACGGCCAGCACCTGGGCGGCGAACGCCTCGTTGAGCTCGATGACGTCGACGTCGGTCAGTTTCAAGCCGGTCCGGCCCAGCACCTTCTGGGTCGCGGGTGCGGGGCCGAAGCCCATGATGCGCGGCGCCACGCCGGCGGTCGCGGTGGCGACGATGCGGGCGCGCGGCGTCAGGCCGTGGCGCTCGGCCGCCGCCTCGGAGGCAACGATCAGCGCGGCGGCGCCGTCGTTGACGCCCGAGGCGTTGCCGGCGGTGACGCTGCCGCCGTCGCGGAATGGCGTCGGCAATTTCGCGAGCTTCTCGACGGTGGTGCCGGGTCGGGGGTGCTCGTCGGTGTCGACGACGAGGGGGTCGCCGCGGCGCTGCTTGACCGCGACCGGCACGACCTCGCGCGCGAGCCGCCCACTTGCCATCGCCGCCTCGGCCCGCGCCTGGGAGCGGGCGGCGTAGGCGTCCTGGTCGGCGCGGCCGATCTGGAACTCTTCGGCGACGTTCTCCGCCGTCTCCGGCATGGAGTCGGTGCCGTGTTTGGCGTGCATCAACGGATTGACGAACCGCCAGCCGATGGTCGTGTCCTCGATGGCGGCGGCGCGCGCGTACGCCGTCTCCGCCTTCGGCACGACGAAGGGCGCGCGGCTCATGCTCTCGACGCCGCCGGCCAGCATCAGGTCCGCCTCGCCCGCCTTGATGGCGCGCGCGGCACTGCCCAGGGCGTCGAGCCCGGAGCCGCAGAGCCGGTTGACCGTCGAACCCGGCACGCTCTCCGGCAGGCCGGCGAGCAGGAGCGCCATGCGCGCGACGTTGCGGTTGTCCTCGCCGGCCTGGTTGGCGCAGCCCATGACGACGTCGTCGACCGCCGCGAGATCGAGGTCCGGATGGCGCTCGACGAGCGCCTTGAGCGGCACGGCCAGAAGGTCGTCCGGACGCACGGCGGCCAGCCCGCCGCCATAGCGGCCGAACGGCGTGCGCACGGCATCGCAGATGAAGGCGTCGGTCATCAGCCGTCTCCGTCCAGGCGTACATGGCGCCGCACCGGGAAGAAGTGGATGTCGTAGCGCTCGGAGATCAGGCCCCAGATGCCCTGCGGCGCGCGCAGCATGACGACGACGGCGATGAGGCCCAGGATGATCAGGTACCAGGAGCCGAGGTCGACCAGGAACTCCTGCAGCACGAAGAAGACGATGACGCCGATGATCGGGCCCTCGATGGTGCCGATGCCGCCGATGACGACGATGAAGATCACGTAGGCGGTCCAGTCGAGCACGCTGAACGCCGCGTCGGGGGCGATGCGCAGCTTCTGCAGGAAGATCAGGCCGCCGACGATGCCGGTGCCGAAGGCGGCGGTGATGTAGACCGCCAACTTGGTGCGGAAATTGTCGACGCCGAGGGACTCCGACGCCGGCTCGCTGTCGCGGATCGCCGTCAAGGCGAGGCCGTGGCGCGAGCGCAGCAGGAAGTAGACGAGCGCGATGGAGCCGACGGCGATGGCGAGGCCGACCCAGTAGATCAGGCTCTCGCGGCCGGCACGGTTCGAGGCGATCGACTTGACGATGCCGGCGGGCAGGCTCTGGCCCGAGCCGCCGCCCAGCGCCGAGACCTGTGCGAACACCAGGCGGTAGACCTCCGCCACCACCCACGTCCCGATAGCGAAATAGGCGCCGCGCAGGCGGAAGACGACGAACGCGGTCGGCACGGCGATGGCGGCGGCCAGCACGCCCGCCATGAAGATCGCGATCACCGGGTTGACGCCCAGATAGATCGACAGCACGAACAGCATGTAGCCGCCGAAGCCGACGAAGGCCTGCTGGCCGACGCTCACGAGCCCGGCGTAGCCGGCGAGCAGGTTCCAGAGCTGGGCGAGAGCCAGGTAGTAGCAGATCTCGACGATCGTGCGCATGTCGGCGCGGCCGCCCCAGAACGGCAGCGAGATCAGCACGACCAAGAGGATGACGCCGGCGATGGCACCCATGCGGCTGGCTTGGGTCGAGCGTTCGATGCGGTAGGCGGTCACGCTCATGGGCTCAGTCCTTGATCCGCGGGAACAGGCCGTTCGGCCGGAAGACCAGGACGACGAGGAAGGCGACGTGGCCGGCCAGGATCTGCCAGCCGGGGTCGATCTTGGCGCCGATCGCCTGGGCGACGCCCAGGATGACGCCGCCGGCCAGCGTGCCCCACAGATTGCCCAGGCCGCCGTTGATCACCGCCTCGAAGGCGTAGATCAGCCGCGCCGGGCCGATGGTCGGGTCGAAGTTGGTGCGGATCGCCATGAACACGCCGGCGACGGCGACGACGGCGAGCGCGATGGCCATGGCGAGCGAGAAGATGTGGCGGTTGTCGACGCCCATCAGCCGCGCCGTGTCCTGGTCGTCGGAGGTGGCGCGGAAGGCGCGGCCCAGCTCCGTGCGATAGAACATGAACTGCAGGCCGGCGATGACCGCGACGGCGACCAGCAGGTTGATCAACGGGAAGGTGCCGATGGCCAGGCCCTCGCCCAGGCGGATGCTGGCGGTCTCCAGCGCGCCCGCCTGCAGCTTGCGGCTGTCGGCGGTGAAGATCTCCAGCAGCACGTTCTGGATGATGATCGAGAGCCCGAAGGTGACCAAGAGCGGCGGCAGAATGTCGCGGCCCAGCGTGAAATTCAGCAGGCCGCGCTGCAGCACGTAGCCGGCGGCGAACATCAGCGGCACGACGATGACCAGACTGACCAGCGGGTGCAGGCCGAAGCCGGTGACGACCGCAAGTGCCACGAACGAGGCCAGCACGATGAGGTCGCCATGGGCGATGTTGACCAGGCGCATGACGCCGAAGATCAGCGACAGGCCCGTGGCGAATAGGGCGTAGAGGCCGCCGAGGAGGATGCCCTGGACCAGGGTGTTGATCCACTCCATGGCCCTACACCCCGAAATACGCCGCGGTGATCTGCTCGCGGCTGAGTTGGTCGGGGCGTCCCTCGAGGCTGACGCGCCCCTCCTGGAAGCAGTAGATGCGGTCGGCGACCTCCATCGCCTGGGCGATGTCCTGCTCGACGACGACGACGGTGGTGCCCTGGCCGGTGATCGCCGGCAGGGCGCCGTAGATGTCCTTGATGACGATGGGCGCCAGGCCCAGGCTGATCTCGTCGCAGAGCAAGAGCCGCGGGTTGGTCATCAGCGCCCGGCCGATCGCCACCATCTGCTGCTGGCCGCCACTCAACGCCGTGCCCGGCGAGGCCTTGCGTTCGCGCAGGACCGGGAACAGCTCGTAGATGCGGTCCAGGTTCCAGTAGCCTCTGCGCCGGCAATAGCCGCCCATCTGCAGGTTCTCGGCGACGCTCAGCGACGGGAACAACCGGCGCCCCTCCGGCACCATGGCGATGCCCAGTTTGACGATGCCGTTGGCCGGCATGTCGCCGATCGCCTGGCCCTCGAAGGTGACGCTGTCGGCGGCCGAGCCGAGCAGGCCGGTGATGCTGCGCAAGAAGGTCGACTTGCCGGCGCCGTTCGAGCCGATGATGGCGACGGTCTCGGACTCCGCGACCGCGAAATCGATGCCGAACAGCGCCTGGAAATCGCCATAGAAGGCGGTCAGGTCGTGGGTCGCGAGCAGGCTCATTCGGCGCTGATCCCCATGTAGACCTGTTGCACCGCAGGCAAGGCCATCACCGCGTTGGGCTCGCCGTCCTCCAGCTTCTGGCCGAAGTTGATGACGATCAGCCGGCTGACGACGGACAAGAGCGCGTGCACGATGTGCTCGATCCAGATGATCGAGGTGCCCTCGGCGTGGATCGCCTGGATGGTGGCGACCAGCTGATGGCACTCCTGCTCAGTCAGGCCGCCGGCGATCTCGTCGAGCAGCAGCACGCGCGGCTGGGTCGCCAGCGCCCGCGCGAGCTCGAGGCGCTTGCGCTCCAACAGCGTCAAGGACCCGGCCAGCACGTTGGCCTTGGGCAGCAGGCCGGTGCGCTCCAGGATCTCGACGCAGCGGTCGTAGCAGGCGGTCTCCGCCTCGCCGGTGCCGAAGCTGGCGCCGACCAGCAGGTTCTCGAACACCGTCATGCCGCCGAAGGAGTGGGGGATCTGGTACGAGCGGCCGATGCCCATGCGGCAGCGCTCGTGCACGGAGACCGGCGTGACGTCGCGGCCGTCGAATTTGACGACGCCGTGGTCGGGCTTCAGGCCGCCGGTGATCAGGTTGAACATCGTCGACTTGCCGGCGCCATTGGGGCCGATCACGCCCAGCGCCTCGCCGTCGTCGAGGTGCATGGTCAACTGGTCGGTCACGGTCAGCGAGCCGAAGCTCTTCGACACGTTCTCCAGCTCGAGCAGCGCCGTCATGGCGGTCCCCCGTCGCCGAGGGAGGCGGACACGTGCCCGCCTCCCCACCGCGTACCTAGCCGATGGCCTGCATGGACCCGCTGGTCGGTATGTTGGGCGCCGTCTCGTTCGAGGTGATGACCAGGTCGTATTTGAACTGGCCGCCCAGCCGCCATTGGCCGCCGACCAAGGGCGTCTTGGCGACGTTCTTGACCGGGCCCGCCGACCAGTCGACCGGTCCGACGATGGTGTCGAGCTTGGTCCCCGGGATGGCGTCGCGCACCGCCTCGTACTCCAGTTCCTCGGCGCGGCCGAGCGCGTCGAGCGCGACCTCGAAGAGCGCGTGCACGAAGCCGATCGGCTGGGTCCATTGCTTGCCGGTGGCGGCCGAGTAGGCGGTGGCGAGCTGGCCGGCCGAGCGCCCGGTCAGCGACGACGCGAACGGATGCAGCGGGCTCCACCAGATCTCGCTGGAGAGGTTGTTGCCGGCGTCGCCCAGCGCCTCGACGGCGACCGGGAACAGGATCGCCTTGCCGATCGACGCCGCCTTCGGGTTGAAGCCCTGCTGGCGCGCCTGGGTCCAGAACGTGGTCCAGTCCGGCGGGATGACAACGCCGGTGACGATCTCCACGCCCTCGTTCTTGAACTCGGAGATCTGGGCCGAGAAGTCGTCGGTCAGGTTCTGGTAGCGGCCGGGATCGATCAGCTTGTAGCCCTTCTCCTTCAACACCGGTGGGAAGCCGACATTGGGATCGCCCCAGGCGTTGCCGTCGCCGTCGTTGGGGAACAGGCCGCCGACCGTCTTGTTGGTGTCCAGCTTGTCCCACATGTTGGTGAAGACGGCGATGACGTCCTCGAGGCCCCAGAAGAAGTGATAGGTGTACTCGAAGCCCTCCGCCGGATCGCCGCCGCGGGTGAAGAACCAGGGCTGCCAGGGCGCCACCGTCGAGATGCACGGCACCTCGTTGACCTCGCAGGCGTCCGACACGGGGTTGGTCGTCTCCGGCGTCGAGGCGACGAGCATGACGTCGACCTCGTCCGACAGGATCAGGTCGTTGGCGACCTCCGAGGCGCGGTTCGGGTTCGACTGGCTGTCCTTGACGATGACCTCGACCGCGTGCTTGTCGCCCGCCACCTCGACGCCGGCCTCCAGCGTCGCGGCGAGGTCGGTGAGGATGAAATCGTCGGCCTCGGCGAACGGCGCCAGCGGGCCGGTCTTCGGGCTGACATAGCCGAGCTTGATGGCCCGCGCCGCCTTCGCCGGCCGCGGCAGGTTCATCGCCGCCGCCGCCGTCAGGCCTGCCGCCGTCAGCGCCGTGGTGTGCAGGAACCGGCGCCGCGTCAGCGTGCGCGGCAGTTCAATGAACTTGGTCTTCCCGGTCATCGCGTGTGCCTCCCTTCCCCGTTGTCGTCGAACAGCCTACGCCGCCGGGCGCCGGCCGTGAAAGGCGTCGTCGAGCAGCGCGCGCACGGCGTCGCGCTCGATCGGTCGCGGGTTGTAGTACGGATTGGTCGTCGCCAGCTCCGCCGCGCGGTCCAATTCGGCCTCGGCCATGCCGATGTCCTTGAGCGCCAGCGGTGCGCCGATGCGTTCCGCCAGGTCGTAGAGCGCCGCCGGCGCGTCGTCCGCACCCAGCGCCCGTGCCACGCGCGCCATCGCCGCCGGCGCGGCCGCGCTGTTGTAGGCGGCGGCGTGCGGGATGACGACCGTGTGCACCTCCGCGTGCGGCAGGTTGAAGCTGCCGCCCAGGGTGTGACAGAGCTTGTGGTGGATCGCCATGCCGACGGCGCCGAGCGCCGCGCCCGAGAGCCAGGCGCCGTAGAGCGCGTCGGAGCGGGCGTCGAGGTCGTCGGGCCGCGCCACCACGTCCGGCAGGCTGGCGCCCAGCGCCCGCACACCCTCCTCCGCCATCAGCGAGACGATCGGGTTCGCGGTCTCCGAGTAGAGCGCCTCGACGCAGTGGGCGATGGCGTTCATGCCGCTGGGACCGGAGATCTGCGGCGGCAGGGTCAGCGTCAGCGTCGGGTCGTAGACGACGGTCTTCGGCAGCACCTTGGGGTCGCGCCCGGTGCGCTTGACCCCGTCCTGGGTCAGGTCCCAGATCGGCGTCATCTCGGAGCCGGCATAGGTCGTCGGCACGGCGACGATGGGCAGGCCGAACTCCAGCGCGATGGCCTTGCCGAGGCCGATGGTCGAGCCTCCGCCGACGGCGACGCAGCAATCGGCGCCCACGATCTGCGCCTCGTCGCGCGCCGCCTGCGCCGTCTCGATCGGCACATGCATCACCGCCTGGTCGTAGACGCCGGCGGACCGGTCGCCCAGGCGCGCGGCGACGTCCTCCGCCTGCTCCCGCTGCGGCGGCGTCGCCAGCACCAGCGCACGATTGCCCAGGCGCTCGACCTCGTCCGCGAGCGTGTCCAGGCTGCCGACGCCAAAGACGACGCGGCTGGGCAGCGCCTCGTAGACGAAATCCAGCACCTAGGCGGCCCCCGCGTGCGCCCGCGCGGTGCGCTCGTTCAAGTCGCGCAGCGCGGCGAGCTCGTCGGCCGTCGGCGCCGGCGTCTCGGCGACGTCGTCCGCGACCTTGAGCGACCAGCCGGTCGCCTCGACGGCCTGGTCGACCCTGGCGCCCGGGTGCAGGCTGGTGAGGGTGAACTCCTTCGTCTCGGGATCAGGCGTCAGGACGCCCAGGTCGGTGATGATCGCCGTCGGCCCCTGGCCGCGCAGCCCGGCGCGCTCACGCGCGTCGCCGCCGTCCATGTGGCCGACGGAGGTGACGAAATCGAGCGCCTCGACGAAGGCGCGCGGGCTGTGGCGCAGGATGATCAGCACCTCGCCGGCCGACGCGGCGATCTCCGGCGCGCCGCCGGCGCCGGGCAGGCGCACCTTGGGCGCGTCGTAGCTGCCGCCGATCACGGTGGTGTTGAGGTTGCCGAAGCGGTCGATCTGCGCCGCGCCGAGAAAGCCGACGTCGATGCGGCCGCCCTGCAGCCAATAGCGGAAGATCTCGGGCGTCGAGACCACGGTGTCGGCGGTCTCCGACAACTCCCCGTCGCCGATCGACAGGGGTAGCGCGTCGGGCTTGGCGCCGATGGTGCCGCTCTCGTAGATCAGCACCACGTCGGGCGCGTGGGTCAGCCGCGCGAGGTTGGCGGCGGCGCTGGGCAGGCCGATGCCGACGAAGCACACGGCGCCGTCCGTGAGCCTGCGCGAGGCGGCGATGGTCATCATCTCGTTGGCGCTGTAGTCGGCCATCACGCCGCCTCCCCGGTTGCCGCCAGGCTGGCCTTGAACGCGGCGAAGTCGGCGGTGTCGCGCACGTGGCGCTGCATCCAGGCGGTGAACGCCTCGCGGTCGCGGGCGACCGGGTCCCAGGCCTTGTAGAAGGCGTTGTCGCGGGCATAGTAGCCCTGGGCGTAGGAGGGATGGGCGCCGCCGGGCACGACGCAGACCGCGTCGACCACCCAGCGCGGCAGGATCATCGCGTTGGGCGCGGCATCGAGCTCGTCGACGACCTCCTCGACCGTGACGATGGCGCGCCGCGCCGCCATGACCGCCTCCTTCTGCACGCCGACGATGCCCCACATCAGCACGTTGCCGCGGCGGTCGGCCTGCTGGGCGTGGATGATCGCGGTGTCGAGCCGCACCGCCGGCACTGCCGCCAGTTCGTCGCCGGTGAACGGGCAGGTGATGAGCTTGATCATCGGGTTGTGCTTCGGCAGGTCGCTGCCGACATAGCCGCGCATGATCGCGAAGGGCAGGCCGCTGGCGCCCGCGACGTAGGCGTTGGCCAGGTCGGCGTGGCTGTGCTCCTCGATGGCGAGCGGCCGCGGCCAGCCCTTCTCGACCGCGTCGCGGAAGCGGTGCAGCGAGCCGACGCCCGGGTTGCCGCCCCAGGAGAACACCAGCTTCGACGCACAGCCCATGCCGATGAGCTGGTCGTAGACCACGTCGGGCGTCATGCGCACGATGGTCAGGTCCTGTTTCGCCTGGCGCACGATCTCGTGGCCCGCGGCGAACGGGATCAGGTGGGTGAAGCCCTCGAGCGCCACCGTGTCGCCGTCCTGGACCAGGCCGGCGACGGCCTCGCGCAGGGTCGTGATCTCGGCCATGGAACTCTCCTCTCGCCGGCCGTCAGCGCGGGTAGTAGGGCGGGATCCGGGCGTCGACGTTGACCCACACCGACTTGGCGTCGGTGTATTCGTGCATCGCCTCGAAGCCCATCTCGCGGCCATAGCCGCTGCTGCGCACGCCGCCGAAGGGCGAACCCGGATTGACCCGCTTGTAGCAGTTGATCCAGAACATGCCGGTGTGGATCTGCCGCGCCAGGCGGTGCGCCCGCTGCAGGTCGCGCGTCCACAGGCCGCCGCCCAGGCCGTACTCGGTGCCGTTGGCCATCGCCAGCACCTCGTCCTCGTCCTTGAAGGTCGAGACCGAGACGAAGGGGCCGAACACCTCCTCCTGGCAGACCCGGTCCTGCGGCTGGGCGCGCACCACGGTGGGGCGCACGTAGCAGCCATCGGCCAGCGCCGGGTCGTCCGGCACGGCGCCGCCGGTCAGCACCTCGCCGCCCTCCTGGTGCGCGATCTGGACGTAGCTCAGCACACGCTCCTGGTGCATCTTCGACGTCAGCGGCCCCATCTCCGTGCCCTCGGCCAGCGGGTCGCCGAGCTTGATCGACTCCGCGAGCTTGATGAAGCCGTCGAGGAACTGGTCGGCGATCTTCTCCTGCAGCAGCAGGCGCGAGCCGGCGATGCAGGCCTGGCCCTGGTTGTGGAAGATCGCAAACGCGCTGCCGCCGATCGCCGCCGGCAGGTGGGCGTCGTCGAAGACGATGTTGGCGCCCTTGCCGCCCAGCTCGAGCTGCACGCGCTTGAGGTTGCCGGCCGAGGACTCGACGATGCGGCGGCCGATGTTGGTCGAGCCGGTGAAGGCGATCTTGTGCACGTTCGGGTGCTCGGCCAGGTGCTGACCGGCGGTCTGGCCATAGCCCGGCACGATGTTGACGACGCCCGGCGGAAAGCCGACCTCGTGCATCAGCTCGGCGATGCGCAAGGCCGACAGCGGCGTCAGCTCCGCCGGCTTCATGACGACGCAGTTCCCCGCCGCCAGCGCCGGGCCCATCTTCCAACTGCAGAACATCAGCGGGAAGTTCCACGGCACGATCTGGCCGACGACACCCACGGGCTCCCGCGTCACATAGTTCAGGAACCCCTGCTCGACCGGCACCACGGTGCCTTCGAGCTTGTCCGCCATGCCGCCGAAGTAGCGGAAGGTGACGGCGGTGCGCGGCACGTCGAGCGCGCGCGTGTCGCGCAAGGGATGCCCGGCGTCGAGGGACTCGAGCCGCGCCAGCTCCTCGGCGTTGTCCTCGATCCTGTCGGCGAGCCTGAGCAGCAGGCGGCCGCGGTCCATCGCGGCCATGCGGCTCCAGGCCGGGGACGCGTCGTTGGCGGCGGCGACGGCGCGGTCGATGTCGGCTGCCTTGGCCTCGGCGACGTCGGCGATCTTCGCGTTGTCGTGCGGGTTCAGCACGTCGATCGTGGCGCCGTCCGCGGCGTCGACGAATTCGCCGCCGACGAAGAGTTTCGTCTGGATATGCATGGCGTCCCCCTCGCGCGCCCGTCTCGTGCGGGTCGTCGCCGGGGCGGTCCGGTGGCGGGACCGCCCCGGTGCCGCGTCAGAACTGGACCGGCGTCACGGGTGCCTGGCCGCTGACGACCAGTTCCGGGATCTTGTTCGAGGCGTTCTCCCAGACGAGCAGCATGGAGCGCTTCGACGAGTAGCCCTGGTGGCGGATGTCGGCCGGCATCGCGGCGATGTCGCCGGCGCGCATGGTGACGATGGCGCGCGGCTTGCCGGTGTCCTTGTCCTTGACCTCCCAGGTGATCTCGTCGGAGAGCTGCAGGAACCACTCGACGCGGTCGTTGCCGTGCTCCACGGGCAGGATGAACTCCTCCGAGGTCGGGCAGAACAGGCTCTCCTTGACCACCGAGCAGACGCTGGGGTTCCAGGTCACGTCGGAGCGCGACAGGTAGCCGTAGAGATTGAACGCGGAGACCTCGCTCTCGAAGCCCGGCTCGGCCTCGACCAGGGGCTGGTCCTGCGCCACGTCGGCGAACATGCGGTTGACCGGGAAGCCGTTGTCGTCGGTGCGGACCACCGCGTCGTTCGGCAGGCCGACCATGCGCTTCGCCGTGACGCGCTGGCGCGTGACCGCCTCGTCGTTGCTGCCGCTCTTGCGGCCCCACGGCGCCCCGGTCTCCTGCGGCGCGGCGAACGGGTCGAAGCCGGCGTTGGTCCAGTCGCCGACCATTTCCTTGAAGATCGGCATCAGCTCCTCGGAGGCGAACGTCTCCAGGTGGTCCAGGCCGCCGGTCTTGTAGGCCTCGTTGTAGCTGCCGGCGAACATGTCGACCGTGCCGTAGTGGTTGGTCGTGCCGAACACCGGATCGAAGTTGACCGTGCCGTAGAAGAAGTTCCAGGCCACGTCGCGCATCAGCGCGCGCAGGAAGGCGTCGATCGCCATCACGTGGCTGCCCTTCGGCCAGGTGATGTGCGCGAAGTACTCGTCGCGGCTGAACTCGAAGGCGCCGGCCCGGAAGCGCTTGTAGCCGGTCTCGTTGTCGATCGGCAGGACCTCGAAATCGTGCGTCAGTGTCATCGTCGTTCCCCTACCCTCGCGCGGGCGGCAATGCCGGCCGGCGGTTGAACCCGTGTCTCGCGTGCGTCGCGCTAGCCGGTCTGGCAGATTTCGGCCCACTTCTGGACCGTGACCGCGCCTTCTATGCTCTGGAAGATCATCGCGGACGGCGCGTCGGCCTGGAACCGGTAGGCGGCACCGACCGGCAACAGGGCCATGTGGCCGCGCTTCAGCACGATGCGCCCCATCTTCTGGCCGTCGGGCGTGTCGTCGAGCTGGATGGCGCCCTCGCTCTCGGCGTCGACCACCGACGGGTCCGCCAGCTTGACCAGGTGCACCTCGATGGCGCCGTCCATGCACAGCGCGAACTCGTCGTGAGCGCAGGTGAACCAGGGCGAAGTGCCCTCGGCGCGCGCCGCCTCGATGACGTACTCGAAGTTCTTGCCCACCGCGACGCGTTCGTAGGGCGCGGAGGTCGCGGCAACGTCGAAGACGTTGGAAAAGACGTAGTTCTTGGGATCGTCGTCGATCACCGTGACGCCGCCCTTCTGGTAGTCGTTGAGCGCGCCGAAGACGGTCGTGTAGTCGGACATGTCGTTTCCCCTTCCACCCTTGCGGCACGTGGGCTGATCGGCGCCAAGTCGGCCGGCGCGCCCAAGTACCCGCTCGCGGTCGGCCCCTCGGCGCCGCCACCGCGTCCTCCGAAACGCGGCACCGTGAACCGGCCTGTTGTTCGCTTTGCGAACTTACGTTCGACCAGCGAACATTGAACCGTATGGCGGTGCGCCTGTCAAGCGTCAACTGCAGGCGCGGCGTACACAGGTTGTTTCCGCCGGCGCGGCTTTCGCGTGGCGTGGCAAGTCGGGAAGGGAGGGCCGCGTACACGGCGCCGCCGGCTCAGCGTTCGCGGAACGCTTCGGACTGCAGCTTCAGGACCGGCATGATGAGGTAGTCGAGCACCGAGCGCGTGCCGGTGTGGATATCGACCGTGGCCTGCATGCCGGGCGCGATGGCCAGCGCCTCGTTGTCGTCGAGGTAGGCCGACTCGGTCTCGACGACGACGCGGAAGTAGGGCTGGCCCATCGGGTCGGTATCGGCATCGGCGGCGACGTTGACGACCGTGCCGTCCAGGCCGCCGTAGCGGATGAAGTCGTAGGTCGTGACCTTGACCACCGCCGCCTGACCGACGCGCACATAGCCCACGTCGACCGGATTCAGGTGGACCTCGACGACCAGCTTGTCGCGCGTCGGCACGATCTCCATGATCGGCTCGCCCGGCCGCACGACGCCGCCGATCGTCGTCGCGCTCAGGTTCTTCACCACGCCGTCGATCGGGCTGAGGATCTCGGTGCGGAACTGCTGGTCGGTGGCACGGCTGGGGATCTGGCGCAGCCGCGCCATCTCGCGCTCGACGTCGCCCATGGCCTCGGCGGCCTCGCGGCGGAAGCGCAGCACCGTGTCGCGCTCGCGGCTGCGCGCCTCCTCCTGCGCCGCCTCGGCGCGCGGCAGCTCGGTCTCCAGGCTCTCCAGCTCGCCGATCAGCGCCTGCACCTCGCGCTCGAGCTGCAGCACCTCGAAGCGCGGGATCAGCCCGTCCTCCATCAGCGGCCGCTGCTGCTCGAAGAATTCGCGGGCCAGCTTCAGGTCGGCCCGGGTGGCACGCAGGCGGGCCTCGATCTCGGCGATCTCCAGGCGCCGCTGGCTGACCTGCTCGGCCAGCACTTCCAGCGCGCTGACCATCTGCCTGCGCCGGCCGGTGAAGGCCGCCAGTTCGGCGCCGGCGAGCTGTGGCTGGCGACCGGCCGGTTCGGGCGGCAGGGTCAGCTCGACGCCCTCGGCCTCGGCCTTCAGCCGCGCCTGGGTCAAGAGCAGGCCGTCGAGGCGGATCTGCAGTTCGTCCTGGTCGAGACCGCTGCTGCCCAGGTCGAGCTGCAGCAGCGGATCGCCGGCGCTGACCGTGGCGCCCTCGCGCACGTCGGTGCGCTCGACGATGCCGCCCTCCAGGTGCTGGATCAGCTTGACCTGGCCCTGCGGCACGACCTCGCCTTCGGCGACCGCGACCTCGTCGAGCTGCGCCTGCCAGGCCCAGACCACGCCGCCGGCGACGAGCGCGATGAGGATGAAGGCGAGCCGGCGCCAGCCGCGGCCGGGCCGTTCGTCCAGCAGCGCGTCGAGGGCGTCGGCGCTCATGCCCGCTCGCCCTGGCGCCGCGGTCCCTCGGCGACGGGCCGCGGGCCGCCGAGCAGCTGGGGCAGCACCTCGCGCGCCGGGCCGGCGAGCGTCACCTGGCCGCGCTGCATCACGGTGATGTCGTCGCAGGCGGCCAGCAGCGGCGGGCTGTGCGTCACCAGCACGACGCACTTCGTCGCCGCCAGCTCGCGCAGCCGGTCGCGCAGCCGCTCTTCCGCCGCGCGGTCGAGGCTGGCCGTCGGCTCGTCGAGCAGCACCGCCGCCGGGTCGCCGACGAGGGCGCGGGCGATGGCGATGCGCTGGCGCTGGCCGGCGGAGAGCTGGTGGCCGCCCTCGCCGACGTCGGTACCGTAGCCGTCGGGCAGGTCGACGATGAACTCGTGGGCCAGCGCCTGCTCCGCCGCGGCGACGATCGCCGGGTCGTCGACCTCGCGGCCACCGGCGATGTTGTCACGGATGGTGCCGGCGAACAGGAACACCTCCTGCGGCACATAGCCGATCCAGCGCGCGATCTCGGCGCGGCTGAACTGGGCGATGTCGGCGTCGTCGATCAGCACCCGGCCGCTGTCCGCGGCGTAAAGGCCCTGGAGCAGCTTCAAGAGCGTCGACTTGCCGCTGCCGTTGCTGCCGACGATGCCGTGCACGGCGCCGGGGCCGAAGTCGACCACCAGGCCGTCGACCGCGGGCGCCGCGTCGGCGGCGTAGGCGAAGCGCAGCGCCTCGGTCTTCAGGGCGCCCTGCGGCCGCTCGAGCTCGATGCGGCTCTCCTGCAGGTCCTCGGCGAGCGCGAACACCTCGCCCAGGCGCGCCACCGACTGGCGGCAGCGCACGATGTTGCGCCAGCCGCCGACCAGCTGGTTGAGCGGCCCGGTGACGCGGTTGGTCAGCATGTTGGCAGCGATCAGCGCACCGATGGTGAGTTCCTGGCCGATGATCGCCATGGCGCCGACAGCCGTGAGGCCGATCGTGGTGGCCAGCGCCAGGAGCGTCGCCAGGTTGCCGTAGCCGTCGCTGCGGCTGCCGCGGGCCAGCGCGCTCTTGATCTTTTCGGCCTGGCGTGCCTCCCAGCGGGCGTGGAACAGCGCGCCCATGTCGAGCGCCTTCAGCGTGGCGCGGCCGCTGATCATCTCGCCGACCACGGCGTCGCGGTCCTGCATGGCGCCGCGCTCCTGCCGGCCGGCCTGGGTCATGCGCAGCGACGACCACAGCGTGAGCAACAGGAACAGCGGCACGGCGACCAGCAGCACCCAGACGACCGGCGCCGCGATCAGCCAGATCAGGCCCAGGAATATGACCACGAACGGCAGGTCGACGAGCAGCAGCGCCGGCGGCCCGGCGACCGTGTCGCGCACCGCCTCGGCGTCGCGCGCCAGGCCGTGCCAGCGCGCCGCCGGCATCTGTTCCAGCACGCGCAGGGGCAGCGCCGTCAGCTTGTGGAACAACAGGCGACCGACGTCGACGTCGACGTTCAACGCCGCCTGCTGCAGGACCCGCGAACGCGCCTGGCGCAGCACGTAGTCGAACAGGATGGCGAGACCGACGCCGATGACCAGGCCTTGCAGTGTGGTCAGGCCGGCATGGAAGACGACGCGATCGTAGACCTGCAAGACGAAGACGGGCACGGCCAGCGCCAGCAGGTTGACGAACATCGAGATCGCCACCAGCTCGCGAAAGCGCGGCCACAGCGGCCGCAACAGGCGGCCCAGCCAATCTCCGCGCCCGGCGCTCTTCATGCGCCCCTCACCCGCTGCCTACATGACCGGGACTATAGCCCGAATTGGTTAACGCCGAATCCTAGAGCGTTGTCGTTTCGGACGGACTCGGCTCCGGCCCGCACCCCCGCCCGGCCACCCCGAGGATACTGCCATGGGTGGCCGGGCGGGAGTGCGGGCCGGCGATGCACCTTCAATCGACACGCTCTAGTCAGCGACCGGATCGACGACGACGAGGGAGAGCTGCGCCGGCGTCAGGCGGCCCATGACGAACAGCAGGCGGTAGCTGGAAAGCCGTGCGTCGAATTCGGCGCTGACCAGGTTGATGCGCGCGCTGAAGGTCTCGGTCTCGGCGTCCAGCACGTTGATCGCCGTCTCGCGGCCGGCCTCGCGCAGCCGCGAGCGCGCCTCTGAAGACCTCCTCCGAGATCGACACGGCGTTGCGCAACAGCTCGACGCGCTCGCGCGCCGTCTGCAGCTCCTCCCAGGAGTCCTTGACCTGCTGGCGCACGTCGCGCACGGCGTTGTCGACGTCGTCGCGGCTGGCGGCGGAGTTGAGCGACGCGGCGGCGACGTCCGCCTGGGTGCGGAAGCCGGTAAAGAACTGCCAGGTCGACTGCAGGAGGATCGTGTAGTCGCGCCGGATGCCGCGCTCGGCGTCGATGTTCTTCTCCCAGTTGGCGGAGCCGACGATGCCGACGCGCGGATAGTACGGCGAGGCGGCGACGGTGCGTTGCCGGTCGGCGACGTCGACCTGGACGCGCCGCGTGCGCAGCACCAGGTTGTCGGTCGCGGCGGTCGCCAGCGCGTCGTCGAGCGAGGACGGCAACAGCTCCTCCGGCACCGGCGGCGTTTCCATGCTGCCGACCTCCGGCGGCACGGCGAACAGCTCGCGATAGCCGGCGATGGCGGGTTTCAGGGCGCCCGCGAAGGAGACCCTCAGCTCCCGCGCGCGCTGCAGGCGCGACTTCGCCAGCAGCACGTCGACCGTGGCGCCGCTGCCGCGCTGCACCCGCTCGTCCTCCAGCTGCAGCTGGGTGCGGATGGTCTGCTCGTTCTGCACCGCGAGGTCGACCAGCGCGGCCTGGCGGATCACGTCCAGATAGGCGCTGACGCCCTCCAGCAGCAGCGCCTGGCGCGTATTCGAGAGCTGCAGGTCCGAGACGTCGCGGCTGAGCTCGGCGATCTGGACGTTGCTCTCGTTGCGGAAGCCGCTGAACACGTTCTGCGTCACCGACAGCGTCGCCTTGTAGCGCGGCAGGCTGGAGGCGTCGCCCGGGTCGGCGCGGCGCGACGGGCTGTCGATGTACTCATAGCCGGAGTCGCCGGTCAGGTCGGCCTGGGGCAGCTGGTCGGCGAAGGCGCGCCGGATGCCCTCGCCCGCCGCCTGTTTGCGCTTCAGCGCGGCACGGACCTCGGGGTGCGTGTCGATCAGATTCTGCAGGGCCTGGCTCAGTGGCTCCGCGCCGACGGCGCCGGGCCACAGCAGGACGGCGGCAACGCAGGCTGGTCGTATGAGGCGGCTGAACGCGCGCAAGGAAAAACTCCGGAAGCGCCGACACCCCTTCGGCGGCCTCTATCGTAGAGTCCACCCTTGCCGCGTCAAGGCGGGCAAGCCGTTACAATCGGTTACATAGACAAATTTGCTGGAAAGACCACTGAAATGTTAGAATAGTAATTGAATTTTAACCATTTTTTCGCACCGGCGCCCGACCCGCGGCTTCACGCTGTCGCGGGTCGAAGCTAGGCCCGGGTCGAACCGTGTGGGGGCCGCTTCGTGGCGCAACCGGGACTGCAGCGGGCGACGCAGAACGCCCCGCCGTCGGCAGCCGACGACGCGCCCGTCGTGGTCGTCGCGACGGCCGGCGAGACGCTGATCGTCCCTGGCGGCACGCTGCTGCTGACCGCCCAGTTCGCCCGCGCCGGCGCCGATCTGGTGCTGACCGGCGAGAACGGCCAGGTCATCGTCGTCGAAGGCTTCTTCACGGCCGAGCCGCCGCCGGACCTCGCCACCGCCGGCGGCGCGGTGATCCCGGCGCATCTGGCGGCAAAGCTGGCCGGCCCGGTCGCGCCCGGCCAGTACGCCCAGCTTACGCCGGGCGCCGCCGGCGGCGAGCAGATCGGCGAGATCACCGAGACGACGGGTGTTGTCCGCGTCGTCCGCGCCGACGGCACACGCGAGACGGTCGGCGACGGCGCGCCGGTCTTCGCCAACGACATCATCGAGACCGGCGGCGGCGGCGCCGTGGGCGTCGAATTCGTCGACGGCACGTCCTTCGCGCTGGGCGCCGGCGCCCGCATGGTGCTGGACAAGTTCGTCTACGACCCGGCGACCGAGTCCGGCGAGAGCGTGCTGTCCGTCGTGCAGGGCGCGTTCTCCTTCGTCAGCGGCAAGATCGCCGAGGGCAACCCGGACGGGCTGATCGTCGAGACGCCGGTGCTGACCATCGGCATCCGCGGCACTGGCGTGCTGGGCAACGCCCAGGCCGAGGGCGAGGTGAGCTTCGTCGCCGTGCGCGACGGCACCGTGATCGTCAGCAACGACGCCGGCAGCGAGCAGGTCGAGGCCGGCCAGATCACCCAGGCCAGCAGCCGCTTCATCGCGCCGGAGCCGGCCCGCATCGCGACCCAGGAAGACCTGGTGAACGCCTTCGGCGGCGACCTGGTCACCAACCTCGACTCGCGCATCGAGAGCGGCCGCCAAGACGACAGCGGCGGCGACGACGACCGCCGCGGCGGCAGCGGCGGCGACGGCGACGGCGACGGCGAGACCGGTGAAGGCGGCGAGGGCGGCGACGGCGAGGGCGAAGGCGGCGAGGGCGAAGGCGAGGGCGAGGAAGCGGAAGAGGCCGAAGAAGCCGAAGAGGCCGAGGAAGCGCCCGAGGGCGAAGGCGAGGGCGAGGGCGAAGGCGAAGGCGAGCAGCAGGGACAGGGCGAAGGCGACGCGGAGCAACAGCAGGCCCAGGGCGAGGGACCTGGCGAAGGTGCCGGCGAGGGGCCGGCCGGCGGCGCCGGCGGCGGTGATGCCGGCGGCGAGGGTGACGGCGGCGAGGGTGACGGCGGCGAAGGCGGCGAGGGCGAAGGCGGCGAGGGCGGTGAGGGCGACGGCCAAATCGGCGGCGCCTCGACGACCGCAGACACGGCACTGGCCGCGCCACCCCCGCCGTCGCCTCCCGCACCACCACCACCACCGCCGCCCCCGGCCCCGCCGCCGACACCGATCGCGGCGCCGCCACCGCCACCGCCACCACCGACGCCACCGACGCCACCGCCGCGCCCCCGTCCCACTCCGAAGCCGGAGCCGGAGCCGGAGCCCGACCCAACGATCTTCGGCGGCGAGGGCGATGACGAGCTGACCGGCGGTGCGGGCGTCGACGTGCTCAACGGTCTCGGCGGCGACGACAGCATCTCCGGTGGCGGCGGCGGCGACACGCTGACCGGCGGCAGCGGCGACGACGACCTCGACGGCGGCACCGGCGACGACACCTTGAACGGCGGCGGCGGCGACGACCGGCTGTCCGGCGGCGACGGCAACGACACGCTCAACGGCGGCGCCGGCGACGACCTGATGATCGGCGGCAGCGGCGCCGGCGACGACACGCTGAACGGTGGCGCCGGCTTCGACACCGTGCGCTACACCAGCGACACCGCCGGGCTGACGGTCAATCTCACCACCGGCATCGCCAGCGGCGGGCCGGCGGTCGACGACGACACGCTCAACGACGTCGAGGGCGTGATCGGCGGCCAGGCGGACGACGTGCTGACCGGCGACGCCGCGGCGAACCTGCTCGACGGCTTCCTCGGCGCCGACGAGCTGCGCGGCGGCGCCGGCAACGACACGCTGGTCTTCGATGCCGCCGACACGGTGGTCATCGGCGGCCTGGGCATCGACACGCTGGCGATCGGCACCGCGCAGGGCCAGGACGCCGACCTGGGCGTCGACGCCACCGGCGCCGACATGGACCTGGTCGCCTTCACCGCCCTGCCCGGCCGCACGCTGGAGGGCATCGAGGCCGTCGACCTGCGCGGCTTCGGCAGCAACAAGCTGACGATCGACGCGGCGACCCTCGTCGGCCTGTCGAACACCAGCGACACGCTGGTGGTGCGCGGCGACGGCGGCGACAGCGTCGTCGCGACGGGGGCCTGGACGTTCGACACTGCCGAAGATATCGACGGCACCACCTTCGACGTGTTCAAGAGCGACGGCGCGACGCTGAAGGTGGCGCAGGCGATCGACCAGAGTGGCATCCCGGTGCCGCCGGCCATCAGCGTCGCCGACGCGTCGGGCAGCGAACTGGCCGGCGCGGTGAAGTTCACGCTGACCCGTGCCGGCGATCTCAGCCAGGCCTCGACCGTCGACTACGCGGTCACCGCCGGCAGCGCCGAGGCGGGTCCCGACTTCGTGGCGCCGGCCGGCACGACCGTTACCTTCGCGGCGAACGAGAGCAGCAAGGGGATCACCGTGCTGCTGGTCGCCGACGGCCTCAACGAGGGCGCCGAGACGTTCTCGCTGACGCTCGCGAACCCGAGCAACGCCCGCCTCGCCGACCCGCAGGCGACCGGCACGATCGTCGCCGACGCCGCCAACACGGCGCCCGTCGCCGCGAGCCACGTCGTGCTGGTCGACGACGACTTCGACGACGAAGAGCTCGACGACGCGATCTGGAACGTCGTCGACGGCTACCGCCCGGGCAGCCGGGACGAGGTCGTCGAGCAGGACGGCGGCCTGGAGCTGAGCAACCGCGAGCACCTGGTCACCGTCGCCGAGTACGAGCCGACCGCCGCGGCGCCGCTGGTGATTTCCGGCACCTGGACCTTCGATCAGGGCGGCGACGTGCTGCAGGTGCTGACGCGCAGCGACGGCGTGCCCGTGGCGCCGGTCGGCGAGACCCGGACCGGCATCGAGTTCCAGGCCGACGCCACGACAAACTCGATCGACATCGTCGGCCGCGGCGCGGCGGCGGGCACGGTGACCGGGCTCAGCGGCGACGCGGCGGGCGCGGTGAGCGGCGACGCGGCGATCACGCTGACGCCGGGCGGCACGTACAGCTTCGAGCTGACGGACAACGGCACCGACCTGCGCTTCACACTGACCGATACCGGCGACCAATCCAACACGGCCAGCGTCACAGCCTCGAGCACGTTCGAGGCGGCGACCAACTTCGTCGTCTTCCATAACCGCGAAGAGACGGACGTCAGCCACAAGAGCACGCTCGACGACGTGGTCATCGAGCGGCGCCTGCTGCGCGACGAGGACGACCCGTTCGACGGCACGCTGGCCGGCAGCGACGTCGACGGCCAGGCGCTGGCTTTCAACATCGTCGCGACGCCGAGCCACGGCACGATCACGGCCTTCGACGGCGCGACCGGCAAGTTCAGCTACGCCGCCGACCACAATTTCTCGGGCACCGACAGCTTCACCTTCGAGGTCGACGACGGCGCCGGCGGCACGTCGACCGGCATCTACCGTTTCCGCATCGATGCCGTGCAGGACGCGCCCGTCGCCACCGGCCTCGCCAACGAGGACGGCGGCGCGCTGAGCGTCGACGGCTCGGGCGCGGCGGCGCAGGTCGCGGGCTTCAGCCCGGCCGGCTTCAGTGCGTTGACCATCGAGGCCATCGTGCGCTTCGACGGCGCCAGCTTCGCCGCCGCCAACCCCATCGCCGCCTTCGACGGCGGCCCGGTGCTGAGCGTGACCGCGGGTGGCGCGCTGAGCCTCGACGGCGTCCTGACCGGCGGCAGCGTGACGCCCGGCCAGGAGACCCATGTCGCGGTGACCTACGACGGCACAACGACGCGGCTGTTCGTCGACGGCGCGCGCGTCGGCGACGTGACCGGCGGCCCGACGTTGAGCGGCACGGACTTCAAGATCGGCGCCGGCGCCAGCGGCTGGGACGGCCTGATCGACGACGTCCGGGTGTGGAGCGTCGCCCGCACCCAGGCCCAGATCGACGCCAACCGCCAGACCGAGCTGAAGGGCGACGAGGCGGGCCTGGAGGGCTACTGGCGCCTCAACGAGACCGGGGGGTCGACCGCCGCCGACCGCACCGGCAACGGCCACGACGCGACGCTGACCGGCGGCGCCATATTCGACCCCGACGGCGCCCTGCCGGCAACCGAGATCAGGCTCGACGAAGGCGCCAATGTCACGGGCACATTCGGCGCCCTGGAAATCGACCCGGTCGGCGGCCTCGACTTCTCGATCGCGACCGGTCCGGCGCACGGCACGCTGAGCGGCCTCGACGCCGCAAGCGGCGCCTTCACCTACACCCACGACGGCGGCGAGACGACGGCCGACAGCTTCACCTACGAAGTCACCGACGCGCTGGGCAACACCGGCCAGCGCACCATCGAGATCGTCGTCAAACCGGTCAACGACCCGGCGACGGCGACGAACCTGAACCAGACCCTGGGCTACACCGAGGACTCCGGGGCCGTCGCGTTCAACGACTTCGCGCTGGCCGACCCGGACGTCGGCGAGGTGATCAGCGCGACCGTGACCCTCGCCGATCCGACGGCGGGGACGCTCTCGTCGGGCCAGGGCGGCACCTTCGACGCCGACACGGGCGACTGGAGCCTGCAAGGCTCGGTCGCGAGCGTCGGTGCGGCGCTGGACGCCCTGCAGTTCAACCCGATCGCCGACCTCGACGTCGACACGACCGCCGCGGTCAACATCAGCGACGGCACGGCGCCGGCGCTCACCGGCACGATCGAGCTGGACGTCACGCCCGTGAACGACGCGCCGGAGGCCACCAACACCGGGCAGACGGTCGCCTATACAGAAGACGCCGCCTCGGCCGTGTTCGCGCCCATCGTCGTCAGCGATGTGGACACCGGCGACACGGTCACCGTCAGGCTGACGCTCGCCAATACGGCGACCGGGGCGCTGACGTCGCAGAACACCGGCCAGGCCGGCGGCCCGACCTACACCGCCGGCACCGGCGTCTGGCAGTTCACGGGCAGCGTCGCCACGGTCAACGCCGAACTGACGTCCCTCGCCTTCGCGCCGGCCGCCAACAACGACCTCGACACGACGGTCGCGGTGTCGGTCACGGACGCCGCCGGCGAGGAAGTCACCGACACGGTCACCCTGGACGTGACGCCGGTGAACGACGCGCCGACAGCAACGAACCTGTCGCAGACGCTGAGCTACGTCGAGGACACCGGCGCCGTCGCGCTCGACGACTTCGCGCTGGCCGACCCGGACACCGGCGAGGTCATCACCGCGACGCTGACCCTGGATGACAATACGCTCGGGACCCTGTCGTCGAGCGCGGGCGGCAGCTTCGACGCCGGCACGGGCGTGTGGACCGTGCAGGGTTCGGTCGCGAGCGTCGGCGCGGCGCTCGATGCGCTGCAGTTCAACCCGATCGCCCATCTGGACGTCGACACGACGGCGGCGCTCAACATCAGCGACGGCACGGCGCCGGCGCTGACCGGCACCGTCACTTTCGACGTGACGCCGGTCAACGACCCGGCGACGGCGACGAACCTGAACCAGACGATCGTGTTCGACGAGGACACGCGCGCCGAGCTGGGCGACATCTTCCTCGCCGATCTGGACACCGGCGAGCAGATCACCGCGCGGCTGACGCTCAGCGACGCTTCGGCAGGCACGCTGGCCCTGCCCGACGAGGTCTATTTCAATCCTTCCGCCGGCCTGTGGTGGCTGACCGGCACCGTGGCGGAAGTCAACACGGCCCTGGCGCAGGTCGCCTTCGACCCGGCACAGGACCGCGAGACCGATCTCACCATCGACGTCGCCATCGCCGACGCCGGCGCGGACAGCATCGACAGCCGCGAATCGCCGTTCAAGGACGGCGGCGTCGCCGCGAAGGGCATCGCCGGCGGCACCTTCAACCTGACCGGCCGCGGCGACTTCGACGGCAAGCAGGTGTTCCACTTCGACAACCCGAGCGACGACGCCCTCGACGTCACCTGGAACGTCTCCGGCACGATCATCAACGGCGCCTTCACGGCGCCGCCGCACAGCCGCTCTTTCTTCGAGACCGAGCCTTCGGGCGGCGGCGCGGGTACGACCATCCGCAGCTACACGGACCCCGACACCGGCGCCAACGTGGACCTGACATCGGCCCATGGCGGCAATTTCCCTGAGGACCTGTTCGGCCCACCGATCTTCCGCGCGGAGCTGCCCGAAGGCACGCCGGCGGGCCTGGCCTTCCACGAAGGCACGATCACGCTCGACATCACGCCGGTCAACGACGCGCCGACGGCGACGAACCTGACCCAGACGCTGGACTACGCCGAGGACTCCGGCAGCGTCGCCTTCGCCGACTTCGCGCTCGCCGACCCCGATCTCGGCGAAGTGATCACCGCGACGGTGACGCTGGACGACGCCGCGCTCGGCACGCTGTCGTCGAGCCAAGGCGGCGCCTTCGACGGCGGCACCGGCGTCTGGAGCGTGCAGGGTTCGGTCGCGAGCGTCGGTGCGGCGCTCGACGCCCTGCAGTTCAACCCCATCGCCGACCTCGACGTCGACACCACCGCCGCGGTCAGCATCAGCGACGGCACGGCAGCGGCGCTGACCGGCACGGTGACGCTGGACGTGACGCCGTCGAACGACGCGCCGACGGCGACCAACCTGGACCAGACGCACACCTACGCCGAGGACTCCGGCACCGTCGCCTTCGACAATTTCTCGCTCGCCGACGTGAACACCGGCGAGGTCATCACCGCGACCGTGACGCTGGACGACAAGTCCCTGGGCTCGCTGTCGTCGAGCCAGGGTGGCAGCTACAGCGGCGCCACGGGCGTCTGGACCGCTATGGGCTCGGCCGCGAGCGTCGGCGCGGCGCTGGACGCCCTGCAGTTCAACCCCATCGCCGACCTCGACGTCGACACCACCGCCGCGGTCAGCATCGACGACGGCACGGCACCGGCGCTCACGGGCACGATTACGCTCGACGTGACGCCCTCGAACGACGCGCCGACGGTGACCGTCGGCGGCGGCGACAGCGACGCGGCGACGCTGCCCGAGACCAACGCCGGCCTGACGACGTCGGGAACGCTGACGGTCGGCGACGTGGACACCGGCGACACGGTGAACGCCTCGGTCGCGTCGGTCGCCGCCACCGGCACCGTTACGGGTGCGCCCGACAATGCCACGTTGAAGGCCATGTTCACGGTCGCGCCGCAGGCAATCCTCGACGCGGCCGAGTTCAGCGACACGCTGGGGTGGACGTTCGACTCCGGTGCCACGACCTTCGACTACCTGGCGCCCGGCGAGAACCTGATCCTGACCTACTCGGTCGAGGCCGTGGACAGTCAGAGCGCCAAGGACTCCCGAGACGTCACGGTCACGATCACCGGCACCAACGACGCCCCGGCGATCACGGTCGGCGGCGACGACAGTTCCGGCGCCACCCTAGCCGAGACCGACGCGGGGCTCTCGGCCGCGGGCACGCTGAGCGTCGCCGACCTGGACACCAGCGACGTCGTCACCGCCCAGGTGCAGTCCGGCGCGCGAGATCGCCGACAACTACAACCAGGTGCTGTTCGACGATCCGGGCGATACGACGAAGCTCGACAACCTGCTGCTGCACTACGACTTCGACGACCGCACCGGCACCACGGCCGACAACGTCGCCGGCGGCAACGACGCTACGTTCGAAAGCGGCGCCGCGGCGCCCATGTTCTTCAACCACGCCGGGCGCGCGCTCGACTTCGACGGCACGTCGGCACAGGTCGTTTCGACGCAGACGTTCTCGGGCTCGTCGTACTCCCTCGAAGCGTGGGTCGCCACGACGGAGACCACGGACGGCGCCGGCCTGGTCTCCCTCGGCGAGAACACCCACGAGTACATGGAGATGTCGCTGGCGGTCTCGGGCGGCGTCGGGACCCTGCGCGTCACCGTGTTTGACGGCACGGGCAGCGCACGGGTCTTCGAGGGCACGAAGACGATCAACGACGGCACCTGGCACCATGTCGCGCTCAGCTACGACGCGGCCGCGGACGTGCTGACGGCCTATGTCGACGGCAGCGTGGCGGCCGGCACCATGGTCGCCGACAACGCCCAGAGCTTCTCGCTGACCACCGAGGAGCTGTTCGTCGGCGTCGACAACACGGGTACGAAATTCACCGACGGCGTCATCGACGAGGTGCGCATCTGGCAGGACGTGCGCAGCGCCGCGGAGATCGCCGAGTTCTACAACCAGCCGCTGGTCGTCGGCGACCCGGAGAGCGCCGATCTCGCCACCTACTGGACCTTCGACGAGCTGTCGGGCAGCGTCCAGGACGCCACGACGGCCAACGTCGACGGCACGATCACCGACGCGACGCGTGCGGACACGGCACCCGTGCTTTACGGCCAGGAGCTGACGACGGTCGAGAACGTCGGCCTCTCCGGCACAATGACGGACCGCTTCGCCGACGCCGGCACGACGACGTTCAGCCTGCTGTCGTCGCCCGCGAGCGGGCGCTTGGAGTTCGACACGGCGTCCGGCGACTGGCGCTACCAGCCGCTCGACGACTTCTTCGGCGACGTCAGCTTCCGCATCCGCGCCGAGGACGCCGACGGCTTCCGCGACGAGGAGTTGGTCGCGATCACCGTCGAGAACGTCGACGAGGCGCCCGACGCCAGCCTGATGGGCCGCGGTCTGGCGTTCGACAGCGACGGCGGCACGGCGACCGACGATACGGTCACGCTCGCGGGCTTCGGCGACATGCCGACGACGGCGCTGACCGTCGAGCTGTGGGTCAAGTCGAGCGACGACGGCACGCTGGTCTCCTAGGCCCACGCCGGCGAGGACGACGAACTGCGGCTGATCGACGCCACCAGCCTGAGAGTCGCGCTCGCCGGCACCGAGGTCGACACCGGCATCGGCGTGGACGACGGCGAGTGGCACCACGTAGCCGTGACCTGGACCAACGGCACCGGTGCACTGGAGGTCTACAAGGACGCCCAGGTCGTCTACAGCGGCACGCTGGCGCAGGGCACGACGCTGACGGCGAACGGCACGCTGGTCCTCGGCCAGGACCAGGACAGCGTCGGCGGCGGCTTCCAGGCGAGCGAAGCGCTCGACGGCCAGCTCGACGAACTGCGCATCTGGAACGACGTGCGCAACCAGGCCGAGATCGAAGCCAACATGTACGCGCCGCTCACCGGCGGCGAGGCGGGCCTGGAGCTGAACTGGCGCTTCAACGAGGTGCTGGGCGCCACGGCCGAAGACGAGACCGGCAACAACGACGGCACCATCGGCATCGGCGATCCGATCAACGCCGACCGCGTCGACAGCGACGTCGACCTGCGCATCCTCGACGGCACGCCGGTGACGCTCGAACAGCTCGGCATCGAGCGCGACAACGAGGCGCTCTCGGTGCAGTCGGTGACCCAGGGCGGCAAGGGCACGGTGACGATCACCGGCGGCGGCACGACGGTGACCTACACGCCGGACGTGGGCGCCACCGGCGCCGACGGCTTCACCTACACGCTGGTCGACGGGAACGGCAACACGGACACGGCGACGGTCGACGTCGCGCTGGAGAGCGTGCCGCTGACCAGCAACATGCTGCGCGGCGTCGAGTTCGACCACACCAACACGGTGACCGGCACGTCCACCGGCGACCGCGTCGAGCTGACGAATTTCGCCGCCATGCCGACCAGCGCGTTCACCGCCGAGATGTGGGTCAAGACCACCGACAGCAGCAGCGGGCTCTTGTCCTACGCCGTCGCCGGCAGCAGCAACGAGCTGCTGCTCCTCAACCCGGCGAACCTGCAGGTCTTCGTCAACGCCGGCATCAAGGGCACGGGGATCAACGTCGCCGACGGCGAGTGGCACCACCTGGCCGTCACGTGGCAGCGGACCGACGGCGCCCTCAAGGTCTACAAGGACGGCGTTCTCGAATTCGACGGCACCAATAAGCCCGGCGCATTCATCGCCACCAACGGCACGCTGATGCTGGGCAACGAGCAGGACGCCGTCGGTGGCAATTTCCAGCAGAGCCAGGCGCTGGACGGCATGATCGACGAGTTCCGGCTGTGGGACGCCGTGCGCAGCGAAGCCGAGATCCGCGCCAACATGTACGAGCCGCTGGCCGACGGCACGACGGACCTGCTGGTCAACTGGCGCTTCAACGAGTTCGGCGGCTCGACCGCCGACGATCAGGCCGTCGCCGGCGACGGCACGGGTGCGCAGGACGGCACCATCGTCACCGCCACCCGCGTCGACAGCGACGTCGACGTACGCCTGTTCGACGCGGCGCCGATCACGCTCGAGCAGGTGCTGGCCGACGCCGACGGCAATTCGACGATTACCGCCACGACCAACGGCGCGAAAGGCACCGTCTCGACCGACGGCACGAACCTGACCTACACGCCCACGCCTTCGCCTCCGGCGCCGACAGCTTCACCTACACGTACTCCGACGGCACCGGCATCGACAAAACGGTGACCGTCGACGTCGACCTGCGCGACACGCCCGAGGCCGCCAACATGGCGCGCGGGCTCAGCTTCGACGGCAGCGAGACGGACAACCACGTCACGCTCGCCAGCTTCGACGACATGCCGGCGACCGCCCTCACCGCGGAGCTGTGGGTCAAGACGACCGACACCGCCAGCGGGCTCGTGTCCTACGCCGCCGGCACGAGGTTCAACGAGTTCCTGCTGGAGCGGCCGGAGGACCTGCAGGTCTATGTCGGCAACGCCCAGATCGACACCGGCGTCGACGTCAACGACGGCGAATGGCACCACGTGGCGGTCACCTGGCAGAGCAGCGACGGGGCGCTGAAGGTCTACAAGGACGGCGCGCTGGGCTTCACCGGCACGGTCAAGCAGGGCGCCAGCATCCTCGGCGGCGGCACGCTGGTGCTGGGGCAGGACCAGGACAGCGTCGGCGGCGGTTTCCAGCAGAGCCAGGAGTTCGACGGCCAGCTCGACGAGCTGCGCCTGTGGGACGACGTCCGCACCCAGGCCGAGATCCAGTCGAGCATGTATGACGCGCTGCCCGACGGCGAGCCCGGGCTGGTCGTCAACTGGCGCTTCAACGAAGCGACCGGCGCCACCGCCGGCGACGGCGCGATCTTGGGCGACGGCGTCGCGGCCCATGACGGCACGGTCGCCGGCGCCACGCGCGGTACCAGCAACGTCGACCTGCGCACCAACGACACCGATCCGGTGACGCTGGAACAGCTCGGCATCGACGCCGACGGCGACGCGACGAGCGTCGGCGCCACGACGAACGGCACCAAGGGCACGGTGACGACCGACGGCTCGACCGTCACCTACACGCCCAACGCCGGCGCCTCCGGCAGCGATACGTTCACCTACACGCTGGGCGACGGCACCGGGCTCTCCGACACCGTGACCGTCGACGTACGCATCAACAGCACGCCGGTCGTGACCAACTACAATCCGGGCAGCACGGCGGTGTTCGACGGCGTCGCGGCGCAGGCGGCGTCGGCCGCGGCGCTCTCGCTTACGTCGCACACGATCGAGGCATGGGTGCAGACGACCGACAGCGTGAGCGGCGAGGCCGGCGACAGCCCGAAGGGCGTGCTCGTGATCGGCGACGCCGGGGGCGCCTACTCCGAACTCGCGCTGTTCGACGGCGGGCGGCTGCGCGTCAGTGTCAATGACAGCGCGGGCAACAGTCGCGCCTACATCAATGATTTCACCGACCCCGGCTTCGTCAAGATCGACGACGGCGCATGGCATCATGTCGCCTTCACGTTCGACAGCGCGACCGACGCCGTGTCGCTGTTCTTCGACGGCGCGGCCGAGCCGCTCGTCACGCTCTCAAGCGACAACACCGCGTTCGCCCTGACGAACGAGGCCCTGCGCGTGGGCACCGATGTCGACGGCGCGAACCCTGCCCAGGTCGCGGTCGACGAGGTCCGCGTCTGGTCCGATGTGCGCAGCGCCCAGGAGATCGCCGACAACTACCAAGGCCAGGTCGCGACCGGCTCTGCGAACCTCGCCGCCTACTACCGCATGGACGACCGCACCGGCACGGGCGTCACCGACTCCGCCGGCTCGAACGACCTGACGCTGTCCGGCGGCGCCTACTTCGCCAGCCCCGACCGCGGCGTGACGCTGGATGGCACCGACGACCACGTCAGCCTCGCGGCCGGCGCCATCAACGACCTCTCGGCAGGCACCATCGAGGCCTGGATCTACCTCGACGACAACACCGAGGAGACCATCACCGCGAAGCAGGACGACGTCGACGCAGACGCGTACGCGCTGTTCAAAATCGGCCACAACGCTAACGGCGCCGGCGATGCCGGTCAGCTGTATTTCCAGGGCCAGAACGGTGCCATCGCCGAGAGCTCCAAGCTCGTCGGCACCGGCCAGTGGACCCATGTCGCCGTGACGTTCCAGCCCACGCCGGCCTCCAGTTCGACCGCCTTGTTCTACGTAAATGGCCAAGCGGCGGGCGGCCATATCAACTTCGGCGGCAGCTTTTCTATACCCGACGACCCGACGGTTACGGCGACGTCGATCGGGGCCTGGCTGGGCGACGGCGGCGGCAAGTACTTCGACGGCCTGATCGACGAGTTGCGGGTCTGGAGCGTCGCCCGCAGCGAGGCCGACATCCTGGCCGACATGAACGACCAGCTCAGCGGCAGCGAAACAGGCCTGGAGGCCTACTGGCGTTTCAATGAGACGACCGGCACGCTGGCCGACGACCTGGCCGGCAGCAGCGACGGCACGCTGACGAGCGGCGCGGCGTTCACGCAGATCGGCGCCGACGTCAGCGGTACCGACATCCTGACCAGCACCGACGTCGGGGCGACGTTGTTCCACGCCGCGAGCGACGCCGACGGCGACACGGTCACGGTCTTCGGGCCCGACGACCCGGCGAGCGGCACCGCGGTGCGGAACCCTGACGGCAGCTTCACCTACCAGCCCAGCGACACGCCCGGCAGCGATTCGCTGGGCTACCAGGCCACCGACGACCACGGCGGCCAGGCCGACGTCAGTTCCAGCGTGGAGATCGTGTGACCGCACGCGCCACACTCCGCGCCTTTTTCGCCAGCGGGCGGCTGCTGGGCGTGGCGCTCCTGGCCGGACTCCTTGTGCTGCGCGCCTGGGACCCGGTGCCGGTGGAATCGCTGCGTCTGCGCACCTTCGACCTGTACCAGCAGCTCGACACCTACGCGCCCGCGACGCGACCGGTCGCCATCGTCGACGTCGACGACGCCAGCCTGAAGACCGTCGGTCAGTGGCCCTGGGCGCGCACGGAGCTGGCGGTCATGGTGCAGCGCCTGATGCAGGCCGGCGCCGTGGTCGTCGCCTTCGACGTCGTCTTCGCCGAGCCCGACCGACTGTCACCCGGCCGCTTCGCAGAGACCGCGGTCGGCGTCTCGCCGGCGCTGGCGCAGGAGCTCGACGCGCTGCCGTCGAACGACGCCGTGTTCGCCCAGGTCCTCAAGCAGAACCGCGTCGTGCTGGGCCAGGGTGCGAAGTATGTCCCCGACAAGCTGGACGGCGCGCGCGACCCCGTGCTGACCCCCGTCGCCGAGTTCAACGGCGACCCCCGCCCCTTCCTGCTGCGCTTCCCGGAGGTGCTGCGCAACTTGCCGGAGTTCGAGACGTCGGCGGCCGGGCGCGGCATGTTCACGCTGAACCCCGAACGCGACGGCATCCTGCGGCGTGTGCCGGCGGTGCAGGCCGTCGGCGACAACCTTTATCCGGCGCTGGCCGTCGAAATGCTGCGCGTTGCGACGGGCCAGCAGCAGTATGCGGTCAAGCGCCTGCCCGGTGGCGGCGGCATCGGCAGCGTCACGGTGGCCCGCGTCGACATCCCGACCGACGCCCACGGTCGCGTCTGGGTGCGCTTCACCCCGCACGACCCGGCGCTCTACGTCCGCGCGGCCGACGTGCTGCACGGCACCTTCGACCCGGCACGCATCGCCGGCAAGCTGGTGCTGATCGGCGCCTCCGCCGAGGGCCTGCGCGACCTCAAGGCGACGCCGCTGGAGCGCGCGCTGCCGGGCGTCGAAGTGCACGCCCAGCTGCTGACGACGATTCTCAACGGCGCCTATCTCAACCGGCCATCGAGCGCGGTCGCCTACGAGCTGGCGGCGACGGCGGTCGTGGCCTTGTTGATGATCGCGCTGGTGCCGCTGCTCGGCGCCTGGTGGACGCTGGGCATCGGCGGCGGCCTGGCCCTGCTGCTGGTCGGCGGCTCGTACTACGCCTTCGATCAGCACCGGCTGCTGCTCGACCCCGGCTATCCGGCGCTGGCCTCCTTCGCCGTCTTCCTGCTGCTGGTCTACCGCAACTACGCCCGCGAGGAGGTCGAGCGCCGCCGCGTGCGCCACGCCTTCAGCCAGTACCTTTCGCCGGCGCTGGTCGAACAGCTGGCGGCGCACCCGGAGCGCCTGAAGCTGGGCGGCGAGACGCGCGAGATGTCGATCCTGTTCTGCGACGTCGAGGACTTCACGGCGATCTCCGAGCGCCACAAGGAGGTGCCGCAGGAACTGACCGAGCTGATGAACCGGCTGATGACGCCCTTGACCGACGCGGTGCTCGACAACGGCGGCACCATCGACAAGTACATGGGCGACTGCGTCATGGCGTTCTGGAACGCGCCGCTCGACGACGCCTCTCACGCCGAGCACGGCTGTACCGCGACGCGCGAAATGTTCGCGCGGCTCGAGGCGCTGAATGCCGAGCGCAAGGCGGAGGCCCAGGCCGCCGGCGCCGCCTTCATCCCGCTCAACGTCTCGGTCGGCGTCAACACCGGGGAAGTCGTCGTCGGCAACATGGGCTCGGACCAGCATTTCGACTATTCGGTGCTGGGCGACGCCGTGAACCTGGCCTCGCGGCTGCAGGGCCAGGCGCTGAACTACGGCGTGCGCAACGTCATCGGCCCCGATACGGCGGCGCAGGTGGCGCACCGCTTCGCGCTGATCGAGCTGGACCTGATCGCCGTCAAGGGCAAGCAGGAGGCGGTGCGCGTCTTCACCATCGTCGGCGACCGCGAGGTGCTGGACGATCCGGCGTTCCAGGAACTCGCCGCGCTGCACGACCAGATGCTCGCCGCCTACCGGGCGCAGGACTGGGAGACCGCCGACAGCATCGTCGAGGAGTGCGCGACGCTGAAGCACGCACCGCGGCTGCTCTATGCCGTCTACGCCGAACGCATCCTCGACTACCGCCTCAGCCCGCCGGGCCCCGACTGGGACGGCGTCCACATCGCCCGCTCCAAGTAGCGGTCAGGACGGCGACGCCGTGGCGCTGTCGCTGGCGATCGCCCGGGCCTCCTCGGCCTTGAGCGGCAGCTCGAACCAGAACGTGGTGCCGACGCCGACCTCGGTGTCGAAGCCGACATGGCCGCCGAACGCCTCGACCAGCAGCTTGGCGATGTAGAGGCCGAGGCCGGAACTGGCCTTGCGCTGGCGGCCGGCGCCGCGGGCCTGCTCGAACTTGCCGAAGATGCGGCCGCGGAACTCCTCAGGGATGCCCGGCCCCTGGTCGCCGACGGCGACCCGCACGCCGCTCGGCCCGCGCACGATCGACACCGTCACCTCGGCGTCGTCCGGCGAGTACTTGATCGCGTTGGAGAGGAAGTTGGTCACCACCTGGACCAGGCGGTTGCTCTCGACGTCGACCAGCGGCGTCCAGTCGGGCGCGATGAGGCGCAGCCGCACGTTCTGCGCACCGGCATAGCCGGCAGCCTCGTCGAGCGCGCGCTCGACCAGCGGCGTCAGCGGCTGGCGCGTGATCGCGAAGGTCGTGTGGCCGGCCTCGATCTTCTCCACGTCCAGCATGTCGTTGATCAGCGCCACCAGTCGGGCGCAGTTGTTGTGCGCGATGTCGATCAGCCGATGGGCACTCTCCGGCAGGGTGCCCGCGGCGCCGCCGGCGATCAGGCCCAGGCTGCCGCGGATCGAAGTCAGCGGCGTGCGCAGCTCGTGGCTGACGATGGCGACGAACTCGGTCTTGGCGGCGTTGGCGGCCTCGGCGCGCTCCTTGGCGGTGACGACCGCGCGCTCGCGGCGGATGTGGAACGCCAGGATCACCGACAGTACGACGATCGCCAGCGAGCCCGCGGCGGCCAGCGCCACGTTGCGGCGCAGGCCGGCGGCCCAGGGCGCCAACGCGTCGTCGATGGCGATGCCGACGGTGATGACCAGCGGCAACTCCATCAGCGCCCGGTAGGCGACGACGCGCTCCTTGCCGTCCAGCGCGTCGACCTCGCGAAAGACGCCGCTGCGGCCCAGCGGCAGGTAGGTGGCGAACAGCGGTTCGGCGCGGCTGTCGACGCCGTAGGCCAGGCCGTCGCTGCTCTTGCGCACCAGGCCGATGCCGCGCGCGTCGTAGAGGCCAAAGGCGCTGTAGCGGCCGGCGCGCAGGCGGCGGTGGAAGTTGGCGAAGGACCGCAAGTCGACGGCACCCAGGACGAAGCCGCCATAGCCCCCGTCGGCGGTCGTAATGCGCCGGCTGACCGGGATCACCGTGCTGTCGTCCGCCGGGTTGAAGATCGGCGCGCCGACGATCAGCGCGGTCTCGCCGGCCTGGTGGCGCACGTGGTGATCGGTCCCGGAATAGTCGACGCCGCGGCGATCCAGCGAATTCGAGTGCAGGCGCGAGACGCCGTCCGGCCCGGCGACGGCGGCAGCGCGCAGCAGCGGCACCCGGCGCACGGCCTCGATCAGGCGGTCGTGGTAGCGGCTGTCGGGTGTCACCGCCGTGAGCGGCAGGGCGGCGATCTGCTCGGCCTCGCTAGCCAGCAGCACGTCGACGGCGCCCAGCGTGCGCAGCACGTGCTCTTCCATGACCCGCGCCAGGCTGACGGCGTTGGTGTGGGCGTCGGCGATCTCGCCGTCGTAGGCGCGGATCGTGAAGATCGCGAAGGCGCCCCACAGGATCGCCACCGTCAACAGGCCGAACAGCCAGGCGACGTGTTCGGTGCGGAGCCGGCCGAGCCAGCGGGCCGGATCGCTGCGGCCTGGGGCATTGTGGGCAGACGCCATGCGCCCCCCGTTGCGTTGCCGGCCGGCGCCTGCCGCCGGCCACCGGCGCTCAGTCTAGCGCGCCGGCGTTTTCCAGGTCTTGCACCAACTGGTCGACCGCGGCGGCCTCGACGCCGCCGGCGACCCAGGCGCCAAGCCCCTTCTCCAGCGCCGCCGCCGCCTCGCCCACCGCGGCGAAGCCATAGAGACCGGCGCTGCCGGCCAGCCGATGCACGAGGTCCTGCAGGTCCGCGGTTGCCGCGTCGTCCGGGCCTCTGGCCCGAACGGAGCGCCACAGCGCCGCGATCACCGCCAGGCGCGGGCCCAGCCGGTCGCGATAGGCGTCGCGCAAGACGGCAAACCCGCCCGGATGATCAGACGCGTCGTCCGCCGCGTCGTCACTCATAGGCGCGGCGCCACAGCGCCTCGATCTCGGAGGCCAGCGTCATGGGGTCGAACGGCTTGGCGATGACGCCCAGGGCACCCAGCTGTTGGTAGCCGTGGACCTCGTCCGGCTGGACCTTGGCCGACATGAAGATGACCGGCGTGTCGGCGCGCTCGGGCCGGCGGCGCAGCTCGCCGAAGGTGGTCGGCCCGTCCATGTCGGGCATCATGACGTCGAGCAGGATGAGGTCCGGGGCGTAGTCGTCGACGGCAGCCAGTGCCTCGCGCCCGTCGCTGCACATCTTGACCTCGTAGCCGCCGACGGCGCCTAGCGCCATCTCGGCGACGACCTGGATGTCCGGGTCGTCCTCCACCAGCATGATCTTGCGCAGCTCTGGCGCGGCCACTGTCGGCCCTCCCCGACACGGGCTTCAGGGGTCGGTCGCGTTGACCCCCCTAGTTTGATCCGGGCGGACTCCTCGTGTCACCCCGTATCAACTCGCGGATCATCCGCAACAGTTCCTCGCCGTCGGTCCGCGACTTGACCAGCGCCGCGGCGACCTCGGCGTCCGCCGCCGGCGCCAGCTCCCTCGCCGAGTAGACCAGGACCGGCACGCCGGCCGCCTTGATCTCCGGCAACAGGTCCAGGCCGCTGCCGTCGGGCAGGCCGAGATCGAGGATGACGAGGTCCCAGCGCGTCTCTTCGAGCGCCACGCGACCGGCGGCGACGCTGCCGGCGCGCACCAACTCGAAAGCGTCGCCCAGCAGGTGACGCACCAGCGTGACGTTGTCGGAGTCGTCCTCGACACATAGGATGCGCGGCCGGTCGGTCGCCGGGTCCGGCAGGTCGTCCCGCGCCAACGCCGGCGTCGCGATCGGCAGATCGACGTAGAACGTGGCGCCGCCCGCGCTGCCGTTGTCGTAGCCGATGAAGCCGCCGAAGCGCTCGATCACCGCCTTGGCGATGGTCAGGCCCAAACCGGCGCCGTCCTTGTTGCGCGCGTCCGAACCGTCGGCGCGGCTGAACTTGGTGAAGATGTGCTCGCGGAAGGCGGCGGGCACGCCGGGGCCGCGGTCGCTGACGCTGATCCGCGCCCGCGTCTCCGTGCGCGCGACCGAAACGCCGACGCGGCCGCGCGAGGGCGAGTACTTGATCGCGTTCGACAACAGGATGCGCACGACCTGCACCTGGCGCTCGCCGTCGACGTCGGCTTCGACGTCCTGATCGTAGATGTCCAGGTCGATGACGACGTCGTTCTGGCCGGCCATGGCGCGGCTGTCGCGCACCGCCTGCTCGACCAGCGTCGCCAGGCGCCGCGGCGCCAGGCGGATCGCCAGGCGGCCGCTCTCGATGCGTTCCATGTCCAGGATGTCGTTGATCAGCTGGCTGAGCCGGATGGTGTTGTTGAGCGTAATGTCGACCAGGCTGCGCGCCTTCTCCGGCAGGTCGCCGGCGATGCCGCCGCCCAACAGGCCCAACGCGCCGCGGATCGAGGTCAGGGGCGTGCGCAGCTCGTGGCTGATCGAGGACAGGAACTCGCGCTTCAGGCGCTCGGCGATGCGCGCCTCCGTGACGTCGCGCAGCACCGTTACGGCGCCGCCGTCGGGCAGCGGGTTGGTCACCCACTCGACGGTGCAGCCATTGGCCAGCTCGCGCTCCGCCGCAAAGCGGCCGCCCTTGGCGACCAGCCGACGGCAGCGTTCAGCCAGTTCGCGGCCGTCGACGCCCAGCACCGCCGGGTCCGCCAGCGCCGCCACGATCACCTCGTAGCTGGCGCCGGGCACGCACTGCGCCGCGGCGAGTCCCAACAGCTCGCGGCAGCGTGCGTTGAGAAAGACCAGGCGCATCTGGGCGTCGACCAGGAAGACGCCCTCGTCGACGTTCTCGAACGTCGACAGCACCAGTTCATCGAAAACGCGGCTCTCAGTCATTGCGGCAACCCTGCTTCCCGCGTCCCCAAAAACAACTCTCTCCTGTGCCACGACGGACCCTTTGCGGGCCGCCACACCCGTCCCCCAACGGGGGCGGGTGCAGGCTCGGACTCTAGGCACCGAACGTGAGCCGCAGATTTCACGGCCGGCGAGAAGGGTGATGAAGCGTTGCGATTGTTACAATTGTTTCAGCGGACCCGCGCGCCTATAATACAGGGGCGGCAGGCGCCTGGGGGTGCACCGTCGGGAACCAGGGCAGGGATACCCGCGTGAGCGATCAGCCGACCATTCTGCTCGTCGACGACGATCCGGACATCGCCGACCTCCTGAAGGTCTATCTGGGCAGCGAGGGTTTCTCGTTCCTGTGGGCGGAGACCGGCGAGGCACTGCGCGAAACGATCGCGCACGAAGCGGTCGATCTGGTGCTGATGGACCTGATGCTGCCCGGCGAGGACGGCCTGAGCCTGACCCGCGAACTGCGCAACCAGTCCAATATCGGCATCATCATGCTGACCGCGAAGGGCGACACCGTCGACCGCGTCGTCGGGCTGGAGCTGGGCGCGGACGACTACATCGCCAAGCCGTTCGAAAAACGCGAGCTGTTGGCCCGCATCCGCAGCGTCCTACGCCGCGCCGGCCAGCCGGCGGCATCAGAGGCGCCGGCGGAACGCGACGGCAACGCCGTCGTGCGCTTTGCCGGCTGGCAGCTGGACCTCGATGCCCGCGAGCTGACCGGCGAGAACGGCGACACGGTCGACCTGACCTCCAGCGAGTTCAACCTCCTGGCCGAGTTCGTCAACCGGCCCGGCCGGGTGCAGACGCGCGACTACCTGTTGAACGCCGTGCACAACCGCGACTGGGAGGCCTACGACCGCAGCATCGACGTGCTGATCACGCGCCTCCGGCGCAAGATCGAGCCGAACCCAAAGCGGCCGTCGATCATCAAGACGGTGCGCGGCGCCGGCTACATCTTCGCCGCCAAGGTCGAGCCGGTCGCGGCGGCGGACACGTGAGCCCCAGGCACCTCTACGGTCCTGCTCCATGACGACGATGCCCGCGCCGGGCGTGCCCAGGGAACGGCCATGAGCGCCGCGGTGGACGGGGACTCCGCGCGCGGCGCCTTCGCGGCGCTCTGCGCGACGCTGGCCACCGACGCGCTGAGCCTCGCCATCCCGCTCCTCCTGTGGCACGCCATCGACGACTGGTTGCCGCGCGGGGCGACGCCGGACCCGACCGAGCTCGCCGCGGCGCTGGTCGCCGTCGTCGCGCTCGACCTGGCACTCAGGCTGTCGCGCGGCGCCATCGCCGCGTGGTCGGCGGCGCGCCAGCAGCACGGCGTGCGCCGGCTGCTGACCGAGCGGCTGCTCGGCGCCCGGCTGACGAGCGTGCAGCGGCTGGCACCCGGGGTCGTCGCACACGCCTTCGCCGGCGTCGAGACCATGGCGCGGGCGACCGCCGAGCGCGCCGCGCCCGAGCTCGCCGCCGGCCTCTCGGTCGTGCTGTTCCTGGCGGCGACCGCCGCCGTCGGCGGCCTGGTGGTGATCGCGCCGGCGGTGCTGATCGTGCTGTGCGGCGCCGCGGCCCTGCCCGCCGGTCTGGCCGTGCGCCGCGCCGCCGCGGCCCAGGCGGCGATGGCCGCGCGCACCGACGGCCGCGCCGGCCGCAACACGACGCGCTGGCACGAGCTGGCCGCCGAGGCGCTGATGTGGGCTGGCCTGCGCGCCGGCTGGACCCGGGCGCTCGCCGACGTGCTGCCGCCGCTGACCCTGATCGCCGCCCTGGGCCTGGGCGTCTTGCTGGTGCCCGGTGGCGGCCTGACGCTGGGCGCCGTCGCCGCCGCAAGCCTGCTCGCCGCCGCCGCGACGCGGCCCGTCGCCGAAGCGCTGCGCGCGCTGCCCGTCGCCCAGGCGGCACGCGTCGCCCAGGCACGCACAGCGGCGATCCTGGACCTGCCGCCCGAGGCGCCGGGCGCGCTGCCCGCCCTGCCGCCGCTCGACGGTGCCGTCGACTTGCGCGGCGTCGCCTGGATCCCACCCGGCGCCGTGACGCCGCTGCTGCACGACGTGGACCTGGCGATCCCCGCCGGCGACACCGTTGGCCTCGAAGGCGGCATCGCCAGCGGCAAGACGACGCTGCTGCTGCTCGCCGGCCTGTTGCGGCCGCAGGAGGGCGTCATCCGGCTCGACGGCCACGACCTCGCCGAGGTCGAGCCTGCGAGCGTGCGCGACCAGGTCGCCTGGATCGCTCAGGAGCCGACGCTGTTCCGCGGCACGCTCTACGACAACCTCACCGGCTACCGCGCCGGCGCGGTCGGGGACGAAGCGCTGGCGCTGGCGCATCTCCTGGGCCTCGACGACCGCATCAAGCGGCTGCCGCACGGCTGGGACACGCCGGCCGACACGGCCTTGCCGCCCGGCCTGAAGCAGCTGCTGGCGCTCGCCCGCGCGCTGGCCGGCGCACCGCGCCTGGTGCTGGTCGACGACGCGCTGGCCGGACTCGATCCCGCCGGACAGGCGCGGGCGCTGCGCCTGTTCGAGGAGCTGCGCGGCAAGGCGACGCTGGTGCTGGCCAGCCGGCGGCCGGAGCTGCCGGCGCTGGCCGACCGGCGCTTCCATCTGAGCGAGGGCACGTTGGTGCCGGGCCCGGCGCCCGACTACCGCAGGGCGCGCCCATGACCCTCGTCGAGCCGGCCTCGACCGCGATCGCCGTGCCGGAGGCGCCGGGCGGCAGCTCGGACCACGCCGCCTGCCTCTCGGTGCTGCTCGACTGGCTGGACTGGCGCGGCACGCCGCAGGAGCTGGCCGCGGCGATGGCGGCGCCGCCGGCGACCATGTCCGACCGCGAGCTGCGCGCGACGCTGGCCAATCTGGGCTTCGCCGCGAGCCGCGCGCGCGACCGGCTGGGCAACGTGCCGGCCGAGCGCCTGCCCTGCCTGTTCGTGCCCGACAAGGGCGCCCTGTGCGTCGTGCTGGCGCCGTCGGGCGCCGGCCGGCTCTGTCTCGACGCGCGCGGCCGCGACGGCTTCGTTACCCACGACCTGCGCCAGCGCGGCACGATCACCACGTTCGCGCGGGCGCCGGAAGCGGTCGCCCCGCGGGAGCGGACGCTCGTTGGCCTGGCGGACCGGCTGACCGCCGTGCTGGCGACGGCGGCCATCGCGCTGCTGGGGTTGGCGGTGCCTCTCGTAGCCCTGACTATGCTGGACGTCGCGGCGCGCGATACCGGCCTGCTGGCCAGTCTGGCCGGGGGCGCGGTGCTGGCGCTGGTCGCCGAGTTCCTGCTGCGCGGCCTGCGCGGGGCGGTGCTGGCGCGCCGCGCCGGCCGCCGCGCGGCGCACGCCAAGCCGCTGCCCGGCGACCCGCCGGCGCCGCCGACGGACGCGGAGGCCGCGGCGCTGGACATGGCGGCCGCGCCCGCGGCGCTGATCGCTCTCCTGTCCGTCGCCGGCCCGGTCGCGGCGGTGCCCGTCGCGGCGCTCGGCCTGGTCCTCTTGGCCGGCACGCTGCTGGGACGGCGCAGCCAGCGCGCCGCGGCGCGCACGCGGCCGGCGCGCAAGGAGCTCACCGTGTCGATCGGCGCGCTGTTGGCGACGCTGCGCGCGAGTAGGGCCCAGCGCGTCGAACCGTTGTGGCAGGAGCACCTGCGGGCGACGTCGGCGGCGCTCAGCGCGCTGGGCCGCGGCGCGGCGCGGCGGCTGGGCGTCGCCCAGGCGCTGGCCGACAGCCTGGCCTTGGCAGCCGGCGGCGCCATCGTGCTGCTTCTTGCGACAACCCCTGATGCGGCGACGCCGGGCACGCTGGTCGCGGCTCTGCTGCTGACCTGGCGTGCGCTGGCCCCGGCAGGAGCCTGGCTGCGTGGCCGCGCCGAGCCGGCGCCGAGCGAGCCCGCCGTCGCGACGCCGGCTGCGGCCGCCACGGCGCCGCCGCCGCGGCTGACCGGGCGCCTGGCGTTCTCGGGCGTCGCCTGGACGCCGTCCGAGGCGGCCAGTCCCGCGCTCGCCGGCGTCTCCTTCCTGGTGCGGCCGGGCGAAAGCGTGGCGCTGAGCGGCCGCGACGGCGCCGGCAAGTCGTCGCTGCTGCGCCTCGCCGCGGGCGTCGTGGCACCCGACGACGGCGCCATCCGCCTGGACAGCGTGGATCACGCGCGGCTGGACCCGGCGGCGCGTGCCCAGTCGATCCTCTACATCGTGCTGCCGCTCAAGCTGGAGACCGGCATGATCGCCGACGCGGTGCGCGCGGCGCACCCGCTGGCCGACGACGCCGCGGTGCGCGACGCGCTCGACGCCGCGGGCGTGCTGGAGATCGTCGACGCCCTGCCCGACGGCCTCGCGACCCAGGTCGGGCCGCAGCCGCAGGACTGGCTGTCGACGGGCACGCGCGCCGCCCTGGGCCTGGCCCGCGCCTACATCTCGCCGGCGCAACTGGTGCTGATCGACGACATCGACGGCGCTCTCGACGCCGCCGGCGAGGCAGCCTTCCGCGTGCGGCTGAACGCCCTGCGCGGCCGGCGCACGGTGGTCTTCGCGACCCACCGGCCGGGGCTGATCGGTGCCGCCGACCGGGTGCTGATCCTGCGCCGCGGGCGCCTGGCGCACGACGGCACGCCGGGCGACCTGGTGCGCCGCCTGCCGAGGCCGGGCTGATGGCGCGGCTGCCCGCGGTGCCGCAGGAGCCCGTGCCCGGCGGCCTGGTGCGCTGGCGCACGACGCGGCCTGAGCTGGCGCGCGCCGTGCGGCTGGAGGATCCGGGCCCGGGCCCGGCCGCGCGATGGATCGTCGCGGTAATCGTGCTGGCGCTGCTGCTGGGCTTGAGCTGGGCCGCGACGACGCGCGTGCCTGAGGTCGTCACCGCGCCCGGCACGGTGCTGCCGGCCGCCGACGTCGCCCGCATCGTCGCCCCCAAGGCCGGGCTGCTGGCGGAGCTCGACGCCGTGCCCGGCCGCATCGTCGAGGCGGACGCGCCGCTGGCGCGCATCGTGCCCGACGGGCCACCCGCGGAGCTGGCGCAGACGCGCGCCGAACTGGTCGCGCGGGAGGGCGACGCCGCGGCCCTGGTCGCCCGCATCGAGGCCGGCGCCGACGATGCCGAGGCGAGCGAGACGGGCGAAGCGGCCGTTGCCGCCGAGCGCCGGCGCGTCGCCGAGGCGGAGACTGCGCTGGCGCTGTTCGAGACCGAGGCGGCGACCCTGGCCGAGCAGGAAGTGCTGGTCACGGCGCAGGTCGTGGAGCGCACCGACCAGGCGGTCAAGGGCCTGATCGCCCAGAGCCTGCTCTTGGAGACCCAGCGCGAGCTAAGCCGCATCCGCGGCCGCCGCACGGAACTGGTCCAGCGCATCGCCGCGACGCGGCAGGCCATCGCCGACGCCGCCGCCGCGGTCGTCGCCCTGGAGGCACGCGTCGCCACGGCGGCCACGAGCGCCCGCCGCGCCGTCCAGGACGAACTGGCGCGGACCACCGCCGAGGTCGAGGCGCTGCGCGCCCGCGTCGCCGAGATCGAGGGCACGGCGACCGTGGTCGCGCTGACCGCGCCGGCGCGCGGCCTGGTGCGCAGCGTCGCCGGGCCCGCCGGGCGGCGCATCGACGCCGGCACCGTGATCGCCGAGATCGTGCCGCTGGATGCGGCGGCGCGCGCCGAGGTGCGCATCCCCGTCGCCGACTTCGCCGGCGTCTATGTCGGCCAGGCCGTCGCCGTGCGGGTCGCCGCCTACGACCGGCCGGGCGCCCCGCCCGTGCCCGGTGTCATCGAGCGCGTTTCGCCGCTGGCCTTCGACGCCGGGCCCGGCAGCGACCCCTACTACAGCGCCCGCGTGCTGTTGCTGCGCGCCCACGCCGGCGACGACCCGGCGCGCGACCTGATCGTCGCCGGCATGGCGGTCACGTGCGAGATCGCGCTCGGCGAACGCACGCTCTTGAATCGCCTGCTCTCGCCTACCGGGTTCTGAGCATCTCCGCCGCCAGCCGCGCCGCGGCGGTGACGGGCGGGGTATCGACGCGGCGGACGTCGCGCGGTTCGTCCGGCCAGCGCCAGGCCAGGGTCGCTTCGAACGCGCGGAACACGGCCGGGTGGCCCAGGGCCGCAGCACCGGCGAGGCCGAGGGGCAGCGGCCTGAGGCGGTCGGCCAGCCGGATCGCGAGGTGCGCCAGCTCCTTGCCTGCGCCCTCGAGCACGCCGATGGCGGCCGCGTCGCCGGCGTCGGCCGCTAGAGCGGGATTCCCGTAGGCGGAATCATTTTGGGGTTTCCGCGCGGGCGAGGTTCTGATTCAAGATGTGTGCTGGATGAGGAGGCCAGCATGCATGGCACGACCTCTGTCGAACGATCTTCGTGAGCGTGTTGTGGCTCGCCATGAGGCGGGCGAGAGCATTCGGGC